>Ga0123340_1003574_pt1 | contig 14590 bp, 8 predicted proteins | sample SirMexnodulemix_FD_89961 | JGI IMG/M metagenome (GOLD analysis project Ga0123340, IMG submission 89961) | Root nodule microbial communities of legume samples collected from Mexico - Siratro Mexico nodule mix | ecosystem: Host-associated > Plants > Roots > Nodule | place: Mexico: Nepantla... | reverse complement strand
ATACAAGTCATTCTACGATAATTTTCTTTTAATTTAAAGTAATTATTATTAAAAATCATAACATTTTGACAAATAGTTTTGAGTGCTTCACTTATAACATTGTATTTTATTTTTCATCTTGCAAAATTTGTAATCATTGTTTTAAGTCCTTATAAAATGAGAAGATTTTAGTTTTTAGCCAATTTAAAGTATTTTTCTTTACAACTTTTATGCTCCAAAAGTTTAAATCATATGTTTTTCTAATATTCATTTTAAGATAAATAAATAACATTAGTTTGCATACTTGGAAATGTTTTTTTTTTAACAGATATCAAATCATAAATTTATATCAAACACAATTACATGCTCCTTAAAATTCTCAAATCACCTTTCATTAAATAGTTATTAAGTGTTAGAGGTAATATTTTATAAAAGAACGGCTATTTTTATATTACAGAAACTGAAAACAAACACACACCTTATATATATAACGAAAATAAAAAAAAAAGTATATTATTTTTCAATGACTATAAACCTGTACAAGTCTAAAAATGTAATCAAATAATTAAAATCAAATTCCTCCCCTCTTTTTCTTTTTTACATTCCACACCTTCGCGCTTGCATCATTATAGTTGGCCTCCTAAGGACCTTAGAAGCCCAAAAATTGAGTCGTAAGTTCTTGGCCCAATCATGTTTGCTTAGTATTTTATCAACCGGTTTTGCTTCGTGCACTTCATAATTACAAACTGCACTCTAAACTGAATAAAATATCATCTCTTGCTGCACCACGCCGACCTCCAACTACACCTCTTTTCTCTATTGTCGCTGCACTTTTTGAGAGGATAAAAAAAGAAAAGAAAAAAAACAAAGAGAGAGTTATTTGAGAAAACTCTTTTCAAAAGATATATTATATACGTTCTGAAAAGCTTCTTCCAGAAATTTTAATCTAAAAATTCTATTCTGAAATGCATTTTATATATTTTAGAAAATGTAATCTGGAAAGTATCTCATGATCTAAAAATTCTATTTTAGAAAGTTCGTTCTAAAATACAATTCATATGTTCTGGAAATCTTATTTCAAAAATCTTATTCTGCAAATTCTATTTCAAAAGTCATATTTCAGAAATTTTAGAATTTTTGTTGCCGAAGATTTTAGCAACAGGGAATCCCATAATCACCTTTCTCAAGAATAAAATAGTTATTTTGATAATTATGAGGTAAAGTTTGAAGTTCAAAATTATAGGGGTGTGGGAAGAACAAAGCCTTTATTTAACTTAGTCTTTTCAGGTCCTTTGCGAATTGGTTAAAAATAAATAAATGAAGCGAATTTAATGAATTTAACCTGTTTGGCTTTGATATTTTTCGCGGACAGAATCTAAAAGCCTTAGAAGTCAAAATCGTAACTTACACTAGAATATATTTGAGAATATGTAAAGAGAACATACCCTTGAATATTATTTTCAAGATCATGCACGTAACTTGGTGATACCAATATTCTCTTTAAAGAAGAGTTCCTGTTTCAGGACAATTTTATATTTCTAGTTCTAGGTCTTTCTAAATCCAAGGTTAAAATAATCAATGATATGGACGCAACTAATTAACATGTTCAATCCAAAATTGAATATTATGCCACTACTTTAATTTAATCATTAATACAAACAATCATTAGTCAGACCTCCATGAAGTCTTAAAATACTGAAGAATTATATATAAACAAATATAAGGTTGAAATTTGTAAAAGCCTAATAAGATAGAAACATCGTAGAGAAAATGACAGTTTCGCTTTTATAGTCAGTTTGCACGAAACATGGTACTATACACAGAATTTGATCACGCATTTGGTTACGTTTTTAGCCACGCCTATCAACCTCACACGTTTTCCTTTTTTTCAGTCTTTTGGGAACTTTCTTTCTCTTTAATTTTTTCCCACTTTGTTTGATTGGGTTTCACTTTTCTTGTAACCCTAAACAGAAGAAAAATAGATTATATTGTGTCGTAAGATCAAGGTTGGGGTTTAGATTCAAACTTTTTCAAGATGTATAATTAATTATAGATATTTAAGATTAATTTTAGAATTTGTGGAGGTAGCAAATTCAGAGGTATTAATGAGTAGGATTGGATTTTGATATGTTAGACTTGTTCAAAATAATTTTGGTTGGATAGACTTAATGTCATTCTTCTATTAGACTTGATTAAACTAACATTAAATAATAGATTAAATTTGGATAATGATTACTTATAAAATAAAAGTTACTTTACAATTTTAAAAATTACTTATTTTCCTTTGTCAGATCTAACTTTCAAGTAGTTATCTTATATGTGCATTTTGATTGAATAATATATTTAAATAAATTAAACTAAAACTTAACTTAAAAATTTAAAAGATATAATATATTATATTAATAGGTTGGGTTAGATTTATGGATTTTAACACTAAAATCCAATGCTCAACTCAAATAACAACGAGTTTATTTAAATTTGGCTGATCCAACACTAAAAGAACTTCAATCTAAAATCTTGAATTATGTTTAGCAATTTTTGTACGGATTAATTAAATTTGTTTAAAAATAGAAGAGCATGAAATTTAAATATTCTATTAGTTAAGTTAAAAAAAAAATATATAAATAGAAAATTTAACTATTTCAATTTCATTTTATAAAAAGTATCATTTTACTAAAACAAATTTATTTGTTTCTTTCTAGTTTTTTAGAGAAATTTGTTTACTCTTTTCAAGATCTGAGTCTGTTCTAATGACACTAGCAGAAAGAAGAACATAACTTACTAATCAATTGTTCTATTTACATTAAGTTTTTTTTTTTCCGCTTTTTCTTCGATTGGTTGTATGTTAGGTGGTTTGCATGCCTAGGAATGTATGTTTGCATGTGAAATTATGAGCAAAGATAAATCTTTGTAGCTTATGGTATGTTATAGCTTTGAGCTTCTTGTGTTAAACCAGGACTTATTAGACCTTTCTTTGAAGTAGCTATAATTTGACGTAAGGGAGAGTTGATTAAGCTTACTTCATTTTAGTTGAGTTAACATTTTTGGTAGGAGTTTACAATGTCAGAATATATTATATCGATAGTTGTTAAAAATAAAAGGTGTTTGCTTTGATATTGAAGTTTGGATCACTAATTAATTGAGTTAAGAAACTGGAGAGGCATGTTTGATGTACTGTGTTTACTTTTAGTTTAGATTTGAGTTCTTTACTGATCAATTAGAGATACAACTGTGTATCCATGTAATGTCATGTAAAGTAGGTATAGATGGAAGTTTGACTTGTTTTGGTTGAAATCATTTTAGCTGATTACATTGTATTGATTTGAAAGCTTTAAGATGGGTTGTAAAATTTTAAAATTGTTTGGTTTATGAGTTTATAGTGGCTATGTTGAGTAAGATTAGATTTAGAAAATTTCAAGTTGGAATAGTTGTAAGTCACAACTTTGAAGATGTTAGAAACTATGTTATAATTAATTTAATCTATGATTTTTAAAACGTAAGATATTATGTTGAAATGCATATGACATATTGTTATTGGCTTAGTCTTTATTCATAACTAACCATTTAGAGTTAGAGAAAATATTTTAAATTAGAAATGTTATATGGATGTTATAACTTGTAAAACAGGTATACTATTAAGTTTGAATGATGTTCAATTGATTGAGAATGGTAAAGGTGTTAGTCTCTAATAAAATTTATTTGATACTGTCTTCCAGAAAACGCAATAGATATTTTTTCTTGGTGAATATTCTTTGTTATATAGATCCATGTGTGGTCTATATTTATATATGATCACATGTTTGATGAATGTATTTGATAAATGAATAATAGGACAAGATGTTTATGATCTTGTTGTTATGGAAAATTTAAATAAAGTTGTTTTATATTATCAATATCTTGTATTCCAAATAGCTTGTAATGTGGTAACAAACTATGATTGTAAAGTGTACATGTGTATATGCATGTGCAGGTTTATGAGTTGTACTTGGAAGGGATTAGTTTATTAGATCATATATGTTTTGGAAGAATGTATATATTTTGTTTAAAATTTATTTTGAATTATTGAAAGTTTTATGAGCTCTTTGTTGGATAAATAATATATTATAGCTTTTTGTAAAGGTGTTACATTTTGATATCAACACAGTTCTTTACCTAAGTTAGACTTGAAAGGATGGGTTTTTCATATGTATGGATTAGATAAAGTATTTAGTTGGATGGTTATTTTTGAATGAAAATAAAAGTAATAAGAAATAAAAAAAAATTATAAAGTAGTGAGGGTGCACACTCAAAATTGAAAAGATAATTTTCTATCTCAATTATATTTTAGAATACATTTTAAAGGTGTATTTTGAATGATTATTTCTATATTGTATGTTGCTAGATGTTGAAAACAAGTTTGATTCTAGTGAGACACACTCCTTTGTATTAAGTGTTTGCACGCAGACTTTGAAATTGTTAATCAGAAAGTTTCTTTTCTAAATAACAGTTTTTACATCAACACTTGTTTTGGGGATAACATTCTTAATTCATGTAGGTTGTTTAATTATTGTGAATGGATGTCAATTCCAAGTAAATTAGGTATGTTTACCTTGGAAAGATATAGTTTTTATCATAGAGATTCTTAGGTATTCAAGTGTGAGTCTAAGTCCCACATTGGGTAGGAATGAAAAAGTTGAGCAATATATAAGAAAGAAGACCCACAAACCTAATGCCTTAAGGTTTTGGGTTGGAGGTGGTGTCATTCTCTTATATGGGTTGACTCTTGTCTCATTCTTGTGAGATTTCCCCGGCTTCCCCCCTCGGATTCTCCTAGCAAGTGGTATCAGAGCTGATGGTTTACGGCTTGGGTGACCTTGTATCGAAAGTCTTCTTGACGGAGGTTTCAGGCAAGCTTGTCCCGTATAAGTGTGTGAACGGCGGTACAAGTAAGGGGTTGTTTGCTTACCCGCTCGAGGGGGAGTGTATCAATGTGGAGGAGAGACTCTCACTTGAAGGGAAGATTGTTAGGTATTCAAGTGTGAGTCTAAGTCCGACATTGGGTAGGAATGAGAAAGTTGACCAATATATAAGAAAGAAGACCCACAAACCTAATGCCTTAAGGTTTTTGGTTGGAGGTGGTGTCATTCCCTTATATGGGTTGACTCTTGTCTCATTCTTATGAGATCTCCTTGGTTTTCCCTCTTGGATTCTCCCGGAAGAGATGGATTGATAATCTACCAATCACATTCTTATATATTAGTGGTTAAAGAAGATGGTTTCTTCTTATCAAGATTAGGTGAAGTTGGTATCCACACAACGAGTTTGGAGAGAAAATGTGAAGTTTAAGGTATCGGTGGTGTAAGTATTCATGAATGTATTCCTTGAAAAAATTCCGAGGTTATTTCTAAGAAGAGAAACAGAGTTTTCCATAGGTTTGATTTTGGATGCAAGTCTATACCTATCACTCATTATGGAATGGCTACAACAAATTTAAGTAGTTGACAAAAAAAAATTGAAGAATTTCTGAAAAAAAGGAAGTTCATATATTCCAGTGTATCTTTATGGAGAGCTCGTATGTTCTTGACAAAGAAAAATGGCGGTTCCTCTAGGTTATGTATAAATTATAGACAACTGAATAAGTTGAGTATGAAGGACAAATATCTCTTATATAATAGTGATGATTTGTTAGATTGAGTGCACAAAATAATTTTGTTCTACAATATAAAATTAAGATTCCAGTATCATAATGTTTTGGTGAAAGATGAAGATATACAAAACGGGAACTTATTGATGAGTATATTTTTATTCACACTTAGAGTATTTAACCTTGTCTTTCTTAGACCATAATTGAGAATAAATTCATTGTTTTAAATAAGATTTACTCAATCAGGATTAACTGGACCTTAATTGAGATTATTGGTTAAACTTGGATTTTAAGCATATTCTCATACTTTTCTTGTTTATAATTATTTGCAGATATTCTATGGGCTCAAAATCTAATCAAATCTTTTGCCAAGATATTATTCAGATTTTCTATAAAGATGATCCTCTGCAATTCTTATTTGATTTAGAGCAAATCTCCTTCAAATATTATGTAATGTCTTCTACAGCAAATTCAATTATTATGAGCTGCTATCTGGAACAAGATTTGGAAACAAAATATTTGAAAGAAATTAGGAGATGGAAAATCTACAACTTTAATGGAAAGAAGATGTTTACAAAATCAATCTGTGATACATTAGGAAACATCATATAATTGCAAGGACAATATATGAGAATTAAATCTGAGTTAATTTCTTAAAAAAAAAGATTATAAATAGATGTTGGAGAAGACATGAAGGTCAGACACACCGCTGCATAGCATAAACTCTAGTTTTATGTTCTTTTGTATTTTAGTCATGCTCATGGAAGGCTAAACTCTTTTGGATTGATTCTCTTGTGATTTCATCATGAATTATGAGATTTCTATTTAATAAAGTTTTGTTCTTTACATTCTCTATAACAATTGTGCTATATTGTTGGTCTTTTTGAAATCTATTTATGGAAAAGTATTTTGTTTTTGAACGCTTGTTGAGAATTCAATTTTTTCCTTTAATTAGAGTTCTTAGTTAATTCGCTTAGTCTTAATGAATTTTTTGTACGCTTAATCAAGAGATAAAAAATATACATCTCATTGAGTATACACTTGGAGACGAGATGAGATATTGAATATATTAGTAGATGCTTGTTTTGCTAATAAGATTTTGTTGAATTTGATTGACGCTTGTTTGATTATGTTCAACTCTATGAGGATAATAATCTTAACAAAATCAAGGAAGAATTTGTTGTGAAAGAACTTGAAAGTCAACCTATTCTCTTTATTATTCTTAAATCATCTATTTTAATTTCTTACTCAACAATCTCAAGCCTCCCTCTTTAATTCAGTGTAATTACTAACTTCCTTTGCTGCAGATAAATTTTGAATATTGATTGTCTAAATTTACTATTGGATTCGTTGGGCTTAACTTTCCCCTATCTATACTATCATCTCTTTAGTGTTAAACGATCTAGCCTTACGTTAGGCGATCAACACTAGAACTCTTTTAATTTGCTCATGAAATGTCATCGATCAAATTTGGCATCGTTGTCGGGGAATCGAATTTGAGTTTGCTTTTCAGGTTCCTTATTTATCTACATTTTTCAATTTATTGTTTTCATTTGCTTAATTTTTTTTAGCATTTTTAACTTTTTTTTTGTTAAGTTATATTCAATTTGTTTATTTTATGGTTTTATATCTTAATTGATTTTATTTTGATTTGCATATTTTATTTCTATCTTTAATTATTGTTTTTATCTTTATTTTTAATTTTGTTGTTTCTATTTTGATTCTAACTTTCTTTTATTATTTTTAATTTCTATTTCTTCTATTTGTTTTGAATAATTTTAATTTCAATTTTATCTTCATTCTTTTTGTTATCTTAATGTCAATTTAAATTTTAATTTTGTCAAAAAAATAACTATTTGCTTTAAGGAAAATTTGTGAAAGTGATCTTTTTGTTATCTTAATGTCAATTTAAATTTAAATTTTGTCAGAAAAAAATTATTTACTTTAAGGAAAATTTGTGAAAGTGAGCTGGGAAAGACTCTGCCTAGGAAAAACTTGGTACTTAAGAATGTTCACTTATGACTCGCCTCTCTTTCCTGGGAGTTTACTTGGAAAACTTTCAACATCTTTTCTTTAAAAAAAAAATAAGATAGAGAGAATTTTTTTTAAAGCATATACTTTTCCTATGCAAAAACGTCTAATTTCTTTAAATCTTCTGATTTGTTGTAAATATGGATTCAACCTATATGATTAACCAACTTTCATGTTATTCTTCATAATGAAATAATTATGGAATGCAATGTGAGTCTTATGAGTCATATTCCCAGTCTTATGAACCATGTTTTCAACACTTACCACAATATTATGAGCCCTATTTTCCACAGTCACTGCAACCTTATGAACCATATCAGCCTTATGACCCATATTTTCAACAACCACCACATCCTTATGAGCCATGTGTTCAACAACCTTATTGTAATGACTCTGACCAAAGTCAACCATCTTTAGTAGAACTTATGAGGCAATATTGTGAAAGTTCAATAAGATCTCAATTATGTTTGCAAGTTTGTATCGATAAACTAGAAGAGATTGTCTCACAACAAAAGAAAACTTCTGAAGACATGGGAGATTGCACTATGACTGAAACTTTTGTTGGGCAAGATTTAAATTCACTTCATGATCCTAGTTTAGATCTTGAGTTAACAAAATTTTCAGAACTTGATACAGGTTGTACTTATGATTCTAATATGTGTGATGAGATTAATTCTTCCATACCTCTAGGTACAAACCTCCTCCCAAACATAGACTCTCTTCTTGGTATATATCATTTTCCACATAAGTAGATTACAAAAGTTGTTGACACACTTACTATTTTTGGTAATGATGATTTATTTGAATATTTTGATTTTTCTGAACTATCTAGCGTTAATAAGACTTTCTTTTGTGACTCATGTACTAGTTCATCTATCTGCAAAATATGTGTAGAGATAGACAAATGTATAACTTGTGATGTAGACACTGATAATATACATCAGGTTTGACTAGTGAATCAGAATTAAAAACTGCAACCATGACAACTACTCTTAAAGCTAACGCAGTTGATTTGTAGGTTGCTGAAATTTCTGAATCAATATCATCTATAAAACTACCACTGAAGGAGTTGGAACCAATCTTAATCCCTATTTTAATTGATTCTAGCACTAACTACACTTGTGATTTATGTTGCGATTTATCTGTATGTAGAACATGTGCTTATGTGAATCAGTTTCCAACCATTGATTATGCAGATTGTGATGTGGGGTCTGATATGGATATATCAGTAGAGTTACTTGAATTAGAATTGTAAGCAACCATTGTTAGTTGTTTATGTGGATAATGACAACTTAGCAGAAGATGACATTGATTTTACATATCCAAGCTTTCGTAGGCGTCCTTCTGCCTAACCACCACCCTGTCCTGAGGCTATACCTAGTCCATTACCTACCACACTTAGACCGTCTGCCACAACTAAACCTCATAGTCAACCCTTCCACCGCCATCCTACTCAACTTGCACCAACTTCACCTCCACTTGAGTATAACTTTTCCGTCATCACCAACCAACTAGCACACCCTTTTCCACCCTAAGACATTCCCTTACCAGATAACCCCATTAGATTGTCTACAGTGTACGAGCCACTCACCCAAAAGTACTATTCATACCTAACCATTCATTCATGGAACCTTCTCCATCCTCACTACATTCGTCCACCTGGCCTCTACATAGTACACCTTGCTGAACGAAAGTTCTTGACAACAATTGTTCTCTATAATTCATTGTTTACACTAAGGTTCTGTATGTCTTGTTTAGATCGTCCATGTGATATCATTTTAGCACCACTTTATACGAAGGACCTTGGATTTTACTGTAGAGGAGATGGTTGAGGAGATTAGCTACAATTCTTCCTGTCCCTCAAGCTTGACGAGGGAGTTTTTCTATTCCTACTTTTTATATTACATGTTTATTTGATTGTTTTTACATTGAGGACAACGTCTACTTTAAGTGTGGGAGAGGAAATTTATAGTTTAGGAACTATTTTTCTTTCTTGTACTGCTTTTACCTTCTTATTGTAATTTCAATTTTGTTTTCATTTTACACTTTATTTTGTTTCTCAAATTGTTTAAGGAAAAATTGTGAAAGTGATATAGGAAAGACTCTTGCTAGGAAAGACTTGGTACTTAAAAAAGTCCAATTGTGACTTATCTCTCTCTCCTGGAAGTTTACTTAGTGAACTTTCAATATCTTTTCTTTAAAAATAAATAAATAAATAATCTTCTATTTTTCATTGCATAATAAAAAGATTTTCTGCATATTTTCAGTAGATTTGAAGGAATGTCTAGTGGTTGGTAGTTTTGTAATTATGGAAAAATTGGATTCTTGATTGGTGTTATTTGAATTCTCTGTAAATTGCTAAATAAGTTGGTTTTGAAAATTATTAGGTTGAATCTTTTGTCCCTAGTGAGATTTTGAGCCTTTTTAATAGACCGTCTAAATGTCTGTCTAATGTTCTTTCTAGTGTGTTTTCATTCATGTCTGCTTATACTCTAGAACTTAACTTGATTTTCTGTTCTACAACTATGTTTACATGCATAAATTGATATGATTGAGACGTTCTTTGTTTAAAGAAGCCACTTAGCCATATTAGCCTACCCTTATGATAAATCGTTTGTTTACCCCTTTGAGCTTGTAGCCTTTTCTTGTTTTTAACCCTCATTACAAACCTTAAAAAATATATATATGTCCCTATCATAGAAGATAGAGGAGTTTTGGAATCATTTTGGGAATAGATTCTTGAATAAATGTGGGTAATTCATTAATTTATCTCCTTATTTGAAAAAAAAAAGGAGAAGAAAAAAAAAAGAAATAATTGTAGATTGCCTAATATACATGTTAGTCATCTACTGTATGAAAAGAAATAGAAAAAATATGAAGTTCTAATATGAAAAGAGGAGTTGATTGTAATTTGAAGATGTTCTCTACTTACATTTATTTTTAGATTTATTCCCCATTACTCCTTTGTTTTTCCATGGTTTCAACCCTATCTTTTTCCCTCTCATTTTACCTACCTTTACCTTGGCCCCATTACATCCCTTAAAAAGTCCTCTTGATCTTTATGTGCATGTTATTCAATTATTGTGGATATTAGAGTTTTGTTAAGATTATAGTAGTGTTTGCTTGCATGAGTGCTGAGTGTATATACAAACCTAAACACTTGAGAGTTGGAGAGTTATTTTGAAAACATTTTATCATTGTTGATTCATCCATTTAATTTAAATTACCTTGTTTATTGAGATATAGAGTTTTCCATTCACACTTTTCTTGATTCCTTGATTTTCGGAAGGTTGTATTTTGCTAGCTCATGTACATTCCTTGAGTCTATTGTTGATTTGCTATAAATCTTCTTTTGTGTTTATTTTCCTTTCTGTTGATCACTAGTGTTTTGCCCCAGAGTGCAAAAGAATAAGTGTGGGGGTATTTGATGAGTATATTTTTATTCACACTTAGAGTATTGAACCTTGCCTTTCTTAGACTGTAATTGAGAATAAATTCATTATTTTAAATAAGATTTACTCAATCAAGATTAACTGGACCTTAATTGAGATTATTGGTTAAACTTGGATTTTAAGCATATTTTCTTACTTTTCTTGTTTATAATTATTTGCAGATATTCTATGGGCTCCAAATCTAATCAAATCTTCTGTCAAGATATTATTCAGATTTTTTATAAAGATGATCCTATGCAATTCTTACTTGATTTAGAGCAAATCTCCTTCAAATATTTAGTAATGTCTTTTGTAGCAAATTCAATTATTATGAGCTGATATCTGGAACAGGATTTGGAAACAAAATATTTGAAAGAAATTGGGAGATGGAAAATCTACAACTTTACTGGAAAGATGTTTACAAAATCAATTTGTGACATATAAGGAAACATCATATAATTGCAAGGACAATATCTGAGAATTAAATCTGAGTTAATTTCTTGAAAAAGAAAAGAGATTATAAATAGATGTTGGAGAAGACATGAAGGACAAACACAATGCTGCATAGCATAAACTCTATTTTTATTTTCTTTTGTATTTTAGTCATCCTCATGGAAGGCTAAACTCCTTTGGATTGATTCTCTTGTGATTTCACGATGAATTCTGAGGTTTTTATTTAATAAATTCTTGTTCTTTACATTCTCTATAACAGTTGTGCTATATTGTTGGTCTTTTTGAAATCTTTTATTGGAAAAGTATTTTATTTTTGAATGCTTGTTGAGAATTCAATGGTTTTTCCTTTAATTAGAGTTCTTGGTTAATTCACTTAGTCTTAATCAATTTCTTGTGCGCTTGGTCAAGAGATAAAAAATATAATCTCATTGAGTGTACACTTGGAGACGAGATGAGATATGTTTTGCTAATAAGATTTTGTTGAAATTGATTGACGCTTGTTTGATTAAGTTCAACTCTGTGAGGAGAATTGAAGGATAATAATCTTAAGAAAACATATTCTCTTTATTATTTCTAAATCATCTATTTTAATTTCCTGCTCAACAATGTCGAACCTCCCTCTTTAATTTACTGTTATTACCAACTTCCTTTGTTACAGATAAATTTTGAATATTGATTGATTGAGTTTACTATTGGATTCGTTGGGAGACGACTTGGGATTAACTTTCCCCTATCTATACTATCATCTCTTTGGAGTTAAACGGTCTAGCATTATGTTAGGCGATCAACACTGGAACTCTTTTAATTTGCTCGTGAAACGACAATGATCACTTATGATCTAGTTGTGGGCATGTTGAGTATGTTCTTATGCCTTTTGGAGTGACCAATTTTTCAGCCACATTCATGAACTTCATAAATAGAATCTTTAGATCTTTATTAAATAACATTGTTGTTGTCTTCATAGATTATACGTATTTATTTTTAAGAGTTATGAAGAACATTATGGACATTATTCAGAGTTCAAGGAAGATTTAAACAATTATTTCTAAAAATGTCAAATTGTAAATAAAGTTTTTGAAGTTGAATAAGAAGTTGGCTAGTTGTTCAGTTTTGGTAGTTCCAAAGCTAGAATAATCCATTTTAAGTTTATGTGACGCATCATACCAAGAATTGGGTGATATAGTGATGTAGGAAAAAAAGGTTGTGACTTACACTTTTATATAGCTAAGTTTATGATGAAAATTATCCTACCTGTGGTCTTTTTAGATTCAAAGGCTAAATTTCTGTCTAGGAATTAGATACTTTTCTATAGTTCATTAGTATGTATATTTTAATCACATTACATATATTTCTTGAAATTTTGGCTGATTGCAATTTGCATTGATCTTCTAGTGCATATTTGATTGTGATTGATTAAACATTACTACTTTCATTTCATATTATCTGAAGACCAATGCAAAATGTTACTAAAATTTTATAAATTATAACTGATATTGATTAAAATTGTGTATGATGAAACAATAAAAAATTAATCTTTTTGAATGGGATAGTGTCACACCCTATTCCTTTTTTTTAAGGAAAAAGAGATAGATATGCATGCATAGACCAAGTTCTCATGTATGTAGTAATGGATGAATTCAAGTTAAATCATTGAGGTGTACAAGAATGATGTTCAAGAGGTTTAGCACCAGTGGGTTGCTGTGATGATTTGATGAAGCCAACCAAGTGAAGAAGTTCAAGACCATCTGATCATATGTGGAATGCATGAAGATTTTATGAAGAATGAAGAATTTGGTGTAGAACCTAGGATTGTGTGTTGTGGGATAAGTTTGAGTTCAAATCGGTGATGCATGCAATCTTAATCAAGGATAAGCTCCATAAAGTATTTTCTGAATTAACAAAAGATTTGAGAAATCAATTAAATCAGAAATTACATTTTGATTAACTGTTTTAACTAACTCGAGAAAAATAATCGACTGTTTACCAAAAGAATCGATTGAAATTTTAAGACAGTTGTCTAAAAATATTTGGCACATTTTTTGAAAAAATAATTGGAAATCATTCTAAACTTTTTTGAGCACGAACATTGTGTTTTCCAAGAGAGAAAAAGCGCCTTTGTGTCTAGTGATCAAGATCAATCAATCGTTTTCATCAAGAACTGTTTTCTCGAACTACTACTAGAGCTTTGAAGTTGACTGAGACAGTTTTATCACTAATATGATCATCAGACTAAGCCTTCTATACCCTTTCTTCATTGCTGTTGTAATCTGTTGTATGTAAGTGCTTATTTTGCTGAGTTTGTAATAATTTTTTCACTGTATTGAAGTTTATTCTATTGTGAGTTACCTCAGTTGGTAATTCTGTTTGTACAGTGGGTTCTATACAGGTTGTAACTTGCTGAGGGGATTAGCAAGAGGTTTTTTGGAATATACAGTAGAGTCTGTATAGTTCTGGGTTCTGCTCTAGGTTTAGTAGATTGTTTGTTGTGGGGAGCAGTGTTTACATGCGGGGAGCAAGTTGTTGCTTTCCTATAAACTGATCTAGTTTGATCTTTTTGTAGTTATCGCAACTGACGGATCACGACAGGCGTCTTAAATTTATTTTTTTTAAATATTTAAATTGAAAAATGGAGTCACCACTATAACTTTTTAATGAAAAACTATAAAAAAAAATCAAAAATAAAAATGCCTACGAACCAGATTCAAGATTCGGGAGTCGTTTACGTGTGGGGGAGGTGTCAACACACCACAATACCCGTCCTAAGACAGTACCTCTAATTAAATAAATAGAAATAAGTGCGGTTTTACAAAATGTTATTTTTTCCAAAACAAAAATTACAAAAATAAATATATATTTACAAAAAATTGAAGACAAAGAATTAACAATAAATAAATAAATAATAACAAAGACAAATTTTATTTTTTAATTTTTTGAACCCGACAAGGATTGACCTTGGTCCTACGTATTTTCAAAGGAAAATCAGGGATGACGTAGTTCTAATTTGAAAATAGTTTAAGAATGTGTTTAATATATTTTTTTGCAATTTTGAGATTATATTAATTAATTAATTTTT
>Ga0123340_1003566_pt1 | contig 14604 bp, 13 predicted proteins | sample SirMexnodulemix_FD_89961 | JGI IMG/M metagenome (GOLD analysis project Ga0123340, IMG submission 89961) | Root nodule microbial communities of legume samples collected from Mexico - Siratro Mexico nodule mix | ecosystem: Host-associated > Plants > Roots > Nodule | place: Mexico: Nepantla... | reverse complement strand
GCGACGATCGGTGTCGCTCGGTCCATCCGCACGATAATTCGCCTGAGATTTGGCAGTGCCTATTCGAGTTCAATCTTGGCGTCGCGCACGACAGGGGTCCACTTGGCGATCTCCGCCTTTACATGCGCGCCGAGCTGCTCCGGCGTAGAACCCACGATGACGGCACTGAATTCCGCCATTTTCTTGCTAACGCCCGGATCGGCGAGCGCCTTGTTGGCCGCCAGGTTCAGACGAGCAACAACGTCTGCCGGGGTGCCGGCGGGAGCAAACAGCGCGTTCCAGGTATAGGTTTCGTAGCCCGGAACGGTCTCGGCAACCGTCGGCACATCGGGGAAGGACGGTGCGCGCTGCTTGGTGGTGACCGCAAGCGCACGCAGCGTGCCGCTCTTGATGTGACCGGACGACGAGGGCAAGTTGTCGAACATGATCGGAACCTGATTGCCAAGAACATCGTTCAAGGCCGGGCCCGAGCCCTTATAGGGGATATGTTCCATCTCCACCCCGGCCATTGCCTTGAAGAGCTCTCCGGAAAGATGCAGCGGCGTGCCGTTGCCGGACGAGGCATAGCTGTAGGTGCCCGGATTGCCCTTGAGGAGTGCGACCAGTTCGGGAAGTGTTTTGACCGGCAGTGCGGGATTGACGACGAGAACGTTGGGAACCAGAACCAACTGGGCAGGTCCTAAAGTCATCAAGCCGTCCCGGATATCTGGCCAAGTGAACGTGTGCTCCTCCAGCCGCTTGTAAGCCATCACCAGACCGCTGCCATCCCAGTAGATTAGCTTCAATCGGTCCACCTTGCGTGACCGAAATACGAAGACGGTCCCTGTAAATGGGTCCTTGTGCAGCTCGTTTTTGACAAGCGCCGCCAATCCGTGATGCCCCTTGCGGAAGTCGACCGGCTTGGTCGACACCATGATCCGGACGCGGTTCGATGGAAAGATCATGCCGGAACCGCAAGGGCACGTGTGACAGCGGCGATCCGGGTGGCGGACGCGCCTTCTTCCAAACGTATCGTGACAGCACCGACGATGATCTCGGGACGGCTGGCTTTCTTGATCGGCGATTCCGAAACGGGTGGATCAACGATCACCGCAGCGAACTCCACCGCATCCTCGGGTGCAGGCAGAACCAGCTTGCCCTGCCGCGCCATCGTTCTCCATGTGGACAGGTGGTTCGGCTTCAAGCCGTGGCGCTCTGCGACCTCATTGACCATCGCGCCTGGCCGAAGACTTTCCGAAACAATCTGCGCCTTGACTTCGTCCGGCCAATGCCGATGCACATCACGTCCAGACTTCCTGGTCGTGAGAAACTCAATTGTAGTCTCCATGGAGAAACTCCTGTTGCTCGTCCATGGATAGGCGATCACAGATCAGGGCTGCCAGAGCAACGTGGGCGCAGAACATCGGTTACAGGGATGGCCATGCCGAAGGATTAGAACCGGTAACCTGCTCTGCATGACTTGAGTTCTTGAACGGAAGAGGCCCCCGGGTCGATTCCGCCTTGCACTCAGACGCACGATGATATCGCCACTCGCACGGCTATTCCAGCCAATGCGCTTACAATTGCGACACGTGCAACAGGACGAAGTCCGGGAACGGAGGCGATGAGGATGGAAAGACCTGGGACGTCGAGAGGGTTGAGCAGAAGTGCGGAACTATGAATGATCTGGTCGTTTGAGAGCGGGGTTTCCTTTTGGATATCAAATAGGAGGGCCATCGCCGCACTCGATCCCGCCAAGCACTTCGTCAAAAAGAGCAGGAGATCTGCTTGAGAAACCCCCAGCATCTGCAGCAGTGGTGTAACGACAGACATTAAGGCAGAAAACGCTCCGGAATTTTGGATCAGCTTTACCATTGCAAGTGAGGCGACGAGCACCGGCAGGATCGCAGCAATCATTCGAATGGCGTCCGCACCACCACGGTTGATTGCCGAAAGCAGGTCGAGTCTTGCTGCAACCTGACGAGGAGGCTCTTCGCGCTCACAGACGTTTTTTGGCGAGGGTTGACGATGGCCGACGACCCAGTATGCCAGAGTGGAAGCGACAAGCGCACCGCAAATGCCGTTCAATATTATCAGCACGGGATCGACCCCGATGGTCGCGAGCGGTAAACTCGCATTTGCCGGCGCAGCCGTTAGGACGGCGGCAAAAGCCCCTGCAAGCGATCTCTCAGATGTATTTTTGTGCGCCAGTAGCGACAACGCTGCGACAGGAGCGGCCGAACTCACAAAACTGAGCTGCGCAACGGCCAGAACTCCTAAGCCATCCAGGCCGAAGAACCTGAAGACAGGATTGGCCTTGGCGACAACAGATCGCAACACGCTCACGCCTTCGAGGTAGCGCATCAGCGAGAATGTCACGATCATGAGAGGTAGAAAGGTGAATATCGCGATGTCGACGGCGCTTCGCCCGGCATCCAGGATGGCGGTGATCAGAATTGTCATGGAAACGAATGGCTCGATGGCCGTGTGAACGCGCGGCCGGCTTGATGGAGAAGGCAGGCTCCGGATTCGATGCCGGAGCCTGATCGTTCAGACTCTATTCCGGTTTGAAAGCTTCATCGAAGAAGCGGACGACCTCGGCATAGGCTTGCATGCGGTGGCTTTCCATGAGGGCGAGATGTGTCGCCTCCCCGATTTCCACCCATCGCCTGTAGGAGGCGCCGGTCAGCTGCTCGAAATAGACCCGCGCCAGATCAAGTGGAACGTCAATGTCCCATTCGCCGTGCAACAGCAGAACCGGCGCGCGAATCTCGCTCGGCTGATAATATGGGGTACCGGCTCTCCAGTAGGTGCGGATATCTTGGATCGGCCCGTTGGTGGCGCGAAGTTTGCCTTGCTCCCTATCATCTTGCGACGCCTCCTCCGAGAGGGTGAATTCCAACCAGAGATCGAACCAGCCCTCGGGCACAAGACGGTCACGCGCGTATTCGGGTGCGGTGCCCAGCCAACGCGCCAAGGCCGCTTTGACGGGAACAAGCCTGTAGGAGCCGAGGGAACCGCCCTGGTCGATGGGGATGGGAACGTGACTCAACCATTGTGGCGCGAGCAGCGAAAGCTTGACGACCTTGTCGGCGTGGCGAGCAGCATATGCGCCGGCCACAGTACCGCCCCACGACATTGCGAAGACGTTGACAGCCTTCAGGCCCCGAAGTCGAAGCACGAAATCGACAGCCGTTGCGAAGTCGGCGACGCCGGTGTCGGTAGAGACAAGAGGCGGGTTGAGATCGGCCTCCGCCTGCATTTCCGGTGGGCGGGTCGATTTTCCATAGCCCCGGACATCGACGGCAAAGACGTCGAACCCTTGATGAGCGAGGAAGTCGATGAAGGACATTCCATTGAAGGGGACGTCGTAAAGACTTCCGGACGAGAAGGTCGCACCATGCACCATTACGATTGTTTTCTCGGCGAGAAAGACTTTGTGGTCCTTCCTTCGCTTATTGCGCAGATAGAGCTTGATGCCCTCGGTTCCGCTATCGACGTAGTGCTCGTCGAATACGATGTGACTGGCGTCAAAAGCTGACGATGCGAGCTCGTTGTTAGACATAGGACCACCTGAATTTTTCGCCGTCGCGGGTGACATAACCAGCAGACGAACCGGGGAAATGCGTGGAGAAGTACATGGCGCGATTATCAGCTGCGAGTTCGAGGACGCGCCGTCTGGACTGGGCAGCCTGATCCAGGAATTCGCAGAAGACCGTGTTGAGGTCGGGCCGTTCCACCTGGATCGGATGGTGCATGACATCGCCGGCGAAGATTGCCGCTTCATTATCCGCCTCCAGCATAACGGACATATGGCCGATGCTGTGCCCAGGCGTCGGCAAGAAGATGAATCGACCGAGGAAAGGGCCGCCTGCGCCGTCGATGAAATCGGCAAGCCCCGCCTCAATCACCGGCCTTACGCTGTCTTCATAGACGCCGAAACTGGGAATGTTGACGTCGTTGTGACTTGCCGTCGATGCGTAATATTCCTGCTCGGCGCGTGGGAAGACGTAGCGGGCGTTTTTGAAAGTCGGGATCCATCGTCCATCCTGGAGTACCGTATTCCAGCCGGAGTGATCGACGTGGAGATGGGTATTAATGACGACGTCGATGTCTTCGGGCTCGACACCCGCCTGACGCAGCCTATCCAGAAACGGAATAGTCTGATGATGGAAGCTGGGATTGCGCGGTCTTTCCTTGTCGTTCCCCGAACCCGTGTCGATGAGGATAACGTGGTCGGGCGTGGTGACAAGCCAGCTGTGGATGCTCACTACAAGAGCATCGCGGCCCTCTTCCATATCGACGGCGGAAAGCCGCGGCTCGACCGCCTTGATCTCCTCAGATCCGGCAGTCGGGAAGAGGAATGAGGGCGGGACGTTGTGGAGATACTGCTCCTGCACCTTTCTCACTGTCGCGCCGGCAATACGATATTCCTTTCCAAGATCGCTCATGGAATTTCCTTTCGAGTTCAACTGGAACCGGGACAGCGCTGTCTGATGGCTATGGACAGTAAAAAAGATTCATGCAACGATCAAATCGATGAATGAAATTGTCTCCATCGATCATTTCAATTTGTGGTCTTTCGACCTCAATTTGCTGGTCGCGTTCGATGCGCTCATGAAGGAGCGGAGCGTGACGAAAGCTGCTGTTCGCCTGAAAATCCAGCAGCCCGCCATGAGCCATAATCTCGGTACTCTCCGGACATTGCTTCAGGACGAGCTGTTTGTGCGTGTCGGCCAGGTCATGCAGCCGACTCATCGGGCGCTACGTTTCGCCGAAGCCGTAGAGCAGATACTCAGCCGCACGCAGCAGGCGATCGTAACGCCGGCAGTCTTCGAGCCCGATCAGGCCGAGCAGATATTCCGGATCGGCTTTTCCAGCGAGCTTGAGGTGCTGCTCGTGCCGCGCCTCGCCGCTATGTTGAACGAGACAGCCCCCGGTATCAAAGTGCTCGCGCGAGCGGTCGACCCCGAGCTGGTCCACAAGCTTCTGGACGACAATGTCATCGACCTCGGCGTCGGTTGCTACGATGACGGCAACAACAGACACCGGCGGACCCTGCTGTTCGAGCAATCGCTAATGTGTTGCTACAATCCTGAGCTTCTCGATCTTCCCGAAACTTTGGACCGGGACAGCTATGTCGGGCTGAGGCATGCACTCGTTTCCCAGAAGGACGCCATCGAAGGCTGCATCGATGACGCGTTGAAGCGGATCAACGTGCGACTGGACGTGTCGGTGGCAGCGCCGGAATTCCTGACCGTGCTTACCGCCGTCCTGGAAGCGCCCCTGATCGCGACCCTGCCGACCAGGATCGTGAAGCGGTATGCCGGCCTTTTCGGCTTGGCGACCGCCGAGGTTCCCCTTGATTTAACGGTGAGCCCGATATCGATGGTCTGGTCGGCGGCAAGTGACAATGATCCCGCCAATCGGTGGATGCGATCTCAGGTGACGCATCTCGTCTCCGCCTATAGCTGATCCGTTCGACAGCTTCGCGTCGTGAAGCATGGTGAGCCAACCCACAATCGTTCAAGGCCAAAAGCAATCATGTCCGCCTTGAACGCCTAAAACGCTATCTTCTTTGCTCACCTGCCGGGCAGGTTCCCTTCGATCCATTATGCGATCTTTTTGGCCTAAAACGTGAACCCCATAGCAACAAGCGGGGACGCTGGCCTCGAAGGCTCTCGCCGCGCCAGCGCCATGGCGCATGAAGTCGATATTGGGGCTGACCATGGTCGGTCGCCTTGAAAACGGGATCGAACCGGCGTTGGCTAATCGTGACGCACCTGATAGGTCGATAGACCGCTGTGTATGAGGTCTTGGCACCATCCTCAGAGACAACCCTCGGACCGGACTGGAGAGCTTTTGATGGGCTGGAAAACACCGAAGATCGAATACGTGAATGGCTATAAGATTGTTGAAGTCGAGGGGCCGACCTTCAAAGTCTACGATGGCGACCGTCAGCTCGGGGACGATTTCCCCTACCCCGGCGAAGCTGCTGCTTACGCAACCTCTTTGCCAAAACGGGATCATCCACGCAGCTAGGCGAAAGCCGCGGAAGATCAATCAAAAACCCTTTATGGCAGCCTTACCGAAAGTGGAACAAGATTTGACCAGCTCCCAACTTTCTTCACCGCTGGAACTGCTTGGGTGGTCTGAATTCTTCGCGGACCAGGTGCAGCCCAGCGAAGCGGATTTGATCCCCCGACGCGTCGCTTCAGTTCACCGGGCACGCATCGAGGCAATCGATGTCACCGGGCCGGTCGGACTCGAATTTCCATCCAATACCAGTACGGGGGATTACGCGGTGGGCGACTGGGTTCTTGCCGATGCACTGACTGACACGCTTATCAGACGTCTCGACCGAAAAAGCGTCTTCCAACGGCGCCCGGAAGGCGGGCGTGGCCAGCAACTTGTTGCCGCCAACATCGACACCCTGTTGATCGTGACCTCGTGCAATGCCGATTTTAATCTTGCTCGGCTGGAACGTTACCTGATCATGGCCAACCAGGCCGGGAGCAATCCGGTAATTGTGCTGACGAAGGCTGACACCGCGGAAGATGCCGGCATATTCCAAGCGCAAGCCGAGGCTTTGCAGCGCGATCTGCCTGTCATTGCCTTGAATGGCCGCTCCGCGGACGCCGTTTCCCTGTTGAGGCCCTGGTGTGGCGTTGGCCAGACGGTTGCGTTGGTGGGATCTTCTGGTGTCGGAAAATCAACGCTGGTGAACACCATGACCGGGCCTGAAACCGACGCAAAGCAAAAGACAGGCACCATCCGCGAATATGACGCGCAGGGCCGCCACACAACCACGGCGCGATCCCTGCATGCAATTTCAGGCGGTGGCTGGGTTATCGATACGCCGGGAATAAGAACGCTTTACGTGAGTGATGTTGGCGACGGTATAGACACCCTATTTGCTGAAATAACTGAACTGGCGCCGCTTTGCCGCTTTCGCGATTGCACCCATGCCCATGAGCCTGGGTGCGCCGTTCAGGCAGCTGTCGCAAGCGGTGCCCTGGTCGCCGAACGCCTGGAACGCTGGCGGAACCTGCTTGCAGAAAACCGCGATCGAACACCGGTTGTGAGCGGACCCCGCGGCAACAAGATCGTTCGCAAGAAGAAATATTGAAAGTGTAGAACGTTTTGCGACGGTGCTCATCGGCGTCAGCCATGGCCCGCCACCTGAATTGGCTGGGCTGAGGGATAGCGTAAGCGCTCAATGATTGGGATTGCGGTCACGAAGAAGACCCTGCAAGCGGCCGCTCCCGCTTGTGAGGGACATATCTTTAAACAATCGCGATATGAGGCGCGGTTGCAATCCTTGCCTCTCATCGATGAGGAGGAATGACATCCTCTTTATCTCGATCGTGATCACGCCTGCATTGTCATGGCGACGATAATTCCCGGTATCCATTGCATGGAATCCATTTTCCACCGCCCAGGCGGCTATCATATCCGCGTTCATCAAGATCCTGCTTTAGGAGATGCGGACGTGCTGTCTTTAGCTGTCCCGCTCGCGCAAATCGCTTCGCAGTCCTACGGATACCGTAACTGAATCGCTCTAATCCAGCCAAATCCGTCCAACATTCCAGTTCCCGCTTAGGTGTTGCGAGAAAGACTCTGCGCAATCTTTGTCATCGGTGCGACTCAGCCGAGGCCGCGCCCGTTGCTCTTGAACCAATACGCATCGACGACCCGTCATTCCCCCCGTATCACTGAAAATTCCTGCTCTTCACCTTCAGCGTATCGATATGAAGGTCAGGCACGAACATGTCGCGCGGGGTTACAACCGGCTTCGGCTTATCCCGTGGATCCGGGCCACCACCATGGGCAAACTCATCACCCCGCCCGGTCGGCAATTTGAACTCTAGATCGCGATCTGCAAGGCCGACCAGGTCGCCTGACAGGTCGAACAGCTGCTGGGCAACAAGGTGGACGACCTCCCCTTCCCGCTGAATCCGGCCGTTGATCGCCATCATCGAAGATCCGAGGACGATCCGCCGGCGTTTTTCAAAGAGTGTCGGCCAGACAACGAGGTTGGCTGGCCCCGTTTCGTCTTCTATCGTGATGAACATGACGCCTTTTGCCGATCCCGGCTTTTGCCGCACCAGGACGAGGCCAGCTGTGTAGACCCACCGCCCGTCCCTCGAACTCATCGCCTCGGCACACGTGATGATGTTGCGTGCTGACAGGTCCTTGCGCAGGAAGGCGATCGGATGCTGCCGTAGTGTCAGGCCGGTATGGCTATAGTCCTCAATGACGTTATGGCCGTCCGTCATCTGTCGAAGCGCGACCTCCGGCTCCTGCTGCTCGGCAATGGCGGCCATTTCACGTTCGGCCGCGGCTGCAAACAAGGGCAGCGGTTCGTCGCGCAGCGCCTTGATCGCCCAAAGCGCATCGCGGCGCTCAAGTTTCAGCGATGGCAGGAAGGCGTCCGCCTTGGCGAGCTGGACGAGCGCCTCGGTTGGTACGCCGGACCGGCGCCACATATCATCGACGGAGGCAAAGGCGCTGTCCATGCGCGCCGCGACGATCCGCGCGGCATCAGCGACAGCCAATCCTTTCACCTGCCGGAATCCAAGCCGGACGGCGTGCCGGCCCGAACTGTCGATACGCTCCAGCGTGCAGTCCCACCGGGACCGATTGATGCAGACCGGCCGCACCTCGACGCCGTGCGCCCGTGCGTCGCCGACGATCTGCGCCGGCGCATAAAACCCCATTGGCTGCGAGTTCAGCAGCGCCGCGCAGAAGACGTCCGGGTAGTGGCATTTCACATAGTTGGAGGCATAAGCGATGAGCGCGAACGACGCCGCATGAGATTCCGGGAACCCATAGCTGCCGAATCCTTCGAGCTGGGAGAATGTTTTTTCGGCAAATTCCGGGGTGTAGCCATTCCTCACCATTCCCGACACCAGCTTGTCCTTGAACCGCGAAACGCCACCGGTGAACTTGAAGGTCGCCATCGACTTGCGGAGCTGGTCGGCCTCCCCGCCGGTAAAACCGGCGCAGACCATCGCCACCCGCATAGCGCTCTCCTGGAACAATGGCACGCCGAGCGTCTTGCCAAGCACCGCCTCAAGTTCCGGCGTCGGATATTCGACCGGTTCCTTCCCCTCACGCCTCCGCAGATAGGGATGCACCATGTCGCCTTGGATCGGGCCGGGCCGGACGATCGCGACCTGCACGACGAGATCGTAAAAGGTACGGGGTTTTAGACGCGGGAGCATTGCCATCTGCGCCCGGCTTTCGATCTGAAAGGTGCCGAGCGTGTCTGCTCTGCGGATCATCGCATAAGTGGCCGGATCCTCCTGCGGGATTTTCGCCAGATCGAGATCATCGTCCTTATAATCGCGGATCAGATCGAACGCTTTCGCCATACAAGTCAGCATGCCGAGCGCCAGCACATCGACCTTCATGAACTTCAGCGCTTCAACATCGTCCTTGTCCCATTCGATGATCTGCCGGTCCTTCATTGTCGCCGGCTCGATCGGCACCAGATCATCGAGCCGATCATGGGTGAGCACGAAACCACCCGGATGCTGACCGAGGTGACGCGGCGCGCCCATCAACTGCTGCGCCAGTTTCAGGGTCAGCACCAGACGGCGATCATCCGGATTGAGATTGAGCTCCCGGACATTGCGGTCGCAGATTTCTTCCGACCAGGACCACATGCCCGACGACAGCGCCTTTATCACGTCCTCTGGCAAGCCGAGCGCCTTGCCGACATCGCGGATCGCACCGCGGGCGCGGTAGCGGGTGACGGTCGCACAGAGTGCTGCCTTTTCTCGGCTGTAGGTCCCGTAGATCCATTGAATGACCTCCTCGCGCCGCTCGTGCTCGAAATCGACATCAATATCCGGCGGCTCGTCGCGCTCCTGGGATACAAAGCGCTCGAACAGAAGATCGTTGGTCGAGGGGTCGATGCTGGTGATGCCAAGAATATAGCAGACGGCACTATTGGCCGCAGAACCCCTGCCCTGGCAGAGAATGCCTTGGGAGCGCGCATAGCGCACGATCGAAAAGACGGTGAGAAAATACGGGGCGTATTTCATGGTGCGGATCAGATCGAGCTCGTGCCGCACGGTTTTCAGAACGTCAGGTGGCAGACCTTCTGGATAGCGGTTCGGCGCGCATTCCCAGACATAGTCTTCGAGCGAGGCCTGGGCGTCCTTGCCTGGCACGATCGCCTCCTCCGGATATTGATAGGTGAGCTCCTCAAGCGAAAACTTACAGCGGCGGACAATCTCCATTGTCCGCGCGAGCGCCTCGCTGTAGCGGGGAAAAAGGCGCTCCATTTCTTCCGGCGGCTTCAGGTATCGATCGGCATGGCGCTCGCGCTCGAAGCCGACATCGTCGATCGTCGTGCGGGTGCGAATGCAGGTGACGATGTCCTGCAACTGCCGGCGGCCTGGTTCATGGAAGAGAACGTCGTTGGTGACCACAGTCTTCACCTTGAACCGTGCCGCGAGATTGGAAATTTCATGCAGCCGCATCTGGTCGTTCTGCCGACGCCGCAGGCAAAGCGACACATAGGCGCGATCGCCGAAAACCTCGGCCATCTTGCGCAGCTGGAGCCCACAGGTGTCATCCGGCAGATCCGGCACCAGGATGCCGATCATGCCTTCGGAATAGGCGATGACGTCGTCCCAGTGCAGGATGCAGTTGTTTTTGCCGCCGCGCGACTTGCCGACCGTGATCAACCGAGTGAGCCTGGAGTAGGCAGGGCGATCCGTCGGGTAGACCAGCACGGCCATACCATCGGTGAGATCGAGCCGGCACCCCACGACGAGGCGCAAACCGGTGGCGCGCGACGCCTCGAGCGCCCGCACAATCCCGGCCAGCGAATTGCGATCGACGACACCGAGGGCCTCGATACCGAGAGCCTTGGCGGTCTCGAACAGTTCCTGCGCCGAGCTTGCACCGCGCAGGAAGGAAAAATGGGTGGTGACCTGCAGCTCGGCGTAGCTCATGCGAAGATCCCGTGCATGAACCAGCGGTGGCTACCGGTTTCAGGATCGATGCCATCACCCGAGCGAAAGACCCAGAGACGTTCCCCGGCCTCGTCTTCGACGACGAAATAATCGCGCACCGCTTCCATCTCGGCGTCGCGCTGCCACCACTCGCCAAAAATGCGCTCGGGCCCATCGGCCCGCTTAACCTTTCGGCGCTTGCCACGCCAGGTGATGGAGACCGGCGGACGGTCCGGCAGCAACGCGATGGCCTCGATCAGCTCCGGCCGCGCCAGCAGCCGGACCGGCCGGCGCCAATGGCTGACCCAGGTTACTTCGACCGGATCGGCTGCGGCACTGATCCGCTGCACGGAGCGCTCCGGCACGTCAGAGGCAACCGGCGCCACCCGATAAACGCGCTGGCCACGGTTGCCGTAGATGTCGATCAGCGGCGTCACGTCCGTAACTTCCTCCTCGACCAGCGATGAGGATCGCTGGCGCTCCTCCAGCGGCTCGACTATCACGGCGACCAAGGTGAGCTTCTCAATTCCGAAGCCGGGCTCGATCTTTTCCGTCCGATCGCGAAACAGCTTCGTCAGCCAGGCGACATCGCGCACCGGCTTCACCGTGCCGGCGCGGATCGCCTGCCGCGTTCCGTTGACCTTCTCGACGATCAGATCCGCTCGGCGAACGCCAAGGCCGCGCTTTTGCAGTTCCTCGATCAGTTGCACGACCAGCCGGCCGACATATTTGTCGATCGTCTCGGCTGCACCGATCGGCTCGGCAAAGGCGCGGCTGACCTCGATCAGATCGGCGGTGCGGATCGGGTCGATCGGCTCCGAAATACGGCCGCACATCTGGTCGAGCCGCCGGCCGATCTCCGGGCCGAAACGAAGCGCGAGCGGCGCGCGCGGCGTGTGGGCCAATTCGCCGATCGTCTGAAAGCCGAGCGTACGAAGGTCGCTGACGACCTTCCCCGAAAGCCGCAATAGCGATATCGGCAGTTTTTCGACGGCGCGCACGGTCTCACCGATCGGCACGATAACCGTATCCCGACTGATGGCGCGAGCGCAGGCATGAGCTGCTCCCCAGGTGTCGGCGACAGCGACACGGGGCGTGAGCTTTCTGGCCAGAAACTGATTGGCGATCTTCGTCACCATCGGCAGTTCGCCGCCTTGCAGGTGATCGGCACCCTCGGTATCCATGACAATGCCATCGATCCCATCGACCGCGACGATCGGGGAATAGAGCGTCAGAGCCCAGAGCGTGATCCGCTCGAGTGCTGCGGCATCCGTTGCAGGATCCGCATCGACCAGCATCAGGCCGCGGAACAACGCCTGCGCTCTTGCCGCCGGCATGCCGACATGAACGCCGGCTTGTCTGGCGGCCACGTCGGCGGCCGACACCCAACGCTTCGAGCCGCTCCTGGCAATCACGGCGATTGGCTGGTCAGGCCGAATGGACGGATCGGCGCGACGAATGCGATCCGTCGGAAGATCCGGGAGATAGATCGAGACAACCCTTGTCATCGCACGCCCTTACGAGAAATTCAGCACATTCACCCGCTTTTACGCGCATCAGTTCCAGCAACCATTGGGGCCTTCCGACACCCGGCACTGGCAGCTCCTCCGACGGCATGACGCTGACCCGCCACCGGGTGGTCGATGCAGTCGGCTGCCCGAAATCATTCGCCTCCGTCTGCCTGCGCCAGCGTCGGACGGCGAGCGCCATCGTTCCTGTTCGCTCGGCCGCCAGCTGCAGACGTCGCGAGCCGACCATCGGCAGGCGGACGAGTTCACCGACCACGGCGCCGAGGCCGCCGAAGGAAAGCCCCTCCTCCATATTGGCGAGCACATCCTCTTCCTTGTCGGACTCGACGAAGATCACCCGGTCCGCATGCAGCCCGACCTCAGCGAGTGCGGGAAAAAACAGGTCCGGCCGCGTCAGGCACCAGACCACAGGACCTTTGGTGCGCGCCGCGATGCCAGCTGCGCAAAGCGCTGCCGCGGCACCATCCACCGTGCCTTGCCCACCGCCGGCAAACTCATGCAGGGCGCCATAGGAAAGGCCACCGCCTGGGAGAACCGCATCGATTTCCGGCACGCCGAAGGAAAGACAGCCAGCCTTTCTGGCTGACACGCCTTCCAGCGAGGAGATGCGCTCGCGCAAATCGGAAATCACCCTTTCGCGGGCAGCAGTCATCGTTCACGGCTCCCTTCAAGGTCGTGTTGGCGGCCGACATTATGTCGAGCAAAATGCGGATGTTCTGTTTCTGTTCCCGTCAAACTAAAGAGTCAAGCAACCGGAATGATGGGAATATTATCCTGAACATGAGGAATCAGAAGAATATCCATTTGAATCAGGCCGGTAGCGCCGGCGGAGTTTTTTTGTAGCCCTGCACCTCTCCGGCGTGGATTGCGGGGACAAATGCCGTATCGTCACAGTGTCTTTAAGGTTTTTCAGCTGAACTGCCGCCATGACGAAGCCTCCGAGATCAAAACCGCTCCTTCGTGATACCGAGGCCCCGATCCGGTCGCGGCCGCGCAACAAGCGCAATCCAGCCCAGCCGCAGCTGCTTTTCAATCCGATCCCCAACCGCGTCGAGCCCGCGCTGGCGCAATTGAAGAGCCATCCTCCAAAGGGAGACAAGTGGAGTTGGGAGCTGAAATGGGATGGCTATCGCCTCGCCGTTCATATCGAGCCGCAGGACATCCGGATCCTCACCCGCGGTGGCCATGACTGGACACATCGATTTCCGGCCATCGTAGAGGCAGCCCGCGCACTCGGACCGGCGACGATGATCATCGATGGCGAAGCCGTGATTCTTGACGCCGAGGGCCGGCCGGATTTTGGGCTGCTGCAGCAATCGCTCGGCGCATCCGGCAAACAAGCGGGTAACCGAGCTTCCGACGCCATCTTCTACGCTTTCGATCTCATCTATTTCGACGGACACGATCTGCGCGGTGTCGAATACCGGTCGCGCCGGCATCTCCTCGATGACCTGTTAACCGGCAAAGACGCCGCCATTCGGCTATCGGAGACACTCGACGTCGAACCAGCCGTCCTGCTTGAGCATGTCTGCCGCCTCGGCCTGGAAGGCATCGTCGGCAAGCACCTCGATCGGCCCTATCGTTCCGGCCGGACCGGGGATTGGGTGAAAATCAAATGCGTCCAGAGCGAGGCTTTCCTCATCATCGGCTACGAGAAGTCATCGGCATCCCCTGCCGGCTTTGGCTCGTTGGTGCTTGCTGCCTATCGCGGAGCCGATCTCGTCCACGTTGGAAGTGTCGGGACGGGCTTCAAGGAAACGGAAACCATCCGGTTGCGGAAGATGCTGGACAAGGTGCGCTGGAAGCGAAAGCCGCCGCCCCTGCCCTATTCCGGAAGTGCCGATGTTGTCTGGGTCGAGCCGACCCTGATTGCCGAGATCGAGTTTCGCGCCTGGACGACAGGACAATGCCGACGTCTTCCGGCTCGACTAGCGAAATCAGTGCCATAGGCTAGATTGTCAGCCATTCGAGCTCAGCGGAGTAGATAGTCCACATCTGTTGGTGTCGTCTAATCGCATGGCATTTTGCAAGCGTTTTTTTCAATATTTGCTTCTTCCGGGACTACGGTGAGTTCCGGAATGCAAACAGCAAATCGCCAAGCCTCTGGTCTTCGGATGCGTCGCGTG
>Ga0123340_1003560_pt1 | contig 14613 bp, 8 predicted proteins | sample SirMexnodulemix_FD_89961 | JGI IMG/M metagenome (GOLD analysis project Ga0123340, IMG submission 89961) | Root nodule microbial communities of legume samples collected from Mexico - Siratro Mexico nodule mix | ecosystem: Host-associated > Plants > Roots > Nodule | place: Mexico: Nepantla... | reverse complement strand
ATTTGTTTTTTTCTTTTTAAAAAAAAAAAAACCAAAAAAAAAATATACTAGCCTTTTTTTTTTTGTATTTTTTACCAAAAAAAAAAAAAAAAAAAACTCAAACCATTTCATGAACGGGAAAATATGAGACTAAGTTGATTAGTAGAGTCCTCTTTTTCCTGAAAAACTCTCTTTGAAGTTTGAATAATTAATTAGAATGTGTCTACAATATGTGATGTTAAAACCAGACAAATCAATGTTATTTTTGAATTGATTCTAGTTCAGCTATTTCTTACACAACAACTTATGTAACATCCACAAACTATGCTATTTGAAAGTCAATAGCACTAGCTCATGAGCTAACAATTCCATGTATTTAGTCAGATTTTTCCACAGCATGATGACAATAGCTTGTCATGAAGTTCAATTTTCTAGTCTAACAAAATAAGGAATCTAAAAGTTCAGAAGTTGGTACTGTTCTCATAAGGAATCTAAAAGCTTTAAAAATTGTCTCATGAGTGAATTCTTTAAGAAGTTATGGGAGAGATCCAAAACGGTGGTATGGGAAGTTCAGTTCTTATCTACTTTAATAATGTTTGGCAAACTTATTTGACTAATAGTTTCCAGCTGGGTAGATTCCGTTTAAAGTTATTTTCTGTATATTTTACTTTTTCATCATATCACATGTGCTAAAGGAGTTTGTGGCTTGTGCCTGATTCTTAATGTACGATCATAATGTCTTAAACTAATTACAAGATTTAGTATAAGGTGTGCATGCATGTAAAAGAACAAGGAGAGTGCAATATCCCACACGCAATGACCTAGTTATTCTTATTCTAATTAGCACTATAACATGCACGTGTTATGAACAAGGTTAAACGTGACCGTCTATAAAATCATTAACAAATAACAATATACATGTAGAGTTAGAAATCCCCCATCTTTCCAAGTTAGGTTAGTAGATGTGAAAGAAAAAATACAGCTATAGCCTCTTTTATTAAAGTGATGATTGAGATTTTTGTAGAATGTCGAGAAATGATTCAGCTGTCATTTAAGATTATCACCTATTTGAAGTTGTGCTGAGCATAGGATTATGATAAGTATTATTTTAACATTACTCCCAAACTGAGGTTAATGTTAAATATTTAATAAAATTTCAACAGGGACATTTCTCTTTCTTAATTATTTTGTAATAATTAAGAAAGCAGCTTGATATTTGCTGCACCACATCCTGTCCGTAAAATATTTTTCCTTCGATTACACACTTGTTTTTCTATCTCAACATATGTTTCAAGTAATTGTAAATCATAAAATAGACTTTAACCATTTGTTAAATACCAAGTGCCCCTATTTATGTTATGGGTTTAACTGTTTTAAGAAAACCAGTCTTTACTGTCAACCATACATAGTAGTATTTCCATATCCAAACAACCATTGTAATAGAAAAAAAAAACGTAAGATAAAGATTTTGGTTCCTTTTCATACATTGGGCAGTTTCGGTTTGCGCTCTCTCGGAGAATATTTTTTTTTACTCAACTGTTCTTTAGTTGATACTCTATTCCCGATCACTCTCCACAAAAATCTTACTTTTTGTAGTATTTGACCTTCCAAATTTTCATATAAACTCTGCCGTGATGACTCATTACCAGTTGCCCTGAAGTAATATATGTTGAACATACTATATGCTCACCACTCTTGCCAGCTACTTCCACTTATCTCACACTAATGTTTTAAATTCTAAGAGTCTCTTCAATCAACTACACTATTATGAAAATAAAAAAATAAACAAAAAACAATAAAGGACATGAGAGTAAAAATATTTTCTTTCTTCTTATACATGTTGATGAAAAAAAAACTATTCTATATATGAAATATATAGAATAACCAAGTCATAACAGAATAGTTAGTTACAAAATCGTTAATAATCTTCACATAATAATTATTTATTATTGGTTAATATATTCTAACAGAATCGTTAATTATTCTCACATAATAATTATTTATCATTTATTAATACCCCTCAAGATGGAGTGTAGAAATCAACTAAACTCATTTTGGACAACAGATGTAAGAACCACTTCGGTATGAGAGGTTTTGTATAGATGTCAGCAACCTGTGGCCACTTAGTGTTGATAGGGAGCAAACGAATAACACCATCACGAACCTTTTCTCTAACCACATGGCAGTCGATTTCAATGTGTTTGCTACACTCATGAAAGACAATATCGGCAGTTAAATGTAAGACAAAAACTTGTCACAAAAAAAAATTGCAGTGGCTCGAGGAGCAATATGTAAATCATGACAACCATTGAATTTCACAGGTTATCGAGGCCAAAGCACGATATTCAGCTTTAGAGAATGATCGTGAAACTGTGTGTTGCTTCTTGAATCACCAATAGATTAATTAATCACCAAGAAAAATGCAAAAGTCGGTAACGGAGCGGCAAGTTTCAGGGCATGATGCCCAATCTGAGTCACAAAAATCTTTCAGTTGTAAATGAGAATCATTAGGAAAGAAGAGCTCCTGACCAGGATTAGCTTTAAGATAATGAAGAACCCTGAGTGCTGCTTGATAACGAGCCAGTGTAGAAGCTTATAAGAACTGTGAGAGATGATTGACAGCAAAACAAATGTTGGGTCTAATGTTGGTTAAGTAGATGAGTTGTCCAATGAGTCGTCAATACATGGAAATGTCTTCAAGGAGAGGACTCTCTTTGGAATGGAGCTTTATTTGAGGATCCATATAAGTGGTAAAAGGTTTGCATCCTAACAAGCCTACAACATCTAGAAGCTCTAAAGTGTATTTCCTTTCGTTAAGGAAAATGCCCTTGCTTGATCTAGCAACTTCTAATCTAAGGAAAATTTTCAATTGACCAAGATCCTTAATTTGAATAAGTAATCAGGTTGATACTTGACTGAAGCAATCTCTTGACCATCATTCCCTATCAAAATCATATCATCAACATAGACAAGGATGGTTGTGAATGCACCACTAGTAAATTTTTTAGTGAATAAAGAAAAATCGTATTGTGATTGGGTATAACCTGAAACTATAAAGACTGTATACAACTTTTCATACCACTGTCTACTAGTTTGTCTAAGACCATAAAGAGATCTTCGTAGCTTACAAACCTTTCAATAGTTTATAAGTGGGTGCAAACCTCACACCTTACAAGTCAGTTTTGTAAGATTGAGTTAGGCTTAAAGTCCATTTCTAATATGGTATCAGAGCCTATCCTAGCAAGGTTGTTGGGCCTATCGGGTCACCCGCTATTAGGTCGTTATCAGACCATCCTTGCATATAAGTTTCAGGCTCGAGCTGAGGATATCAGCATGAGGAGGTGTGTTGGAGATCCCACATCAACTAGAGATGAGGCACAAGGGTGCAACCGAGAATACACCTCCTGCTCTCGGTATAAAGGGTCAAGATGAAGAAGGGAGTGACACTGTTGATTCTACACCTCAACTTGTTACAGCTAGAGGTATCAATTTAGATTCAGAATTGCCTGAATCAGCTTCTGATTCTGAATATACTAATCCTCCAGTTGAAAGGAGGGCAACAAGGACTCAGAGACAACCCGTGTGGATGATGGATTATGAAATCAAAGAGCTTGCTAGCAAAGTTGACAGCTGATTCTGAGGATCCTTAAACCGTTGAGGAAGCCAATAAGAGAAATGGAAGGAGGCCATGGATACTAAGATGAAAGCAATTGAAAGAAACAACACATGGGATCTAGTTGACCCACCTGAAAGCGTGATACCCATAGGTGTGAAATGGGTTTTCAAAACAAAGCTCAATGAAAGAGGACGGGTAGAAAAATATAAAGCCCGATTAGTGGCAAAAGCGTACACTCAGAAATATGGAATCAACTATATGGAAGTCTTTGCTCCTGTTGATAGACTTGATACAGTGAGCGTGTTGTTAGTTGTGGCTACTCATAATGTCTGGGAAGTGTTTCAGCTTGATGTAAAGAGTGCTTTCATGCATGGTGAAATTCAAGAAAAAATTTATGTTCACCAACCTGCTGGTTTTATCAAGAGAGGCAGAGAAGGACAAGTATAAAAAATGAGAAAGGCTCTATACGGGCTCAAGCAAACCCCACGAGCCTGGTATAGTAAAATTTAAGCATATTTTGCCAAAGAAAGGTTTACACGTTGCTCCAATGAACACACCTTGTTCACAAAACAAGTTAGAGGCAATATTTCAATAGTAAGTTGTTAGATATTCAAGTGTGAGTCGAAGTCCCACATTGGGTATGAATGAGAAAGTTAAGCAACATATAAGAAAGAAGACCCGCAAACCTAATGCCTTAAGGTTTTGGGTTGAAGGTGGTGTCATTCCCTTATATGTTGGCTCTTGTCTCATTCTTGTGAGATCTCCCAGGTTTTCCCCCCTCGGATTCTCCCAACATAAGCTTATATGTGGATGATCTAATCTTTACTGAAAATAACAGAGCTATATACGAAGAGTTTAAACACTCAATGCAATTGGAGTTTGACATGACAGATCTGTGCAAAATGAGACATTTCCTGCGAATTTTCATCTGTCAAAGGAGATATGCGCGTGAGATCCTAGCACATTTTAATATGTTGAACAGTAACCCAGTACAAAATCCCATGGTACCAAGAACCATTTTATCTAAGGATGATGCAGAAATTCCAGTAGGTGCTACAATGTTTAAACAAGCTATTGACAGCCTCATGTACTTGACAGTCGCACGATTAGATTTGATGTTTGGAGTCAGTTTAATTAGCATATACATGGCCAATCCCAAGGAGTCTCACTGGGCAGCAACAAAATGGCTTTTCAGGCATGGCACTATTGAACATGGTCTCTTCTATCAAAAGGGAAGGAAGATGAGCTTCACAACCTATAGTGACAACAACTATGTAGGGGATCTAGATAGTAGGAGAAGCACTACTAGATCAGTGTTCATGATTGGAACTGCAGCTATATCCTGGGCTTCGAAAAAACAGCCTGTGGTAAGCTTATCTACCACTGAGGTTGAATATATTGTTGCAGCATATTGTGCATGTCAATGTATTTGGCTCAAACGAATTATATAACATTTTAGAGTAGAAGCAAAAGAAGCTACTGAGATTTTTTGTGACAATAGTTCTACCATACAATTGTCCAAGAATCCAGTTTTTCATTACAGGGGTAAGCATATTGTAGTAAGGTTCCACTTTCTTAGAGATTTGGTTAATGATCAAACTATCACACTGAAGTATTGCAATACAAATGAGCAAGTGACTGACATTATAACAAAAGCTTTAAAGATTAAGGGAGGGATTGTTAGTTATTTTAACGTGTCAATAAACAGTTCTATTTTATAGAACTAACTGGGTCTAGTTAGTTGCTTAATTTATGCCTAGATTATTGTCATGCAGTTTTATGTTTTTATTTTTATTATTATTCTGTTTTAAGAATCAAAGTCTGTAAAGGCCTATAAAGTCATTCGTGAATGATTAAATAAAGTGTGCAATCTTTTCACATATTCAATATGTTCTTTGTGTATATTCATTAAGAACTTAACATTTCTTTCTTCACCACATGCTTTTATTATATCCTTCAACAATGAAGATACTTTTCTAAGGTTTTAATTCTCATTATCATCAATCCACCCTTCATACTTGACTAAAGGACCTTATACCATGTTGAATTTTCTTTCTGCAACAAATTGTACTTCCATTTACCTAATAATGCTAAATATTTAACTCATAATCTCCTACCTTTCTAAGGCTAACATACATTCTCCCATTTCTCTCAAGGTATTTTTCTCCCTTCATAACATCATCCCACAAATATTGGCTCTTATAGAGAATATGGATACAAGGCTTCTAAAAGGAAAATAATTTCATTTATATGATTTTGTCTTTATGACAAAATCAAATTTTCATCAATTGTATTTATTTTGTTTTTATAACATAATCAAATTGTAATATTTTTCATTTGTTTTTTTTCTTTAGCTATACTTACGATGGGTATATTACTTATATATATTCAACCCTTTGCTTTTGCTCTCAATAGAAAAATGAAGAGAATATTTTCATTCTCGTATCTTTTGTTCATTTTTGTTCATCTCTTCATTTTATAATATGATATTTATTTCATAATATGGTATTAGAGTCAATCCTAGCAAAGTTGTTGGGCCTATCAAGCTGCCCGTTATTGGACCACCTTTACATATATAGTCTCATGCACGAGTTGAAGAGTATCAGCATGAGGGGTGTGTGTTGGAGATCCCACATCAACTAAAGAAAAGGTCTTTCAAATTGATTGATAATTTATCATGTGTGATTACATTTAACTATAGTGGTTGTCACACCTTTGAAAATGATTGGTTCAACTAAGATGCAAGATAGACTTTATATAATCAGGGTCCTTATCAAAACCTTCAAATCAAACCTATTAAATTTTTACATATCATCAATATTATCAATTTTACTATTAGTGATCTCAAAATCCTTTGACATTTTCTATTAGGACATGCTTCAAACAAGTCTACTGATGTTATCAAAAATAAATAAAATAAATTTTTTATTTGTGATGTTTGTCATTTTGCAAAGCAAAAAGGGACTTCCATTTCCTCTTAGTGCGTCTAGATCTAAAAAATATTTTGATTTGATTCATGTTGATGTGTGGGGACCATACTCAATATCATCAATTCTTAGTCATAAATATTTTTTTACCATAGTTGATGATTATTCAAGATACACATGGGTTTTTCCTTTAAAACAAAAGTCTGAAGTTGTTAAAATTTTGAAAAATTTAGTTGCTTTTATTCAAACACAATTTGAGAAGGCAATAAAACTAATAAGAAGTGATAATGAAACTGAATTTTTCATAACTAATTTTTTTATCAACAAAGAAATAATACATCAAACTTCATATGTCAATACTCCACAACAAAATAGTATAGTTAAAAAGAAACATGGTCATTTAATAAATGTAGCAAGAGTTCTCATGATACAACCTCAGTTATCCAAAATTTATTGGTCATATCTTCTAATACATGATGCACATAGTATAAATATGCTTCCCGCACTTGTTTGAAATTATTTTTCTCTTTATGAAATGCTTTACAAAAGCCCATCAGATTTTGATCAATTAAAGGTGTTTGGATCTTTATGCTATGCTAGCACTTTGTCGACAAATAGAAGTAAATTTGATCCAAGGATATTAAAATATGTTTTTATTGGTTTTAAAAGGGGGACAAAAGGATATATTTGTTGAATATTCAATCAAGAGAAATTTTTGTCTCTAGGGATATTGTGTTTTATAAACATATTTTTCCATATCAAAGGGTTGAGGATACTAGTAATGAAACTGACAGTCCAAACATTCATGATCAAAGTCCTTTTACAGATGATCAACCTGTTTTTGAGTCAGCCATTACAAGTTATTTTTGCATCTTGTGATAATGTTGAAAATAACAGTAATAATAACCATGAATCAGAAGATCAACCTATTTTGAGTCAACCATCACAAGTTATTTTTGCATCCTGTGATAATGTTCAGAACATCATAAGTTTGTTCCCATAGAGACAGAAACCTCAATGAAAATCATGAAACAACACAGCCAATTCGAATGAGTACCATAACAAAAAGACCGCCTAAGTATCTAAAGGATAATAATTGTATCTCAATGTTTCAAATACATCTTCCAGAGTTAAATATCCTTTTAGTTCTGTTTTGTCTTATAATAAATTATCACCTTCTTATAAATCTTTTTTGTCTCTTTCTTCATATGTTAAACCAAACACTCATTATGAAGTTGTAAGTTGTGAAACATAACTGTTGGAGAAAGGTCATACAATATGAGATATCTGCTTCGAGTCAAATCAAACATGGGAGACTGCTCTTCTTCTAATAATAAATCTGTCATAGGTTCCAAATGAGTATTCAAAATAAAGTATAAGGTTGATGGGACTATTGGAAGGTATAAAGCAAGATTAGTGGCGAAGGGATACACACAAACAGAGAGCATTAACTACATTGAAACTTTCTTCTCCAGCAGCAAAGATGACCATTATAAGGTTGCTTCTTTCTCTAGCTTCTATATATAACTGAAAACTGAAATAGTTAGACATAAATAATGCTTTCTTACATGGAGAGTTGAAAGAAGATGTATGCATAATTGCTCTTCTTGGATTGACTTCTATTTAACCAAGACAAGTTTGTAAATTAAAAAAAAAAAGACTTTATATGGTCTTAAGCAAGCCAGTAGGGAGTGGTTTGCTAAATTGTCATTTTTTTTTTATTTTTATGGGATATACTTAATCTATGAATTATCATTCCTTATTTATTAATTCTTCTGAATGATCTTTTACAACATTATTGGTGTATGTGGATGATATAATTTTTGGCAGGAAACGATAAAGAAGAGATTGATCGAGTCAAAGAAGTTATTAATAAGACATTCCAAGATCAAGGACCTTAGTGATTTAAGATGTTTTTTTTGGTCTTGAAGTAACAAGAAGTAAGAAAGGGATAATGGTGAATCAAAAAAAATATACACTGGAATTGTTAAGAGAGTATGTCTTTTAGTTTACAAACATGTACCCAATCTTCTAGATAATCTTGTTAAATTAGTTTTTATTTACCACATCATTTATAAATTTTTTATTTAAATTTATTTAAATCTTACTATCTTTCTTTTAATTTAAATAAGTAAATTTTTCGCTCACCATCATCTTAAATTTACTCAAATATACTTCTTTACATTTATTTTTTAATCTAAATAAACGCTATAAATAAACGCTAAAAGTTATATCAGTATATCTAAAGAAAGAGCGGTGAAAAATCAAAACCTGAAGAAGGTGTTGACTGGGGAAGAAGAAAATGGAAAAAAAAGTTAGAATTGCTTACTGCAAAAAAAAAAATCCAGATACAGAAAAAACATTTGTCTTCCATAAAATAATTGACGAATATAATATTATATATATAACAAAAGATCAATTAATAAGGTTTTCTATTTATTTAATGTAATAAACAAGTACATAAATTTTTGTGTTATTATTGTTATTTAAATAAAATATTTAGTTTGATGTGAAAAATAATTTTTAAATAATTATTTTACCCTTAACGACTTAATTTATTTTTTACAATAAACTGAAATAAAGAATTATTTTTAATTCTCAAATGTATGTATTCAAAAACATTTATTAGAATAAGTGAGATTTTAAATATATTTTAAAAGCTTGAAGATTACTCTATCTATTTATTTATTAACGGTTAGACTTTTTTTTTAAAAATATGTTTATATTTAACCGTTATTAAAATTTAAGAAATATTAATTACTCTTATTATTTATATATACACCATTCACTTAATTTTAATAAGTTTACATATATTGTAATGTAAGATAAAAATAATAAAATTAAAATTTAATAAATATTTTATTAAAGCTAATAATATTAATTGAATTTTTTCAAAGAACTTTAAAAACATTGAAAAAAGGGAAAGAGTAATAATTATTTCTAAAAAATAGCATGAACTAAGACCTTTCCATATGATAATCAAGAATTAATAAATGCAATAAATTTTTATCTAATAAAATAATTTTTTATTTATCTTTTTCCATTTTTACGTCAAAACAATAATAAAGTTTATGGTTATAAGGAACAGTGGAAGAGCGTTGGTATTGAATGATTAATTAAAACAACTCCTATGCTTATCTACACTCCAGTCCCTTCAAATTCTAAAACTTTGATGTTCAAGATATTATTACTAGAATTAAGATAATTAATAGATATTTTAATCGTAAAATTATAAGATTATAAATTGTGTCTCAAATCTCACTCAAAATTATAAGATTATACAACAGTGTTTTGTGGAAAAAATGTAAAAATATATGAATGGCTATTTTTATCAGATTATCAGTTGTGTTATCTATTCCTCTTCTTAGATAAATTAAAAATTAATATAATTAAAATTTTACTGTGTGTTACATGTGTTTTCATCTCTAACACCTCTCAATTAAACTTAATATAATTAAACTTCACCTTCATGCAATAACTGTTCATCGAATTAAGGATGTGCACCATTCATTCATCTTCTTGAATTTAAGTTACAATAAAATCCAAAGGTTTTTAAAATACAAATAGTTTTCAAACACTCAATTTTATCATAACAATACTATTGATATAGGACGTAAAATCTAGGATTCATCTTAATCTCACTATCTACAGTTCTGTGAATTTTTTTCACTGTCCTAATCATAATATTCATCACCATTGTTTAATTAATTGATCAGTTGCTAGCTAATTGACACCGTAGGATTACTTTTTTATTTTTTTTTAGAGTAGTTGAAACTATTATTTAGTAAAAAGAGAAATAACTTTAATAAAATAGTGTATTTATAAGATCTTTTATATAACCATATTTTATCTCTACACCATAACAAATATATACATGTGAACCAATTAAATATTAGATAAAGAATAAAGGTATAAATGAAAAAAAAGTACTTAGTATCATTTTTTAAATTTCAAAATAACATTTAAATAGAAACAAATATTTAAAAATAAAAATAAAACATTTTAAATAAGAAAAATAGAGTAATATTTTTAATCATGTACTCTGTAAACAAAGAGGAAACTTATATCTACAGTGAGGTAGGTGCTGTCCTTCGATCACATGTAGTTATGTAGGGTAGGCAAATTTTGTCCTTACAAAAAAAATTAGTAACATGATATTACATTCCTCTGTCCCAATACATTTTGTAGTTTAAGATCTGCCTATATTCACTTTATTTATTTTTAAGCGTCTAGTTTTTGGAGATTTTTATTTATTTATTTGTGATGTGAAAATATTAAGACCATATTAATTTTTTTTTATCAATTATACTATTCTATATGTGTTCAGATCTTTAAATAATTTTTATAAGCAAAATAGAAAATTTGTATAGTTATTTTGAGAAATAAATTTAACTTATATCAAAAAAATAGATAATATAAAAAATATAAACCATAAAATGCTATTGTTAATGTCAATAAGAAAATTTTAATTAAATTTAATTTAATCTTACAAATCATTCTGCCTTTATTTATATACAATAATTTAATCACAGTTTTACATAAATAATTTGTAAATTTAATAAAATCTTTTTTATTTGAATTTTTTATATTGAAATTTTGAAAAAAAAGAAAAGTATGGGATGCATTTGCAGTGGTGTGGGGACCGAATGGCTAGAAGCGTTTGGAAGCGGAATTTGAAAGACTGAAGAGAGAAAGGGTTGGGTGGGTTGTGGCCCAAAATTTGAATTCGAAAAGCCGAAAGACACACACATAACAATCTATCTATCCCTCTACTTTAGTTTTGTGGTATTGTTTGAAACCACACTATATATATATATATCCTTCTAAAGCCACACCTTTCAACATCGCTGCCGTAACAAGATAACAAAACAAAACCCTAGATAACCCTCTCCTTTTCCTTTCAATATGGCCAAAAAGAAAGTTTCTCCTTCTTCTCAGTCTCAAGAACCCAAACACTCCCAAATCGAAACGCAAACCGTGCCAATGGCTGCCGTAAATGATGATGATTCCTCTCTGCACAAGATTCAGAACCTCAAAAACCTCAATGACGTTCTTCTCAAGGAGACCGCTCAGCGCCGCCACCAGATTGACTCGCTCCAGTCCGAGCTCCACCGCTCCGCCCTCGCCTACCACGACAACCTCGCTGCCTTCCACATACAAAATGCCGTCGCTTCGGTTTTCGTCGACAGCCAGGTCAAGGAGATGAACCTCTGCTTCGACACACTCCTTGGAGAGAAGGACCGCGCGGTTGAAGGTCTCAATCGTGAACTCAAAGTCCTCGCTGCGCGTCTCCGGGACGAGACCGGTGCTCTCGCGAAAGAGAGAGACGGACTCGTCTACGAGACCAAGCGGTTGGAGGAGAGGTTGGACAGAGAGGGGAAGCTTCGAGAAGAAGCGGAGAAGATTAGGTTGGAAGGTGAAACGCTGTTGTTGCAGAAACAGAGAGACATTGCCGAGTTGAAAACGGAGCGGGATTCAGCGCTGGAGAGTTCTCGATTGTCACTTGCGGCTGTTGAAAGGTTGAAGCAGGATGTTGAAGCGGTGACGAGGGAGAAGGATGAGTTTGTGAAGCTGAGCAAGAATCAGGAGCAGAAAATCGGTGGTCTTGAAAAGGAGTTGACACGAGTCAACGAGTCTTGGAAGATTGAAGAGAAGAGCATGCGTGTTAAGCTTGTCAATGTGGAGGATAAACTTGGTCTTGCGACGCAGAGAGTGGAGGAGATGGCCAGGGAGATCAGTTCCTTACTCGAGGAGAAGAAGGATATTGAAAAGATTGTTGAGAAGTTAACGAAGGATAATGAGGGTGTTCGTAAGAGTTTGAATGCGGCTTGGAAGGAGTTGGAGGATAAGCAGCGTGAGGTTGATGAAGCTGTTAGAGCTAAAGGTGAAATAGAGGCGGTGAAGGTTGATCTGGAAAGTGAAATTGTTGGGTTGAGAGGAAAAGTCAATGAATTGAAAGAGTCTTGCGTTAAGTTTGAAGAGGGAAATAAGCAGTTGCTTTCAGAAGTTGAGAGTTATAGGAGTGCTGTGGAGGAAGGGAGGGTTGAGAAGGAAAACATGAGGAAAATGTTTGATGAGGAGAAGAAAAAAGTGGAGAAGTTAACAAAGGATAATGATGATGTTAGTAAGAGATTGAATGTGGCTTTGAAGGACTTGGAGGGTAAGCAGCATGAGGTTGATGAAGCTGTTAGAGTTAAAGGTGAAATAGAGAAGGTGAAGGTTGATCTGGAAAGTGAAATTGTTGTGTTGAGAGAAAAAATCAATGAATTGAAAGAGTCTTGCATGAAGTTTGAGGAGGAAAATAAGCAGTTGCTTTCCGAAGTGAAGAGTGGTAGGAGTGCTGTGGAGGAAGGGAGGGTTGAGAAGGAAAACATGAAGAAAGTGTTTGATGAGGAGAAGAATAAAGTGAAGAAGTTAGAGTTGCTTATTGCAGAATTGCAGGAAATGGGTGTGAAAAGAGATGCTGATTTGGGACAAGTTAGAAGTGAAAGGGATAAGGTGGTTGAGAATGAAAAGAAGCTGGAGGGGCAATTGAGTGTTTTGAGAAAGGAAAATGATGCATTGCAGAGTAAGCTTTTGGAGGCAAGAAAGGAGGTGGAGAATTTGAGTGCGAAGATTGAAGTTTGGTGCAACAATTGGAACAAGGCCCTTTTACTGTTGAAGAATACGGCTGCAGTGGTGTCTCAACAGGAGGTTAGAGAAGAGGAAGTGGTGTGGAATGATATTAACGTTGAAAAAATGAAAGAAAGAGCTGTTGAAGAAGTGGAAAGAATAAAGAAGGCATTTGAAAGCAAAGAGGAGATGGTGGATGAAATGAAGCAGAAACTGGTTTCAATGAACAAGTCTGTGGAGGGGGCACACAAAAGTAAGAACATGTGGACTGTGATATCCTCTGCAACTACAATTTTTGCTGCTGTCTTAGCTGCTTATGTTGCTAGAGGACGCTGAATCTTGATCTTTTTTCTTCTTAGATGAATAGCTTGTTTTCAATATCGAACTTTTGTAATATGATAAAGACGTACGTCTTTTATAATATGAACTGGTTTAGCAGAATTTTAATTTCTGCAGTTGTTAAATAATGTCCTTTTTATTACTCCATTCTATAATTTTTACCTTAGTACCTTAGTGTTTTTTATTGGTACAAATAGTAACCGTTGTTTTTATTCATGGTTTAAATTTTAATACGGTAACCGGTACCAATATTATAATTTTAAAGAAAATTGATATAGAAAAAATGAGAGGAAAACAATTATAAATATAAAAATTAAACGAATATAAATGTATTTTTTATTATTAATTAAGTGTACTAAAGATTATGAATTTTACTTCTTATGATAATAAATTTTTAAGAGAGTAATTTATTTTTTTTCAATTTAAAATATTTCATAATGAAATGTATTGTTAAAGTATAATTTTTTTTGAAGAAATTAAAATTCAAAATTATGAAAGCATTTTATTACTTAATATTGTAAATTTTTCCAAAAATACAATTGCTTAAAATTTTTCCAAAAATACAATTGCTTAAAATTTTTCATGCCATCCTTTTTTTCTCACCTTTCTATCTTTCCTGTTAATTATATTTTCTCTCTTTATTCTTTCTCCTCCTGCGGATTTGTGTCTCTCTTTCCCATCTTTTTTTTCTGTCTTCCTTTCTTTCTTTTCTATCTTTTTCTATAGATATTGATATAAAAAGTATTAATATTTATATTTTTATATTAAATTAATTATAGTTTATTATAACATCCTTTTCTAAAACTATATCATAAATATAAAGTGTAATTAAAATTTATAATATACAGATCATTCATACGACATTAAAAAATATATCCATCTTCATATATGAATTTTAAGATATAAACAATTTTAGAAACATAAACATTAAAAAAAAAAAAAAATTCTTGTGGAGTTTCGTCACCTGTCACACCATCTGTTTCTATGTAGTCCGATTATCACAAAATATTATTTATTGACTTCTCATTTTCTATATTCATATGTTTTATTATACACTTAAATTATATATTTTATATAATCAAACATACAAGTATATTAGTATTTATAATTTGAATAAAATAAATATTAATCATATAATAT
>Ga0123340_1003559_pt1 | contig 14613 bp, 14 predicted proteins | sample SirMexnodulemix_FD_89961 | JGI IMG/M metagenome (GOLD analysis project Ga0123340, IMG submission 89961) | Root nodule microbial communities of legume samples collected from Mexico - Siratro Mexico nodule mix | ecosystem: Host-associated > Plants > Roots > Nodule | place: Mexico: Nepantla... | reverse complement strand
ATAAATTATATTTAAAAAATATTTTAATATTAGAGTATTTAATTTTTATTCATATAAATAAAAATTAATATAAAATATAAATTATTATTATTTAATTTTAATAAAATATAACCCAAATAATAATTATAGTGACGTAATTATTATTTAGGTTATATTTTAACTTGGATAAAATTTACTTTTTTATATATAAATTTATTAATACCATAGTATTTATTAAGAATCATATTGGTATAATTTTGTCCTCCATGTATATATAATTTTTAAATTATAATTATATAAAAAAGTCTTAATTAAGAAATAATTTGGATGGAGTAAAAAAAAACTATTCATTCGTATTTTTCATTTATGAATATTCATATTTTATTTCACTTAACAATTTATTTGTAAAGCAAACATCTTATTTCATATTTCATCAAGTGAAATGCATTTGTTACATTTTTAGATGTGTCTCAAATCCTTTTATAAATACGTCTAATAATTAAAAGGTGCACTGTTCAACAACATTACAATTATTATTACAACAGGGGCGCTGAAATAATTCAACTACGAAACGTGAAACTTCGAAACGAAACGATTCGTAGCCTTGAAACCAAACTTGAAGAAAAACAGAGAGAGGTCGCTTCATCGTCATCCTCTCTTCTTTTGAGAAAGCAAAAAAGAAAAAGAAAAATTACTCTAAATTAATCGGAACCCATTCAGCGTCTCCAAGTGTTTCAAATCAAATTTCATCGTTAACCCGATTCTCAAATTTCCCCGATGATTTACCAGCGCGCTAAATTTCCTATGTAAAACGAAATATGATTTAATCTTTCACGCAATCTCTGCGGTAATCACATCAATCTTGCGTTTTTATCTAACCTGGGGCGGTTCGGAATTTGGGTTCGAAGAAAGCTTTGATTTTGGGTTGTGGGTATTGAGATTGGGATTAGAAGCTGAAAATGAGTAATCAGAAGAAGAGAAATTTCCAGATAGAGGCGTTTAAGCACCGCGTGGTGATGGATCCCAAATACGCCGACAAGACGTGGAAGATTCTGGAACATGCGATTCACGAGATTTACAACCACAACGCTAGTGGTCTCAGTTTTGAAGAGCTTTACAGGTTCCCCCTTTTTCATTTTTCTTACGATTACTTTAGTATTTGGTTCTTTAAGAAACCCTGTTTACGCGTGATAAGCATCTGTTTGGTTGTGTGCTATTAATTATGAAGTTGTCTTATCTTGATCTGAATAAGGTTTGGAGTTCATCTCGTGATTAGGATGTGCAATATGATACGGGGTAACAACTTGTAGGATTTGAGGTGTTTGGATTGTTCAAGTGGGAGAGTACGAGAGCAAATCCTATCATGTTTTTTGGGTTTGCTTTTGCTTTTCATGGGGTTATCGAAAGTCGATTTGCAGCACAATCTTTTGGTGTTGGGGATCAGCAGCTATATATGACTGGTGTTGCAATTAATTGTTCGTGTAGTTCATCCTTTTATTTTGTGTCATGAAGCCATTACATAATTATCAATCTTTTGGTGTTGGGGATCGGCAGCTATGCCCCGCTTTTCCATCATTGGTTTAAGCACTGAATGAGAACAGGGAGACAAATTTGGATTAGTTGATCAATAATTTTTGGCTACGGCCCAGGAGCAGATGAAGAAACAGGTAAACAAGTGTATGAGGTTTGTACATTGGAAGAAGGTGGGTAGATTTAAAGGCTAGCCCATACTGATGGCGTTCTCTAGCTAAGTGCAGAATTAGATACTTAGCCTCTGGTCTTATGATTAATTTCAGGTGCTGGATATGGTGGGATTATAGGCTCTGCCTGCCTGAACAGTGGTAGATCTAACCCCAGCTTGAGGTTATTCTTTCTCTGTTACAACAAGCTAGATTAGGAAGTTTTGGCTCAATTGTCAAAATCTTAGAAGAATAGGGCAAAACTGTACGTGTTCTCCAGCTGGAGAATTAATAAAGATACAATTTAATTACCAGTTTTTCAAGCTGATATCTAAATTTCCATTCATACATTAACCACACAATAGATTACTCTAATTAAGAGAATAACATTTACAAGCATATAATTTTCCATTTGTCGTTAATTTTGTTGACTTGCCCCTCAAATTAATATTTCCTCCGAGAAAAACTCAATATTCTGTAGTAAAGCATCTGTTCATAGGGGATCCTGCCAATCAACAATACCCAGAGATTTGGATATTTCCTTTATCTTGATATAGCAAACCTTGTCCTAGAGCTTTTTTGAGGTGCCTTAGGATCAGTGTTATTAAACCGCAGTTATGGTGTGGCTTTACAGCCTGCCACCTCCAGATGGCGGTGGTGGTTTCGCATGGCAGCCCATGGCTGCCCATGATGGCCGCTTTTTGCATCACGGGATGGTAACGTGGATCTTAAATGGCAGAAAAGGCAGCAGTGCAGTGGAGTGGAGGTGCAGCGGCTGTTCTGTCTTAGTTCTCCCATGGGCATGAAGGTGGCGACAACCTTAATTTACAACATTAGCTTTTAAAGTGAATTGAGCTTACCGGCCCAACTAATTTAATCTAGCTGCCAGCTTTAATTTTTTTTTCTGTGACTTGAGCCTTACCCGACTAACCTAATTATTCTGCCAACTTTAATTTAACCTAACAATAGCAACTGTAACCCTATTCCTAATACTGGTAACTTTAATCTTTTAAGTGACTTAGGCCTTACTTGACCCAACTTAATGTGCACAAGATTCTTCATCTCTTTTGCCACCGTCACTGTGCCGCCGACCGCCACCGCCCACTATTATTATGATATTTATTTTTTGTTTTGTTTTTATTTTAAGTTTTGAACTTGAAATTTGTGGTGTTTTGATTTGATATTATTGTGATTTGAATTTCTAGACATGATATTATTATCAATTATGATTATCTCTTTCATTATTTTTGCATTATAATTATATTTCTATATTTTTTTAAGTCTTTATATGTATATATTGTATCTTTTTGACTCTAATGCTTCTTCCATAATCCGTCATGGTTTCCGTTATAAAGTTATGAAGGGTTTTTGGATTCCCTGATATTTTCCGTTATCTGATGTCAATACATTGCTTAGCATATGAATGATAGCATTTCAAGGAGCCTGCATGAACTGAATGACAACAACAACTGCAAAAGACATATAAGTTCTAGTAATAGTAAGATAAACAAGTTTCCCAACTAGTGTTCTATATATTTTGGGATCAGAGAAAGATTCATCTTGGTTTGCAATTAATTTATTTATTTGGGTCCACAGCAATGTTGTAAAACTCGTAACTCGTAACAGGATCGAATAGGGGGATAAACAGTCGTAGCTCGAGGATCGTAACTCGACTCGTAAGAGTTATTAGTATATGAAAAGTTATGTTCATAAACATGTGTATCCATGAAAAACAATAAAAATAACTTATACACAACTAAAAATAGTTTTATAATTCATTCATAAAATGTTCATGCATAAAATAATAAATCCATAATTATTCAATACAAACAAATTATCCAAGGAAATCCTTCATATTAAACTTAGGATAATCATCTTCCTCTCCCATATTATCCTCATTTTCATTTAGGTCATCTCTATGGTCTTCATCATTTTTAGCAATTGGAGGAACCTCCAAATCATCTATAGGTGTAGTAACACCACCCCTACTACAAGCTTCTTCAACTTCATTTTCTCCAACTTCAATTAAGATGTCTTCACCTAAAGCATTTAAATTTGAATTTGTTTCAATGTCTTCCATAGTCCATTCATCCTCAGAAGCAAGATCATCACTAACTTCCTTTTGCTTTTGCAATCTTGAATTAGCCATCACAAATACCACATCATTCATGGTATTTTGGAGTAAGCGATTTCTTTTCTTGGCGTGGACCTAAATAATTATAAAATTAATTAACACATCTAAAAAATAATTGTAAAATGAAGTTCATATCATAAATTAAAAGTCTTACCCTCTCAAAAGCACTCCAATTATGCTCATAATTGGATGAACTACAAGTCAAACTCAATATTCTAATTGCAAACCTTTGTAACTCTAGATGTTCATTACCATACGATTCCCACCATTGTGTTGGAGTTTTGGTTTTGAGTGCTTGTTGAGCTATTAGACTACCAAAAAATCCATATTTGCTCTTGAAACTCTCAATCTGCTGATAAATCTTACTCATCTCATCAATGTCTCCCACCAACCTCCAAGCAATCATACATTCCACGTTTCACCTCATAATCAACTTTATACTCAGGATCATAGTGTAACATGAGATTAAAGTAATTGCCTGCAACATGTAACGGCCTATGCAATTGATTGTCCCATCTTCTATCAATGATTTCCGAAAGAGGAGTGTAGCTAAATAATATAAAAACAAATAACTTAATCTCTAAACAAAGTATATGTTTCTAAGAAAAAAACAAATTAGGAAACCAAATATAAGTGAAAGGTAATTAATTATTATTACCTTTTACTAACTCTATTGAAGGGACTTTGTATCTTTTCTTTAGCAAGATCTATTTCTTCATATATAAATCGCATGGCTGGTTTCTCATCTGAATCGACCATGCGCAAGACCTTAATTAGGGGCATAGCACCCCTCAAGCAATTCAAGATATTTTTCCAAAATTTCTTATCCAATATCAAACTCTCCACAAACCCTCCATTTCTAGTCTTGACAAATTGACTAGATTGCCACTCCTCGGATGTGAACATCCTAATAAGTGATCCTTTGTTATCATTCAAGCATCCCAAACTCAAATAAGAAGTGGCAAAGCGAGTAAGTGCTGGTCTAATCAAATCTGTCCCTTTAGTATACTTGTTTAGGGTTTAAGGTTTAGAATTTAGGGTTTAGTTCTTGAATAAATGTAAGTTGTGATTTTCTTACCATTGGCTATTGTGTCATGGTGAAGTGGTATTTTCTTCTCAAAATCTTCTAACATTAAATCAATACAGTGGGCTGCACAAGGTGTCCAATATAATTTTTTTCTCTTTTGCATCAACAATTCTCCTACTGTCTTATAATTTGCAGCATTATCAGTTACAACTTAGATGACATTCTCTTCTCCAACCTCTTCAACAACATCATCCATCATCCTGAAAATTTTTTCAGCTGTCTTGCATATGTCAGAAGCATCGATAGACTTAAAAAAAAAAACAGTTCCTTTTGGACTATTCACTAGAAAATTAAGTATAGTCCTTCTCCTCTTATTTGTTCATCCGTCTGTCATTATTGTGCACCTATTCTTCTTCCAATATAGTTTATGTTCTTCTAAAACTAAACTTGTCTTTTCAACCTGTTGCTTCAAATATTTCACTCTAATATCATGGTATGATGGTGGTTTAAATCCAGGACTATGTTTAGCAACCAACTCAAGCATCCTCATGAACTCTTCACTCTTTGCTAGCATTATTGTAGAAAAACAGAGCAATTTCTTGGCATGCTTCCTTCCTTTCACTTTTCTTGAAGATCGAATTAATAGTAGTTTGAGTGCCCCTCCTCTTGAAAATACTTGATGATCCCTCACTTTCTTCTTGACAGAATCTTTTTCTAGGATTCTCTTCTGAATCACCCATAGTGCTCTCACATAAAGATTCTTTAGCTATTGATTTTTTAATCAAATTTTGTTGCAGCACAAAAACCATATCCAACATAATCTTTTTAACATCTTCAGGAACTGCTATGCATGCTCCAACATCTTTTGAAGTTCCTGCTAGATGATGTTTCAGTCTATAGATTCCTCCTGTTAACCTTCTCACAGGATTTACACTTGACATTTCTTGCTTTCCCATCAATAGAAATATAATGAGTCCGTGCTGGATTAGTTCTTCCACTTCCTTTTCCGTTTGTTGCCATTCTAACTTTAAATATAAATATAATTATATATTAAATATGGTATGACAGCATCTAACGAAAAAAATATATGGTAAATTGAACACACTGGTAACAAACATGGCACAGCAAGCAGCGGCAGCAGGCAATGACTAATGGGAATCAAGTTTTGTTTTAGTGGTTCGTTCGTTAGATAATGAAAGGAGAGAAAACTCAGAGAATGGTGGGAATGAAAGTTACTGTTTGATAATGAAGGAGTAATAATGCGGAGTGGGAATGAAATTTATTGTTTAATAACGAAGGAGATAATGGGGAGCAGGAATGAAATGTACTGTTTAATAAGGAAGGAGATGGTGTTAATTTTTGGCGCGGTTACTTTTTAATAACCCTAAATGAAAGGGTTTTTTATGTTGGGCCTGAGCCTTTAGAAAAGAGAAAAGAGGTCTGCTGTTTTTTAAGTGAAGGAAACCAAATTTGCAAGCACAGTCGTCATCGAACGAGCGACGACAATGACGCTGAGCAAGCGGCGACCGTGACCAGCGACGTCGACGGAGCGGCGATCGAAAAAACGTCAGCAAACAGCGACCGCAAGCGACACGAGCGAGTGATTCGGAACGACGAGCGATCCTCCATTCTAGCTAGCCGGTGCGGTGACTCGTTCCGATCCGCACAACGAACGAGTTTCCTTCCGCGTCACGTCGTTGTTCCCTCAAAACTCGTCGACTTGTATGAGTATGCGAGTATACTCGCGATTTTAACAACATTGGTCCATAGGATTATCCACTAGTCTACGAGCAATCATACTTGTCTCTTAGGATATCTAGATTATATTTCCTTTAAGAGATTACAACACCTTCTTTTGACTCAGATACTTCAATACCCAAGAAATATTTGAGACTTTCAAGATCCTTGGTTTGAAAATGTTTTAGCTGAGATTTTCTAGCAACATTATTTCCTGTAATGATTATACCATCAAAATACACTATTAAGTAAACACATATTCTAGGGGAGGTATGACGGTGAAAAATTGAATGATATGTTTCACTGCATTTCAGCCTAAAGGTTAATGTAGCTAAATTTTCCAAACCAAGTAGGTGGGGATTTGTTGAGACCATAAACAGAGTGGCGCAAACCAAACCAAACTCCCCTTTAACAACAAATTCAAGAGGTTGCTCCGTGTAGACTTTCTTTGCTAGATTGCCATGAAGAAAAACAACTTCAATACTAGTTGATGAAGTGCCCAATGATGAATAGTTGTTGCCATGGCAAAGAAAAGATGAACAATAGTCATTTTGGCCGTTGGAGAAAAGGTATCACTATAATCAAGGCATAAAATTGAATGTATCCTTTGGCAACCAATTAGGCTTTGAGACGACCACTTCACCATTGGGGCCAACTTTAGTGGCATAAGCCCATTGACGTCCAATCGTCTTCTACTCTAGTGGAAAGGTAATTAACTCCTGTGTGCTATTATGGTCAAGAGCCTACATCTCTGCAATCATGGGTTGTCACCATTGAAGATGATCAAGTGCTTCATTCACATTTCTAGGAATAGTAATAGAAGACACAAAGGATATAAAAGAACAATAGGAAGGACAAACCTATGATGAATTAGAAAATTGTAAACAGGATATGGATTACGGGTAGAATGAGTACATTTTCGGAGGGCAATGGGCTAAATTGAATTATTATTATTATTAGGAACTGTGATATTGAGTGACATTGAGAAGGACTTGATGAGGAGAATTCACCTTGGAGCATTGGGTTAGTTATTTCATCTTGCGTTAGTAGGTAATAAAAGGAGGTGACAATGTTTTAAGTCGATTCTGAATAGGATTTTGGGTTTCCAGGAGGAGCAGGAGGAACAAAGGACTCTTGTAATGATATAGGTGGGACTTGTTGGATGAAATGAACATCTTGGACAAATGTAAGGAGGACTTGTTGGAGGAAATGAACATCCCTCTCATATTTTGATCCTTTTTTCCTGAAATAGTTGGACATTTAATGATGTAAGAGTACCTAATAATTTAGGTTTCACAAATTGCCATAGTAAAAGCGCAAAGTTGAAAATTAGTTTTCTTCCGCTGTTCAACATGATTGGATGGTGCATTACTCCCGTCTTTTTTAAGGTGATCGTGGCAACCATGGCCAAGGAGCCAAAGTTCAACTGAGGCAGACTAAGAGAAATAATTTCTCCGATTCAGTTTTTCAGAAGTAATGATGAGTTACAAAGAAGGAGATGACAGGTGCAGAAGACATTTTTGTTAGAAGAGACTGGCAGAAAAGAAACAACTCATAAGAAACAAATAGTGAATCACTGATTTGACCTTCAACCTAGCTAGTAATGCAGAACCAAAGGTCAAAGCAAGGACATGGAGGTTTGACAAGTACTGTGGAGGCATGATGTCGTTTTTGTCAGAGGAAGGCAATGCATGGACATCACACGCCTAGAAATGGCAAATAGAAAACGTTTATGTGGTGGTGCCTGGAGCAAATTCAGCCTCTAGGACCGGTGGAGTTGGCCATCGCTCAAGATCTGGTGGTAGTTAGAGAAAACTATGACAACAATAGCCGCAGTGGATAGTGGTTGATAGCAGCGAATGACGGATGCTTTAGACTCCACCAGAAAAGACTGAGACCAGTGGATCAAGATCGACCCGCTCTGATACCAAGTTGGTATAAATAAAAATAGACAATATATTTTAGAGAGCTTGAATCACCTCTCTTATGTTCTCATATTTATACTGATAGTTGTCTGATACAATGAGTAGAGGGAAGAGTAAAAGTGAAAAGACATATATAGAGTCTAGGTATAGTGATAGGTACAACTCATGGGTACAACACAACAATTTTTCAATAAAACTTATTTAAGACCTATTCTAACAATTTCCATGAAATAAGAGCATTTCCTCGAAACATGTAGTGGTAGATTTCCTTGGGCCTGGACATCCAGCCTAGTAAGCATCACTATATGCTTGGAGTTGAAAATAATAAACCACACTTTGAGGTGCCAATAAGATATTTAATGATTTGCCGCACTGCTAGAAAATGGAACTGTTGTGGAATTTGCATAAACTTTCTAATAGTGTGTGCAACAAGAGAGATATATGGATTAGTGATAGTGACAAAGATAAGACTACAAACTAACTTTTGATGAGGTAATAATATCCAGGAAAAGCACATTCAACATATTGTGCAATTAGCTTGGTGCGTTCGTATGGAGGAAGATGGACATAACACAACCAAAGATACGTAGAGTGGAGCATTTAGGCTGGTAATAGTGAAGTGGGATTTATTTCCTATTGACAGAGATGAAAATTTGTTTGTAGATTGTAGTGGAAAGGGCTTCACACCATAATCAGAAGGTGTGTTTATTTTTCAAGAAAATCATATCTTAGCATGTCATGAAGTACATTTGAGTTGGGATGTCCAAGGCACTTTTGTCACATTCTTGGGACAACTTTTCCATCTTTTCCCCCTTGAGGGAAAAGTTTTAGGGGGGAGAGAGTGTAAGGCAGGGTAGGGGAGCTAGTTGAAAATGTAACTAAGTCCTATAAATAATAGTTAGAAAGGCAAGGAGTCAGTCAGAATTTTTTCTGATAGAATAGGGTTCTGTTGAATTCACTTTACCTGTATTTCTGATTTCATTGATCAAGGGTACTGAACAACATTTGGGAGTATTTGGCCCTAGATTTCTTCGTTCATTTCTTGTTTTTCCTCTCAAAACACTAGTGGAGTCTATCAAATAAGGAAACTGTTGTAGAGATTTATATTAATATTCATTAATACATAATATCTTGTTGAAGTTTACAGCCAAATTTCCTTTACTACCTCTCTATGATTACTCAGCTTTGATAATACCAAATCAATAAATTACTTTTTGGTATAAATATGAAATTGGTATGCAAAATTTTCTTATAGATGAACACATTAAGAGGGCAAACCTTGACCTAACGGTAAGGTTGTTGCCTCGTGACCTAGAGGTTATTGGTTCAAATCATGAAAATAGCCTCTTTGCTTATGGAGGCAAGGCTGTGTCATTTGTGCTCCCTAGACCCTGCCGGGTGGGAGTCTCGTGCGTTAGGATTACCTGCATGTACACATTAAAGGATCCTTATGCTTACTTTTTCTCTAATCAAGGGAAAATATATGTTTCTAATTTTTCTCCTTCTGTTTGTGTGGATTCAGAAATGCATACAATATGGTGCTTCACAAATTTGGCGAGAAGCTCTATTCAGGGCTGGTTGCGACCATGACTGGACATCTGAAAGATATAGCTCAATCTGTTGAAGCTGCCCAAGGAGGTTCTTTTCTGGAAGAGCTGAACAGGAAATGGAATGATCATAACAAAGCATTACAAATGATTAGAGACATACTGATGTACATGGATAGGACCTACATTCCAAGCACCCAGAAGACTCCCGTTCATGAACTTGGGCTGAACCTGTGGAAAGAAAATGTCATTTATTCCTGCCAGATCAGGACTCGGCTATTGAATACACTTCTGGAATTAGTACATAGTGAGCGAACTGTTGAAGTTATTGATAGAGGAATTATGCGAAATATAACAAAAATGCTAATGGATTTAGGCCCTTCTGTTTATGGGCAAGAATTTGAGACTCATTTTCTTCAAGTTTCAGCTGAGTTTTATCGGGTGGAATCCCAAAAATTCATTGAGTGTTGTGATTGTGGTGATTATCTGAAAAAAGCCGAGAGGCGTCTGAATGAGGAAATGGAAAGGGTGAGCCATTACTTGGATTCCAGGACAGAAAAGAAAATTACTAATGTGGTGGAGAAGGAGATGATTGAAAATCACATGATGAGATTAATCCATATGGAGAATTCTGGCTTAGTGCACATGCTTTGTGATGATAAATACGAAGATTTAAGTAGAATGTATAACTTGTTCCGTCGTGTTACTGATGGTCTTTCAAAAATAAGAGAAGTGATGACTTCACATATGCGAGAGTCTGGTAAACAGCTTGTTACTGATCCTGAAAGATCGAAGGATCCAGTCGAATATGTGCAAAGGCTCTTAGATGAGAAAGATAAATATGACAAGATCATAAACTTGGCATTTAACAATGACAAGTCTTTCCAGAATGCTTTGAATTCCTCTTTTGAATATTTCATCAACTTGAATCCTCGCTCTCCAGAGTTTATTTCACTATTTGTAGATGATAAACTCCGGAAAGGTCTAAAAGGGGTTAGTGAGGATGATGTAGAAGTTACTCTTGACAAGGTGATGATGCTATTCCGTTACCTCCAAGAAAAAGATGTTTTTGAGAAGTATTACAAACAGCATTTGGCTAAACGGCTTTTGTCTGGAAAAACAGTTTCTGATGATGCAGAGAGAAGTCTCATAGTTAAGCTCAAGACAGAGTGTGGCTACCAATTTACCTCTAAATTAGAGGGAATGTTTACAGACATGAAAACCTCTCAGGACACGATGCAGGGCTTTTATGGCTGCCACCCTGAGCTAAGTGATGGCCCTACCCTCACTGTTCAGGTTCTGACAACAGGGTCCTGGCCAACTCAGTCTAGCGTCACGTGCAACCTGCCAGGGGAAATGTCAGCGCTATGCGAGAAGTTCCGGTCATTTTACCTTGGCACCCATACTGGTAGGAGATTGTCCTGGCAAACTAATATGGGCACAGCAGACCTAAAAGCAACCTTTGGGAAGGGCCAGAAACATGAGTTAAATGTTTCTACATATCAAATGTGTGTTCTCATGCTGTTCAATAATGCTGATAGACTCAGCTACAAGGAGATTGAGCAAGCAACTGAGATTCCTGCTTCAGATCTTAAGAGATGCCTGCAATCATTGGCTTTAGTTAAGGGAAGAAATGTTCTTAGAAAGGAACCGATGGGTAAAGAAATTGTTGAGGATGATACTTTCTTTGTTAATGATAAGTTCAGCAGCAAACTGTACAAGGTAAAAATAGGAACTGTAGCTGCACAAAAGGAATCGGAGCCAGAGAAACAGGAAACCCGACAGAGAGTGGAGGAAGACAGGAAGCCCCAGATTGAAGCAGCAATAGTGAGGATCATGAAATCCAGGAAGCAACTGGATCATAACAATCTTATAGCTGAGGTCACGAAGCAGTTGCAATCACGTTTTCTGGCAAATCCAACAGAGGTAAAGAAACGGATTGAGTCTCTCATTGAGAGGGACTTTTTGGAGAGGGATGATAGTGACAGAAGATTGTACCGATACCTTGCCTAGAATTGGAGAACTTGTTTCAGTGATCACAATGTATCTTATGGAAAATCACCTTTAAATAGCTCCATTTATTTTATTGTACATTAATTTGTTTTCTAATTCTTTGTGATGTTTCATCCTGTTTTTTTATCTGTATGACTGTATTCCCAAGCAAATTAGGGTCCTTGCCACCCATGTTTGTAAGAGGTACTTAATCCTGGTAACATTGTTTGTTCGCAGCTGGGAGGTAATCGCAAAATTCTTGTATTCAAATGGACTACATTATAATTTTTTGTTTCAGAAAAATTTAGATGACATTTATTTAGTACCTAAAAAATGGAGTGACATCAATTCAGTTTTCTAAATACCAAGGTTGTTCTTTCATTCTTTTTTCCTTATGATGCAGTGTTTTCTTCCAAATACTAAAAAGATATAGTATTTGAGATACTCAAAAACGGATTTTGATGAATGGTTTTGATGTGACTTTACATGATTGAGTATCATGTTTAACTAGTTAGATTTCTAAACAACTATGCCTCCTTTGAGAATATTATTGAGTGCATGTTAAGGTAAATTTTGCCGTACGCCTTTCAGCTAGAAGAATCCTCCACTAACTCTTGCAGCTGCGTCAGGTTACTGTTAGTGAAAGATACGGGTCAAAAAATCAGTTTTTCTGTTGATTAATTATTTGTCTGCTACTAACTCAAGAAAAAGATTAATAAATAAACAAATAAAGGGAGATGAGTGTTATGTTAATAATGCGTTTTATATTGTTGGTTAAAATTTATAAAAAGTTATGAAAATAATGAGTGAGGTTTATAGTACATAAATTTTATTTATTATACCTGTTATCTTAATTTAAAAAAGGGCTACTTAAAATATAAAACGGTAAGAATTCATATAAATTAAGAATCTGTTTTATTAATATTATAAATACATGTGTCTAACTATTTGTATGTCTAACTTTCTTTTAAATTTAGTGTTATAATTAAATAATACAAGTATTTGTAAATTTCTATTGAGATAATTATTTCTTATAGTGGGTTTTAAAGAATAAAATTGTAAAAAATGAAATATATAGATTAAAAAAGCATTTAAAAAAATTCTCCTATAGTGCAACACAAACACCTAAGCTTCTATATATCCATTTTTTTTATAATAAATAAATATATAAAAAATAAAACCTAAAATATTAAACATTATAACAGCCATTGAAAAAAAAAATATTAGTAATTTTTTTATTGAAATAATAAAAAATTAATAATGAAATATAAATAACAATAAAATATATATACTAAAAAAGTAATTACAAAAAAATTTATAATAATAATTTGCTAGTTTTTTTATAAACAAGGTGAATTATTCAGAAACATAAAATTTATACACTAAAAAAACAATTAAAAAAAGTCTGGTTACTAATAGTTAGTTAGTTATAGAGTCTCACTCTTAGATGTGAACAAAGATTTTCAGCAAATATTGTGGAATTAAATAATTAAACAAATAATAATTACTGAGGGAGGTGTCGTATAGAAGCGTAGCATAAAGCAACTAGAAGTGAATGCCCTTGTGGTAACAAAGGCGGCGGCGACAGAACAGCAGAGCGGCGGGGGCTAACGATGGCGACGGAGATGGAAGAACTCATCTCATTTCTAGCTTCTCCTTCGCCACAGGTAAACCCTCTTACACTTCTCTTTCACTTCATCTTTCTTCCCAAACTCCTATTTACCGTTAATCACGTGCGCCGGCGTTACGGTTTCTCCTTTCAGATTACTAAAGCCGCCGTGGACATAGTTCGCGGCTTAACCGGTTCCGTCGAAGGCTTGCAGTCCCTAGCAAATTACTCAAATGCCCTCCTACCCGCGTTGTCTCGCCTCTTAACGCTCCCCAAGGTAACTCGCGCGTGCACTATGCTACTCGTGCTAGCTAGGTTTGTTTCTCGTAACTTAAAACGGCGTGCCGTTTCAGGAGGTTTCGGAGGCTGCGGCGGAGGCCCTGGTGAATTTGTCGCAGAATTCGAGTCTTGCCGAAGCTATGGTTCGATTGGGATTGGTCAAAACGACGATGGATGTTCTGTACAAGCCGGAGTGCAGCATTGCGCAATTGCTTGTCATGCTTTTGGTCAATCTCACTCAACTCGATGCTGGTGCCGCTTCCGTGCTTCAGGTGCGTGCTTTCATTTATCTGAATACAAATTTTCATGGGAAAAGTGTTTATGTTTCAGACATGTTATCAATAGCTTTGTTGGTATGATACATACATATGATCATCGTATAAGCTATCAGCATTTGAAGTCTTGAAAGGAGCGAGTCACGTTAGGGATACATTAAACTAAATTGTAGTTCAATTTTTAAGTTGTGTTGTTTTTGCATCAACTTAAGCTGATTCTACAGTAGAAACAAAAAAAATAAGAGAAAAGTGAATTCAACTTCTCCTATGAGTGAAAACCAATTTATCCATTTTAACTGTTATAGAAGTCGTCTCATCTGATTTCTCAAAAATTTGGAGGACATAAATTGATTTAGCTTATGAGACGGGTTCAGTTTTTTTTTTTTTTTTTTTTTTAATTTTTTTTTTTTTTTTTTTTTAATTTTTTTTT
>Ga0123340_1003556_pt1 | contig 14615 bp, 9 predicted proteins | sample SirMexnodulemix_FD_89961 | JGI IMG/M metagenome (GOLD analysis project Ga0123340, IMG submission 89961) | Root nodule microbial communities of legume samples collected from Mexico - Siratro Mexico nodule mix | ecosystem: Host-associated > Plants > Roots > Nodule | place: Mexico: Nepantla... | reverse complement strand
TAATAATATACCACAAACTTAACAACTTATTTTCATCTTTTCAAAACTAAGTTCAATTTGAAAATAATTAAAATAATAACATGAAATTGAAAAGAATCATCAATAATAATGATAAAAAACTATTAAACCTATTTACTTTTGGAAAATAAATAAATAACATTGTAAAACTATTTCTTTATCATACATCATCTAATCAAACTTCATAAAACAAATTGCCCATTTCATTAGTTTTTTTAAAATTTATCTATTTTCAGAATTACAAAATCAAATTACATCAAAATTTCCTTGAAATGAACCACAGATAATATTTAAAAAAAAAAGAAAGTAAAATTCAGTGACAGTAATCTGAAGCAGTAATCAAGAAGAGAGAGAAAAAAAATGTGCCACATGTCAATGTACTATTGGTTCGTTCAGGAAATTCTCAGGCACTGCGTTGTTTTCACCATATCCTTTGACTTTTCTTTTCTCCTTTTGGTCTGAGAGAAAGTGCAAACTCAAAATTTTGGCTTCATTTTTTCCGAGAAAACCCTAATCATCCCAATGTGGAATCCCAATTGGCTCCATCCAGTCCAATGACGTGCGGCTGCAGTCGAATTCCCTGATCTGCTATTAAGATCCCATCGTCATTGATCCCATTTTGTTGGTAATTCATATCTTTCTGCATTTTCTCACTCTCATTCACTTTACAATTAGATTTCTTGAGCTTTAGCTTAACATTGCTCACTAACTCAATTTATTTTAATATTTATATGTAAAACTAAGTAGTACATTTTCTTTGTAGTTCTAATTTCCTTTTTTCACTTTTGCTTCATAATAAATTCATAAATTTAAGTTAGTCAAAAAATTCGGCGAAAAGTGAAGGAATAAGTAACAAAAAAAGCTTATTAGTATTAATTTGAACTTTAGAGTAGAAGTATAAATAAGAATTAAAATTCCATTATTACAAAAAAAAAAAAAACCGAAGGGCTAATTTTTCTCTCATTTTGTTGTGGCAGTGAAAAGTGCATACTCTTTGCAATAGGAATCGCATTTTTGTTCTTTTTTTAATTTGTTTTCTTCTTATTTTGATCTGGCACAGGAAAGTGGACACACCTACGTAATCACATTTTTGTGTTTATTTGTTGTGATGTATTGTAATTCGAGTTAAGCATTTTCTTCTTATTTTGTTGTGGTAAAGGAAAGTGCACACTGTTTACTCTAATAAACACAATTTTTTTTTTGTTTTTTTAATGTGTTGAATTTTAATGAACTAAACATTTTCTTATTTTTGTTGTGCTATAGGGAAGTGCACACTCTTGACTCTAGTAATCACATATTTGTGTTTTTTTTTTTTCTTTGTATTTTTTGCTGTGTTCCTTTGCTAGTGAGTGAAAGTGATATTTGGGGGCCTAGCATTTTTGGTTCATGTCATGTAAGAGTATATTGGAACCAGAATTTGTTTTTCAGTTCATACAGTGATAGTGGATAGAGTAGCAGTTTGGACAACCTGTGGTTTGAGTTTGGATTTGCTTTTGAAGATGGTATTTTCTGCATATCAAAGATAGCGCACTGCCATGAAATGAAACAATCTGGAGAAAAACTCCTATAGGAACTGTAAACATAATCCTATCCAACAGGTTTTGGAGTAAACAGACACCTTTTCTGCTTGAATTAAATGCATCAAGGGATGCATAACCTGCATCTTTCCACAAAACTGAGATTTCCTTTTTAGAAGACTTCTTCGGGCTGAATGAATAATGTTTGGCCAAAATTTAATCTATTTCTTCCTTTTGCTTATTTTACAAATTTGTCTTCACTGTTTTGTTTTGTACTTGATCTATGTACTATCCAAGCAAAACTCTGTTTTCTAATTTATTATTTTTTCATTACACTGTACTTATAAATAATTGTTCAGTAATAAACACATCTTAAAAGGAAAAAACCAAACCAAATAACCCAACTGTGTTTTTGTGGTTATTGATATTACAATATGCAGTCTGATGTTTTTTCTGATTATTGATATTAGTTTAAATATGTATGATGTTGTGAATGAAAAATAAAATGTATGACAAAGCATGGATTATTATATTGGACAGTGAATTGAATTCTGTAGATATGGAACACTATGATTTGCAAAGACAGAAGGGATATGAGAAACAAAGGAAGGAATGTTGTGTGGTCTATTGCGATGGATAAGTGTCTAATTGAAGCCCTGGCAGCTCAGGCAAAAGGTGGAAACAAAATTGACAAATGTTTCAATGAAAATGCCTACACGGCTGCCTGTATAGCAGTAAACACTTGCTTCAACTTGAGTTTGAATAATCAGAAAGTTATCAACCGCTTGAAAACAATTAAGAAGAGGTATAAAGTCATAAAAGATATGCTAAGTCAGGAAGGTTTCTGGTGGAACCCAAATAAAAAGATGATCGAGTGTGACAATGCTGAGCTTTGGAACAAATACATTGCAGTAAGTTATGTTGCATTTTTCTCCATTCGTGAAGGGGTATGAATTTTGTGTAAAATACCTATTATGGTGTTCTTTTATTCAATGAATAGGCACATCCCGATGCAAAAGGATTCCATGGAAAGCAGATTGAGATGTACGATGAGCTTAAAATTGTTTGTGGGAATTATCAAGCTCCTAGTCGTTGGGCTAAGATGAAGAATGGAAGCAATGTAATGGATGTGAAGAATGGTGAGGATGAATCAGTCTCCTTTGTTTCTCCCAGTTCAGAAGACACGAGTGAGACCGATGGAACTGAATCATACACTGCATCTCCAGAATTTGGCCAGATGCCAGATGGTTTGCAAGAACCTCCCGTGGTCCAGCCTGTAAGACAACTTCCAAAACGACCTCGTGCCTCAGATGCTCTTCAGGATGCATTGATGACAGTGGCATCAAGCATCCGACGTTTAGCTGATGCTATAGAGCAAAGCAAATGCTCATTTGATGCAAGTGAGTTATTACAGGCCGTGATGGAGATAGATGGGTTAGAAGAAGGTAAACAGATGTATGCATTTGAATATTTAAATGCTGATCCTGTCAAAGCCAGAGCCTTCCTCACATACAATGCTAGAATGAGAAAGGCATACCTGTTTAGACAGTTCTGGTGGTGGAGGTGAGGTTGAACAGTGGTTTGAAAGTTTTTGGTGTATAGATAATCTGGGGACTGATTCATAGATATTTTATGTTTGACCAATTTTTTAGTGATGTATTGTTAGGATAATTGAATGTATAGACTCTTTAACAGTGATAGGAGATAGCCATATGCCGGATGTATTAGAAACATTGTCCCTTCAAGTAGCCATGGTCACTTGAAAGCAGGCAAAAAAAGATGAAAAACTGTGCACATTCACATGTAATATAATCCAAAAATAGTGGCATGACTACTAATAAAGTGAAAAAAAAGAGAATATTCTAATGAGTCTTATTTTAAGTATGTCCACTAACATGTTTTAGTAGGCTATGATCCCATTATATGATTCACCAGTAATCCCCACAAGAACAGTTTCCATTTTTGAAATGATGGAACCTACGTAAATCACGCACTATAATTTCTCTTCCTGTCACAAGTGAAATGTACTTAGTGGCTTCATGGCAATCACCACAAACTCTTAGATTCTTCCTAATGTGTATTGGTGTGCCAGGGCTTGTATTCAGAAGTCCAAAAGCAATAGCAAGCCTTTCACTGTGGCTGCTGAGCAATTGTTCTTTCAGGTTTTCTTCTACATCTCGAATTGAATTGGTTTCAGGCACATAACCAGCAGCCTTGATCTCATCTCCAAGAGTCTCAAGAAAAGCATAGATTCTTTTGGATTGAGGATGATCGGTACTTCCTGAGTAGAATGTATGAACTTCATTTCTCATCTCCACCAAACTGCAGCCTGGAGTTTTGTGGAGCCCCTTCTTCTCCATGACTCTTCTCACCTTGGCAAATTCATCCCACATTGAATTAGAGGCATATATGTTGGCAAGCAGCACATGATACCCTCCCTCATCTGGATCTAACTCAAATAGTTTGTCTGCAGCCCTCTCTCCCAACTCTACATTTTTATGGATTTTGCAAGCACCTAGCATTGCACCCAGAACAGAAATCCCTGGTTTGACAGTCATCTCCTGGATGAAATTCCAGGCATCATCTAACTGACCCGCACGACCAAGGAGATCAACCATGGCACTATAGTGATCCAAATTAGGCTCCAAGTCATAATCTTCCTTCATGCTTTTGAAGAGGAAGAGACCTTCTTCCACAAATCCCGAGTGACTACAGGCTGAGATTACAGACAAAAATGTTATATCATTTGGCTTAACAGCTCCCTTCTGCATCTCTTTGAAGAGATCCAGAGCTTCTTTTCCCAGGCCATGTGTCCCATATCCATCTATCATCGCATTCCATGTTATCACATGTCTCTCCTGCATCATGTCAAAAAGCTTTCTTGCAATTTTGATGGCTCCACATTTTGCGTACATATCAACAAGAGCAGTGGAAACAAAGACATTACTGTCCATGTAAGTTCTTATTGCAAGGCCATGAATCCACTTAGCCTGGTGGTTGAATGAGAATTCTGCAAGAGCAGTAATTACCCCTACCAACGTAAAGCAATCAAGTTTAATGCCTTCTGATTGCATCATACAGAATAGATTCAAAGCCTCCTCTACACACCCGTTTTGTGCATATCCTAATATCATGGCATTCCAAGTGACATTTGTTTTTTCCTTCAAATGATCAAATATTGAGGCCGCTATATCAACTCTCTTGCACTTAGAATACATGGATATTAATGAGTTCATGACTGACACATCAAAATCAAGTTTCAGCTGATCCAATAATTTATGAACAAACCTCCCTCCTTCAAGATCACCTAAATTAGCGCAAGCAAGTAAAGCCCCCATCATGGTAACACGCGTAGGTACCACCCTTTCATCCAACATCTTCAGAAATGTTGCAAATGCTTCTTCATATTCGCCATTTTGCGCACTACCACAAATCACAGTATTCCATGAAACAACACTCTTTCTACTCATCCCGTCTAAAACCATCCTTGCAATCCTTGATGACCCGCATTTGAAGTACATATCAAGAAGCGCATTTGAAACATTAACCAGTGATTCAAAGCCTGATCTGAAAGCATAACCATGAATAGACCTTCCAATTCTCAGAGCCTTAATATCTGCAACAGCCGGTAAAACACTGACCAATGTGACAGAATCAGGCTTTTGGCCAGCTTCCTGCATCTGCAAAACCAAATGCAACGCTCTCTTGGCAAAGCCATTCTGAGCATATCCCGCTACCAATGATGTCCAAGTAACCAAATCCTTCTGCGGCATTTTTTCGAACATCTTATACGCATCATCAATCTGCCCACACTTGGCATACAAATTCACAACAGCAGTCATGGCAAACAAATTGGATCCAAACCCATTAGTTATTAACTGCCCATGAATCTCTCTACCCCTTTTGAGGTCCAAATTCCCTCCACACAATTCCAACAAGCAAGTATAATCACCCGCAACTGGTCTAACCTCATCACACAACATCCTATGGAAGAAAGACAGGGCATCATCCAAACTTGAGTTTTTTGCATACCCTTTTAGCATGGCATGGTAAAGCACATCGAGCTTGTGCTCAACAGGTTCAAAGACAGAAGCTGCTTCACTGATACTGCCAAATTTGCAGAATAATCTGATAACCTTGGCCTGATACACGTGCTCATTGTAGAAACCATTTTTGATGACAAGGGGAAGGATTTGATAAAGCTCTTTCTTTGAGGTGCAGTTTTCTAATAATATAGCTGAAGGGTGCGTATGGCAATATACACGGGTAGGAATGTAATTAACTTGGTAGAAAGTGGTTGCTGTTGTGCTACTTTTGGAGTTTGTATGGGTAATTGTGTTGGACCAATAGGGTAAAGGGCATAGAGCAAAGAGCTGCAAGCTCATTCTTGCTCTATCTGTCTCACTTTAGATTAATAGTACCAAGTTATTTGGATTCATGGTAGTATTTTGTAACCATGGTATTGGTCTTTGAAAGTAACGTGAGTGGTATTTGGGCTGGTTCTTGCATGCATGGGAAGAGAAATCACACGTGGAGTAGTTGAATTGACAAGACATGTTGAAGGTCACATATTCAAAGGTCATCTTTTATTTTATGACAATAATAATATTAATAGTAATAAAATAACCTTAAAAAGTTAACTTTCACTCTTTCTTTTCTAACATCAATAATAAAAATAAATATTGATAACAACAACAATAAATAATATAATATTAACATTAACTAATAATAGTAAAATAATATTTATATATTTTTACTTTAAATCAAATAATCTACAAAAGTTATTTTCATTTCTTTTAAACGAAAATCCCTCTACCTGAAACAAAACACTTCATTGTTCGAATATATATTACCAAATTCCACAAAAACTGTATAGTGAAAAGGTATGACATTTGTATTTAACTTTTATTCAACAAACTATAGAGTATAGACATATTATTCAGTGCATAGTTTGGTGAAATTTGGCAAAGCGCAAAGGTAGTTAGTGACCGAAAACTGAGAGCTAAAAGCTCGGATAATTGAAAGTTATTAATCTAACTTATTAAACTATAACTGTTTGATAAAATTAATTTCTTCTGAACCTTTTTAAAGACTAAAACTGTAAATTTCTTAGAAGAGCATGTCAACCTTTACAATTAGCTAAATGGTCGATAGCAATATGTTTTCTCTGAACTTTCTCTTATTCAGATTCGATAATCCTCTTATTTACAAGGGATTTATTTATATGTCTCGTTGCCTCTTGTCAAATCCTAATTGAAGAGAAGCATGTTAATAAAGTATAAATAACATGAAAAGAATAAAGAAAACTTCGGATAGAACAAGAAAACTTCTCCAAAATCCTTTCCAGAAACACTGATAAACAAAGAAAACACACCTCCAGTAAGGAGAACTTGTTAACATGTTGATGACTTGGCAAAGCAATTTGTATGAACAAAAGACATTCGCAGACCAAGACAGCACTATTAACATTTTTATAGAATCAGATTATAAATTTATTCAAAAAAAGAATATACAACTCAAGAATATGGTGGCATTAAAAATTGACACTACTCAGGAAAACAGTAGCATGACCTCTGCTAAAACTTGGCACTAGAATAACAGTTGATGTGGTCAAAGGTTGATGCAAATAGTGCCATTCTTCTAGGGTAGCAAATTTCAACTAGTTCTTCCACTGAGGTACTCAAGTTACCCTGGTCTAGGTCCTTGTAGAAGGAATCATGATGGGATGATGATAAGAAAGGTTTCTATTGATTCACCAGTAATCCCTACAAGAACAGCTTCCATTCTTAAAATGATGGAACCGCCGTAAATCACGCACAATTATTTCCCTTCCTGTCACAAGTGAAATGTACTTGGTGGCTTCATGGCAATCACCACAAACTCTTAAATTCTTCCTAATGTGTATTGTCGTGCCACGGCTTGTATTGAGCAGTCCAAATGCAATGGCAAGCCTCTCACTATGGCTACTGACCAATTGTTCCTTCACATCTTCTTCCACATCATGAATTGAATTGGTGTCAGGCACATACCCAGCAGCCTTGATCTCATCTCCAAGAGTGTCAAGGTAGGCATAGATTCTCTTGGATTGAGGATGATCAGTACTTCCTGAGTAGAATGTATGAACTTCATTTCTCAACTCAACCAAACTGCACCCAGGAGTTTTCTTGATACCTTTCTTCTCCATGGCTATCCTCACCCTGGCAACCTTTTCCCACATTGAAGCAGAACCATACATGTTGGCAAGCAATACATAATACCCTCCCTCATCTGGGTCTAACTCAAATAGTTCATCTGCAACTTTCTCACCCAGTTCTACATTTTTATGGATTTTGCAAGCACCTAGCATTGCACCTAAAACAGTAATTCCCGGTTTGACAGGCATATCCTGGATGAATTTCCAAGCATCATCTAGCTTTCCGGCACGGCCAAGGAGATCAACCATGGCACCATAGTGATCCATTGAAGGTCTCAAGCCATAGTTTTCCTTCATGCTTTCAAAGTAGTAGAGGCCCTCTTCCACTAAACCCGAGTGACTACAAGCTGCTATAACAGAGAGAAATGTTATCTCATTTGGCTTAATAGATCCCTTCTGCATGTCATCAAAGAGGTCCAGTGCTTCTTTTCCATGGCCGTGTGTCCCATATCCATCAATCATTGCATTCCATGTTATCACATGTCGTTCTTCCATCATGTCGAAAAGATTTCTTGCAGTTTGAATGGCTCCACATTTGGCATACGTGTCCACAAGTGCTGTACAAACAAAGACATTCTTGTCCATCAAAGTTCTTATAGCGAGTCCATGGATCCACTTAGCCTGCCGAGTAACTGATAAATCTGCAAGAGCAGTAACTACACTCACTAATGTAAAGGAATCGGGTTTGATGCCATGAGATTGCATCTCACAGAATACATTTAAAGCTTCATTTATACATCCATTCTGTGCATAACCTAATATCATGGCATTCCATGTAACGATTGTTTTCTGATTCAGATTACCAAACAGTGAGGCTGCAATATCAACTCTCTTACACTTTGAATACATGGATATCAAAGAATTCATAACTGACACGTCAGAACCAAGTTTCTTTTCCTCCAACAATCTATGAACAAATCTCCCTCGTTCTAGATCACCTAAATTAGCACAAGCATGCAAAGCCCCCATCATACTAACATTAGTCGGATTCACCCCTTCATCCAACATCTTCAAAAACGTGGCAAACGCTTCCTCAGATTCGCCATTCTGCTCATAACCATTAATCATCGTATTCCACGAAACAACATTCCTGCTACTCATGCCCTTAAACACCAACCTTGCATTCTTCACAGCCCCACATTTGAAGTACATATCCAGCATCGCCGTCCCAACATTAGTCATAGACTCAAACCCACCTCTGAAAGCGTAAGCATGGACAGACTTTCCAATCCTCAAAGCCTTGAGATCCGCCAGGGCCGGCAAAACAGTGACCAACGTGATGGAATCTGGCTTCTGGCCAGCCTCCTGCATCTCCAAAACCAGCTGGACAGCCCTCCTCGCAAGTCCATTCTGTGCAAACCCCGCCACCACCGTGTTCCACGAAACCAAGTCCCGTTGCGGCATTCTCTCAAACATCTTGTAGGCATCCTCGACCTGCCTGCACTTGGCATACAAATTCACCACAGCAGTCATGGCAAACAAATTGGACTGAAACCCATTAGTTATGACCATTCCATGAACCTCTCTCCCCCTCCTGAGGTCCAAACTGTCACCGCACAGCTGCAACAAGTAGGTGAAGTCATACACCACAGGACTCACCTCATCAAACCTCATCCTACCGTAAAACTTCACGGCATCACTTAAAGCTGAGTTTTTCGCGTACCCTTTGAGCATGGTGTGGTAGAGCACGTCGAGCTTGTGCTCCACAGGCTCAAAGACACGTGCAGCTTCAGCGATGCTGCCGAACTTGCAGAACAAGCTGATGAGCTTGGTCTGGAAGAAGTGCTCGTCGTAGAAACCGTTTTTGATGACAAGGGGGAGGATTTGGTGAAGCTCTTTGAGGGAAGTGCAGAGTTCTAAGAGTACGGCAGAAGGGTGTCTGTAGACATGGGAAGGGATGAAGATTCTTTGGTATAGAGGGTCTGGTGTTGAACTTTTTTTGGTGTTTTGCTTTGTGATCTTGGGAATTGGTGCGGGATGTAGAGTGATGAATTGGGTACTCATTTTCCTTTGACGTGTCTCACCTTGGACAAAATGCAAAGGTACCCAAGTTCTTTGGATTCATAAGAATCGAACTTTATCTGCATGAACTCACAGACATGAATAAAATGTGGAACATTTTTTTTTTTTTGTCTATTTTGGTTTTCATTTATCCTTTTGTTTGGATAATCTATATACTCAACTCTATCTCAAATTTATACATGTTACCAACATAAAATTCTAATTTTTCCATTTTTTTTGTAATATATGCATTTTATTCTTTTTCCCATTTACTTTTTTCAGAGTCAATTTTGTTTGAAGTACCTTTCTTGAAGAAAACTAAAAAACTTTGATACACCATATTAAAAAAAAGACTACTCATTTCTGCTAGATGAACAACCTTGGTAAATGTTGAAAAAAAATTCATGTCTGAAATGATTCTAGTTTGTAAAAACTGTTGAAAATATGATAGTTAGATTTAACTACAAAAGCTTTCTCTGTTTTTAGAGGGGCACAAGAGTTGGTTTCAGCAACAAGGCACAAAGGAACATAAGCCACTAGCAATAATTGCTGCATTTCATTGGAAAGCAAGAACAATCCATGAAGATAGCCATTACAACAATTATAGAAGACTCAAAAGTCCTACAATCTCATGAGAGGAGGAGAGGTGACAAAGCTCCTAGGAAGACTGAATATGTCATTCCCTTCAAAAGGGGATGTCCACTCTCTCAAACCACTAAAAGATGAAGTGTTCCTACTAATGCCAACATTTTGTAGCCCTCCCATGCATGAACTGCTCATCCTGTTGTTGCCTGAAATGTTTCTGGACAATGCTGAGATCCCTAGCCTCAATCCACCTTGTTTAGAAGACAATGAAGTGCAATCCAAAGTCCAATCAACTCTGGTGTAGTCAAACTCAGGCATCATGCCCCCAGTGTTCCAATCCACATTTGAATGTGAGCTGAATTTTCTGGCTGCACTCTGATCAGAAAACAGTCCAAGGGAAGGTGGAACTGTAAGAGAAGGTGAAGGTGCACTTGTGCTCCACCGAATTGAAGGCCAGGGTGATGAACTATGCATTGGCTTACAAAAAAACCCCACCCCAGATGATGAGGAATCTACATGTCCAAAGACATAAGGATGTTCTTTGTAACAAGCTTGGTAAAATTGCTCCAAGTTCCCATTAGCCACACTTCCTCTAATGTGGTTTTGTAGAAACATCCCATTTGACCTTACATTTTCAGCAGCTGCATAATTGTCTGCATACAAACCTGAAGATAAGGCATTTACTCTAGAAATAGGGTCCTGCTTACCATTTACCATGACTACTGGCTCCCTATCCATTTCTTGGAGGAACATTCTCCCTTTATTCTTCCCAAAGGAACTAAGCTGAACCTCTATTTTAACAGATGGGGATGATACTTGTGTGGAGGGTGCCATAGAAGGGCTTGATCTTGTAACAAACCATCTCTTAACTGGCGGTGCCATTTGATGATTCAAGTGTAGAGACAGCAGATTCTTGCTTTGAGGATCTGGGAACACAGAAGCTGAACTACCTACACTGGAATACTTGAAATCATCACCTTCACCCTTTTGTCTTTGTTGTGATCTCATCAGACCATTGATTTCAGCAGACTCTTCTGGCTTCAATTGGGTCACCAAAGATTCTTTCTTTTGAGACTTTAGATTATTTTCTGCCTTATGAAGATACCCTTCACAGGCAACAATTACCCTTTCAACTTCTTGCTTAGAACAATTGTACCTTGCCTCCATATCAGATATTTGCATGAGCTCCTCACTCACATCAATTTTCAAATTAGCCATGAGTCCAACATTGGAAGTACTATTGGTGTGAGCTTCACCACCTTCACTTGCTTCAAATAGCCATGCTACTGATTCCTCTATCTTTCCATCATTTAACATTAAGGCCAACGTTGCTTGATCAGAAGAGAACCCCATTGCCACTAAGAGCTGTGCAAGTGATTCTAGTTTCCTTGACATCAGATAGCCACAACATCGTTTATGCAGTTCTTGAGCTCTCCTTTCCCTCTGGCGCTGGTGTTTCCTCTCATTCTTCAGCCGAATCTTCTCCCTTCTGTCATTGTCAGAACCTGGAATACTAATAGAAGACTTTCTCAGTTTCTCTTTAGGGTCTTCTGATTCACCAGAGCAGCTGCCATTGTTAGAAACCGAGTCACACTCAGACACATGATTACTAGTACCATATGTGGTTGGAGTGGCGTTCCTTTTATCCTTACCAGCCTTAGGAGACATCTATTCAGTTTTCAACTTCTTTCTTTATTCCTGCAACTTACATATGAAGAAATCAGATGTTTACTTCCTTCTACAAGTACTGAACCAAAACAACTAAATATATAATCTGGAAAACGGAAGAATCATTGAGAACCAATAGTGGTTGAAGAGTTACACCATCAAATTTCAGAGATAACATACATGAGATCAACTCATCCACATATGGGCCACAACCTATATAACACGGATACAGTTCAATGCAAGTAACCTCCAAAATATAGGACACCAATCTATATATTACATCATTATGAATTATATAAATTGATTATCAAGATTTATGTATTAAAAAATTATCAATGAACAAGGTTAACTAAATATAACAAAAAATAAATCTAATTCATCTATCTAACATTCAAAAAGTGAAAAGAAATCTAATATAGGATTTGTTTCGCATTTTTATAATAAGTTTATGAATTTTTAGAAAATTATTGTATTAATTCCTTTTAAAATTGTGTTGAAACAATGTTAGAATCGTCAGATATAACAAATTCATCTTTTGAATTGGACACTTCACAAATATGTGTTATATTTGAATATCATATGAATATCGTACGTTTGTAATTGTTCGATACACTTCACGGATATGTGTTATATATGAATGTGATATGAATATCGTACATTTGTCATTGTTCGATACACTTCATGAATATATGTTATATATGAATGTGATATGAATATCTTACGTTTGTCATTGTTCGAGGCATGTCTGAACTTCATGGGCCACAACTCACACAAGAAACCCCAGAAATAAGGTTAGAATCATCAATCCTTTCTTTTGGTCCTTAATTTTTTTGCGTAAATAGAGTGCCACTAACACACATACAAAAGAGTGTGCTTAGATGAAGGTGTTATCAACTTCAAACTGATTATACTTGTATCAATGGCCTGTTTCACCTTCTTGGTTGAAAAACAAAGGTAAGAAAAAACATCAAAACCAATCCAATTAATGAAAAAGTTCAAGAGTTCGATTACAAGCTTTCCCTCAACAATTTAAACAGATTAGTAGGAGGTAAGCACAGTTGAAATCATCAATGCAAAGACAATTTGAAACCTAAATGACAGCAAAATGAATGAATGGACCAAGATGGTTTTAAACGATAATGACACAGTGAATTTTGCAGTGAGTGTTACAAAATGAACACATATTGAGGGGACCCTAAATTAAATCATGATAGCAGTCCATAATGGAGATATTCAAAAGACAAATGTTAAGGGCAATGCATAGCACTGTTAATAAGTTAAAAGTGGAAAGTTTTTCACTAGAATGCATAAACATGTGCTATGATTTCTTAATGCACTTCCCTATGATTTCTAACAACAAAATTCTTCTAGGTCAATGGTTTAGGAGCCCTATTCCAGTACTCATTTACATAAATTTCTAACCAAAAGATTCAGATTCACACACCACATAAACAAAATGAAGAAAAATAAGACACTCATCAACAAACCAAACTCCCTGATAACTGAGCAATCTACATCCTTCAAGCTTCAACAGATCACAGAAGCATACCTATGTTGTTCTTATTGTGTGTTTTCCTTCTGCTTTCTGGTGTTGCTTCTCTTTGTTTCAATACATGACTTGTCATGAATAAACTGAATAACAATATTTTATATATCAAACTTCACCACTTTTTCCACTTGTCTATTTTTCTGGATTCAACGTGGCACAAGGTCCAAATATAACAGGATCAAATATGGTAGTTTTTAGGATGAACATTGAAAATGAAAATCATATGAAGAAAAGAAAAAAAATAGTAAATTGAAAAACTAGAATATGAACTCACTCAAAAGTTAGTTGAAGGTCCGAGTCTAGCGAAATAAACCAAAAACATTTTTTTTTATTTGTTTTGAATTACAAATTTAACCTACAAAACAAAACAAATGTTCATAGAAAAAGAAAAAGTCTTTGCCAATCCGTGACTCTCGTTCAGTCACTCACTTAGAATGTTGTTAATAAAGGAATGTTAAGGAAGACCAGTTTGGCTTAATAAAAAGTCAATTGAAAATGTAATAATAATAATATGGATGCATTTAGAAAATTACAATAATATATATTCATTACATTTTAAAATTGTTATAACACTATATTATTACAACAATGAATTATTAGTCATTATAATAAAATTATTATTATTACCATCATTACTATAAAATAACATTTTAAGATTACTTTATTAATAAATAGTGTAAAATTATGTGGAATAGCACTCCTATAATATCTTGAAAGTCTTATTTTACATTGTTAATTGTTTCATGTTAACATGATCCTCACTATACTGATAAGATAACGTTTATATTAAACATTGAATGTTAAATTTATATATTACTAAAGTTTCATGATCAGAAAAGGGAAGAAAATTAAAAAATATATCAAATATCTACAATAGTAAGAAAACTAGAAAATGTAATTAAAACTCTAATTAAATTAAAATATTTGAGCAATGTCGAAAATTTTATCACATTCTCTCAAATATTGTTATGTGTGCTAACATTATGAAAATGTTTTCATTAAAAGAAAAGCTAGACATTTGCAATATTTTACGTATCTTTCAATTTTTTTTTTTGGTACTTTGATAATTAAAAATAAATAAATT
>Ga0123340_1003550_pt1 | contig 14622 bp, 12 predicted proteins | sample SirMexnodulemix_FD_89961 | JGI IMG/M metagenome (GOLD analysis project Ga0123340, IMG submission 89961) | Root nodule microbial communities of legume samples collected from Mexico - Siratro Mexico nodule mix | ecosystem: Host-associated > Plants > Roots > Nodule | place: Mexico: Nepantla... | reverse complement strand
CTAATGTTGTATTTCATTATCAAGTCCAAAATATGAATGAGGGAAAGAGATGAAGTTCAATCCCAAAGTCCTTCTAAACCTTGCAAACTCCGTTTTTATAATTGTTACTTATTTTTAATTGTTTTTTTACGTTTCTTGACTCAAACCATTATCAAATCATCTGAAAACCTGTAATTACTTAGTGAGTAGTGACGCTAAGTTTTAAAACAAAACTGTTCTCTGTGGGATCGACATCCTTGCTTTATAAATCTATATTACTTGTGACTCGGTACACTTGCCGAATAAAAGTCTTAACAACTACATGACAAAGTCCATTGCCAAAGTCCCACTTAACACAGGAAGATGCTGAACTTAAGGCTGATATTGCAGCAGAATCATTGCCACATATATATGTTTTACTTTTCAATTTGAAGTATATCGTAGTAGTCATATATATACTACGTTGGCCAACATAAATTTCCATAACCTTGCGTCCAACACATTCCAAATCTGTTAAATGCTAATTTTTCCCTTCTGTAGGCGAATACGACTTCGTGATTTGCTTGGTGTGTCTGTTTTGTGGTCCAGGCCAAGCTGTCTTTAAGTTTGGGGTTGTTATCCACATGTCGTAGGTCCCATGCAACTTACATCGTTCCAAGAAGTGTCTTTTGACAAATTTTACATCTCATGTTTCTCCTAAAATAACAATAATTGTCCCTACTTCTTGTACTTTTCTACGAGTCTACTCTTGTAAATTAGTGGATATGAATGTCTGTCGGTATCTGTGTGGAGTGTATTATGACGCGTTCCGTGATTCTAAATCAAGATTTAGAATCCTGCACTTGGAAACCTTAATAACACTCTTTCTTCCAAAGTTTTTGTTTACAGACTACATTAATAGCGTACAACTAACTTACGTGACAAGAATTGTCTAACTATACACAGACTACATTAGTCTTACATTTACTTGGTGTAGAATTTCCATACACCCAGTTACGCCTAAGAATACCTCTCGAGCCTAAGAATGAACATCTATAGAGTGGTCAATTCGGATGATCCGATAACAAACATATGATAGATTTTAATATCGTCTTAAATTTGAACTCTATATTCTTAATCTACATGTCATTCAATTAAATATAAATACCATTTAGATTGAAATGACTGTGTAAACTGGAGAATATGTTGCACAGTTATTTGCCTGAGTCAATTCTCAGTTTGGGTATATATATATTTGTGATGAACACTTCTCACCTTATGAATATCATGACCTTATAAGTGATACAAGACTATTGAGAATATTGGAAGAGAAGTATTTTAAAAGCATTCTAGAAGTATTTGAAAAAAAAATTAAAATTAAAAATATTGGAAAACATGGATTTTTTACGTTTTTGAAGTAGCAGGGTTTCATAGTTTTCACCTATTCTCGTTATATGCTTTATGGAATTATGTTGGGCAATACAAATGATTGAGTTCAAGGTACACAAGGGAATCTGTAGTGTCCTAAGCATGATATGATTCTAATCATAACTATAATAATATAAATAATCAACTATGAGATTTCTTATCGTGCATCAGTACCCTTGTTATATCTCATGGTAGGACGAAAGAGTGTTCGTCATGATTGAAGTGTGGATTCACATTTGGAATCAAAGTAATTTAACTCAAGAACTAATCCTATATTTCGATCTGCAAATTCTGACTACTGCTGCATGGTTTGTCCAAATCCAATACTAATCCTATCTACGACCTGGTCCTCTTCACCATTACTTCCACGCAAGTTGGAACTACAAGAATATCCCTTCCTTATTTTCGTGACAAGATTCCCAACTTTGTCTTTATGTATGGAGTCAACATCTTCGTAACTGACAAAAGATTCAAGTTCAGGTCCCCACCAGAATTCTTAGCATCCAAGTACTATTAATTTCGCTTTTAATGCCTTCTTTTCCTCGAAATTTCACTTATAATATATGTAATAAAACCGAGGCAGCCTATACCCAAGAGTTTCAGCTAAAGGTTAATATTTCATGTGAGCAAAACATACAGAAGCAAAATGCATTTTCTTTCAACTAATCCTCAAGCACAAACAATGACTTCGCTCTTCTTTTATTCACTCATCTCCCTTGTTCTTACTAATGGCTACCAAGATGAAGCTACAAATGTTGGCAACCAAGTTATATCTGTTGGGGCAATCATTGATGTGAATTCTCGCATTGGGAAAGAACAGCAATTAGCCATGGAAATTGCAGCTCGAAGTTACAACAGCACTTCAAAGACCTACAAGTTGGCTCTTTATTTTCGGAACTCCACCAAGGATCCCCTCAGAGCCATCACCCTTGGTTAGTATATTTATAAAAGGGGTTGGATTTTGTTTCTGATCCTGTTTACATCATTTTCACTTAACCAAGGACAAAACCCATCATATTCTGGAAATGTGAGAGCCAAAATGATTATTATTAGAATGTAGGAACTAAAATCAATTTTGACGAGATTTAAAAACACGTCTTGCCCTTCCTTTAATGTGTGTTCTGAAGAATTTGAGACCCTTTCTTGCAGCTGAAGAGATGATTAATAAGCAAAAGGTGCAAGTGATTATTGGGATGCACAGATGGTCAGAAGCAGCTCTATTGGCTGAAATAGGAAGCCAAGCTCAAGTTCCTATAATAGCATTTGCAGAACCCACCATAAAGCCACCGTTGATGTCTAAGCGCTGGCCTTTTTTGGTGAGAATGAGTAAGAGTGGTTTATCATACATTAAATGTATTGCAGATATAGTGAAAGCTTTTGGTTGGCAGAGAGTAGTAGCTATCTATGAAGATGATGTTTATGGAGGTGATTATGGCATGCTAGCACTACTATCTGAGGCCCTCCAGGATGTGAGTTCATTGATTGATTATCACTTAGTTCTTCCACCTATTTCTTCTCTGCATGATCCAGGAGGGTTTATACGTGAAAAGCTGTTGAAGTTGGTGCAAACCCAGTCTCGCGTGTTCATTGTGCTGCAATCTTCATTAGAAATGGCTATCCATTTGTTTAAAGAAGCCTCAAAAATGGGACTCGTGGACAAAGAATCAGCTTGGATACTCCCAGAAAGCATAACAAATTTGCTGGACTCAGTCAACAAGTCTGCTATTTCCTATATGGATGGAGCTTTAGGAATCAAGACGTACTACTCCGAAATAAGCACTGAGTACCAAGATTTTGAGGCTCAATTCCGGAGAACATTTTGGTCTAAGAATGCCGAGGAAGATAACCGCTACCCCGGATTCTATGCATTGCAAGCATATGATAGCATTAAACTTGTGACCCAAGCAGTAGACAGAATGACCAGTAGAAATACTACCAGCACAAAGAATTTACTAGGAGAAATACTGCCTAGCAGTTTTCTTGGTTTAAGCGGTCATATTCAATTTGAAGATGGGAAACTCCAGCAGAATTCTATTTTAAGAATAGTAAATGTGGCTGGGAAGAGTTACAAGGAACTATGCTTTTGGAGTCAACAATATGGGTTCACCACAATCTTCCCTACAGGAAAAGGTAGAAATTCTGGTGCTGGTACTACAGAATGTTTCAGTGCTGTTCGGTGGCCTGGGAATCTGAAGCAGTATCCAAAAGGCTGGAACATGCCTACTGAACAAAATCCAATGAAAATTGCAGTCCGAAGCAGAACCTCTTTTTCCAGGTTTGTCAAGGTTGATTATGATCGATATGGTAAACCTACACAATACAGTGGATTTTGTATTGATATTTTTCAGAGCGTGCACGACCTTTTGGGGTATGACTTGCCATATAAATATTATCCTATTGATGGAACCTATAATGATTTGGTTCAGCTTGTCTACAACAAGGTATCAAATTCCTTTCATTTTCCCCCACTTCGATAGACAATAATCAGGATAATATTATTTCTTTCATCATCTTTAGTTTTCTACTTTTCTTTGAAGTGAAATTCCTATCATTTGGTAAGATATCATATTGCTCCCCATTTGGCTAAACTCCATTTCAATTGAAAACTAGTTTGGTTGTTTCATAATGGCAGCCAGCCTTTTCAGTGGCAATATCTTCACAGAGAAGCCCTCATATATGTACATGACAAATTCACATATAATTAGTAGCGATTAAGCATAATTCTAATTTGTACTAAATACTACTTCGCTATTTTAATTTTAGAGTATCATTCGTTCCTGCTTTATTGATTTGAACTACTTTTTTCTGTTGTCTTGTGGTTAAATATTGGGGAAGAGTTATGATGCCGCAGTTGGAGACATGACCATACTAGAGGAAAGAATGCAGTATGTGGATTTTACAGTGCCATATGCAGAATCAGGATTGTCAATGATAGTTCCATCAAAGTATAAAGAGTCAGCATGGATGTTTACAAAGCCCTTTACCTGGGAACTGTGGATGGTTACTGGTTCCATTTTGATTTACACAATGTTAGCAGTTTGGCTCCTTGAGAGAGAATCCAATCCTGAGTTTCACGGCAATTGGAAGAGCCAAATCAGCACAGCTCTTTGGTTTACCTTCTCCTCTTTGTTTTTTGCTCATAGTGAGTATTAATCTCAGAATTCCTTGCAATTTTGATTTTAAATAGAATAATGCAAAGCATGAGAAGCAGTTAAAGAAAAATATCCTGAACGGAAAATGTGAATTATACTCAAGTAATGCCGATTTTCGTCATGCAGGGGAAAAAATGCATAGCAACTTAACTCGCATCGTGATGGTCTCATGGCTCTTGCTAGTTCTGATCCTTAACTCATCCTACACTGCTAGCCTTTCTTCAATGCTCACAGTTAAACAACTGCAACTAAATGTCACAGATATTCAGTGGCTGAAGAAGAACAACAAGACAATTGGTTGTGATGGCGACTCATTTGTTAGGTCGTTCCTACAGAAAGTAGAGCAGTTCCCACCTGAGAACATAATAAATGTTACCGATGAATACAAGTATGATGATGCTTTTCAAAATAACACCATAGCAGCTGCCTTTCTTGAACTCCCATATGAAAAGGTATTCATTAATGAATATTGCAACAGATACACCGGTTCCACTCCCAGAACCAGATTTGGAGGACTGGGCTTTGTAAGTGATAATACTTTTTCAGATATTAATTCCCTGTACCAAAATATAGAAGAATAATGGAATATATTATAAATGGAAAAAAACTCATTAACTTCATGAAGTGAATTTTTTTATATTGAGCAAATAAGGGTGCACTTATCTTTGATGATAAAACTCTATATTTGGAATATAGAAGTCAAAACATAGAGTAAATATTTTTATGGATGTTTAGTACTGTTCTTCCAGTTATGACAGTTTTCAAATAACTTACCACAGATGTTCCAGAAAGGCTCGCCAGTGGCCAGAGACGTGTCAAAAGCTATATTAAATCTGTCAGAAAAGGCAGAGCTGAAGAGGTTGGAAGAGAAGTGGTTGATTCCCTCTAGCAAGTGCTCCGACATGACCTCCGACACCGACAATACGGAAAGTTTGAAGCTGGGAAGTTTATGGATTCTATATGCCATCTCTGGTGCTACTTCCACCATTTGTCTGCTACTATCAGCCATCCACTCTCGAGTAAAATCCCGTCGGCAATGCCAACGTGTGGCACCAGAAGGCAATGACACCCCAAGTGATCCTAATTCGTGGGAAAAGGTGATTACACATGTAAAGCATATTTTTAACAAAAAGATCAATAATTCAAGAGAGACAACTGATTTTCTTCCTGACGCGGGTCACGAGAGCATGAACGATTCTCATGAGCATCAGCTGGAATTGGCTTCTCCTGTACCTGGAAATTCAATGCTCCCTTCTCCATCAACAGAGGTACACATGAGAACACAAACATAGGAATCACCAACACTTCAAAGTAGTTGCTGTATTAGACACTTTACATACACTTCACGTACTCTTGATTACCGCTTTTTCTTTTATTTTTAAACTTTTGTTGTTAGCAAAAACATATGTAAGTGTCTCGGGAATTGGTAACATGTCAATCAACCTTATGGAAATTTAATAGACTTTTCACGAATAACAACATCAATAGTTGATAATTGGCTCTTCAACTCTCCCAATGTGTTAAAAGCAATTGCTCAAGAAGCTGCATTGACAACTGTTACCAAAAGTTTGTGTAACTACAACATATAATTTTCAGATTGATAGTAAGGATAAATTGTATATTTATTGCTCTTTTTCAGTGCCAAATGCTTGACCAATAATTAATTAGATACTTGTTCTAATATTATTCTTGAATTTATTAATTTTAACAAATTGCATTGGAAGTTTATTTGTAAAATTATCTTATTTTAATTTTAATGAATACTTCTAAAATCGAAGATGATGGGAATATTAAGTTTAATTATTCATATACTCACAAAACAATTCATATACAAATATGTTTTCCTCTGACTGTTTATGTTTTGAAAAAAAAAGTATTAATATTTAAATTAACTAATAATATTTTTCATAAGTAATTAAATAATTAATTATTAAGTGGTTATATAGATAATATTAATTTTCAATATATTACTATTTTTTATCTATTGAGGTTTCAAATCCATAAATTTACTGTACATACATGTCTGAAATTGTTATTATTATTTAGAAAATGATATGATAATATTGAAAGAAAGTACATAATATTTATGAATTTTTATATGATAACAAAATAATACTAAAACAAATTAAAAAAGTTTTAGAAAAATTCAGAGGCTAAAAATTAGGTGTAATAAAAAAATTACAAGACTATATTTAAAAAAATAGAAACAAAAATTATAAATTTTGTAAAATTGGGAAAATAAATACATGTAATAAAAAGGGGAAAATATTTAGGCATGGGAGAAAATTAACCCAACGAATCAAGGGTAGAAGATAGAAAAAGATGGAAGTTCAATTGGTGTGGCCGTTTAGGTGTAGGGTTCCACGTGTGGGATCAGAAGGCGTAAACAGAGGAACAAGAATTGGGAGCGCCAGAGTGAGAAGAAAAGCAGTGACGGCAATGCGAGCAGTGGTTCAGCGCGTGGCCTCTGCCTCCGTCGAGGTCGAAGGCCGCATCGTCTCCGAGATTGGCCCCGGCCTTCTCGTCCTCGTCGGAATCCACGACACCGATTCCGACGCGGACGCTGATTACATGTCATGTTCATTTCTTCGTCCCCTTTCATTCCAATTTCAAATTTCCGTTACTCAAATTAGTTTACTCTTTTAACAGATGCCGAAAGGTCTTGAATATGAGGCTGTTCCCAAATGAAACTTCGGGTAAAGCGTGGGACCACAGTGTAATGCAGAAAAATTATCAAGTTTTGTTGGGTGAGTGAGTGATCAGTGCTAGCATTTCCAATCTCAGTTATAGAATGTAAAAAGTTACATATTTATTTGCTGATTAATAATTTATTTATTAACAGTGAGTCAGTTTACGTTGTATGGATTCTTGAAGGGTAACAAGCCGGATTTTCACGTTGCGATGGCGCCTCAGAGAGCCAAACCATTCTATGCCGCTTTGGTTGACAGGTTTAGAAACGCCTATAATTCTGATGCAATCAAGGGTATGATATCTATATGTTTCGTGCAATTTTCTCTTCTCTTTCTGTAATAAATATTATAGTTTATCGAATTTAATTTCTGTCATTTTAAACAATTATTTGGTTAATTAATTAGAAATAATTGTTAAAATGACTTTTACTTTCTATTTGAAAAGAGGAAAGAAACACAAAAATAGATAGGTATAAAAAAAACAGAGAAAAGATAGCTATTTATTTATAATTACACTAATGATCTTTTGTAGTTTTTTTTAAATAGTTGGTTTGTATAATTGATTATGGTAATTCTTAAGGATTATATAACCAACATATACATAAGATACACGGTTTGTGAATACATGTCACATTATCATTTTTCCCTCCATATAATGATGATATTTTTGTATCATCCTTCCGTACTGACTTTTTTTTAAATAGCATCCTCACGTATTGAGTGTTTTTTTAAATAAAATTTATATAATAATATCCATAATGCAAGAGCTTTATAAGGGTTTTGTTCTAGTTTAAATAGATCTATTATGTAACATCGCTTTTAAGCAATTCACATTGTATTTTTATGAAGTTTATTTCAATTGGAAGAGCTTATAAAAATCTACATCTAAGGGCCCTTAAGGAAAAATGAATCATAAACGTCAATAAACAGTATATTTTTTTCTAACTCAAACTAATTTTGGCGACGAAATTCTACGCTATTTGTTCAATTTTTCATAGATTTAATATGCATTTTCCTTCCTTTTTGTGACTCTAAACATACATGCATTACGAAACCCAAAAATGTTATCTTCTCGCGACTCGCTCTGTTTCATTCATTGTTTTGTCTCATCTTTCAGTGATAAATTGAATAGCTATGCATCTTTTTTCCTTCATATATTAAATATACAGGTTATAACTTTTACGTATTTGATGTAGGTAGAACTTAATATATCATGCTGTAGAATGTACAATACTACATATAGTCAGTTGGATTGAAATGTTGGACACGTTTTCCTCTGCTAAGATTCAGGATATTTATGAACTTGCTATAAATTATTTTAACTTTTCTCTCTTCCCTGATAAAGCAGAGGGACTAATATTAACAGGTTGTGTATTGGTCAACAAAGACGAATTACAGTATATTTTTTTCGTGCACTCTATTAAGTGAAGTTATTGTTAATTCTGAAATTTGTTTGACATGCAATGTCCAATGCCTTCATTCATTCTTATCATCATTGTAATAGCCAAGTCTTTTGGCTGATGGCTAATTAAATTATGATAAAACAATTTTGTACATAATAAGATCATGGTGGCTGTTCAATTTGTCTCCCTTGGCCTAATAATTAGTTTCTTTATGTGACTTGTCAATACTGAAATCCTAGGAGTTTTAGTATTGTATTTGTTGCTTTGTATGTATTCATTTAAGATCTGCTGGAACCCTATCTTAAGCTCCTTTCAATTTCAAATGCAGATGGTGTATTTGGAGCAATGATGAAGGTAAACATTTGCCACTCTATCCCTACGCAGGTCTCTTTGTTGCGTGACAATTTCTAATGATGCCTATGTTAACAATCCTGTCACTTGTGATGGAGAGCAGGTAAATTTGGTTAACGATGGACCAGTTACCATGCAGCTTGATTCACAAACACCCAAGTAAGTCGATGATGTTACTTTAATTTTGAACATGAGATGTTTGTCTTTTTGTTTATAAGAATTTCATTAACAATTCATATAATCCAGGAATACCGTCGATGCAACAGAGTCTTAATCAGTGGCTAATCTGGCTTTACGAAATTGAGCTTGAATTAATGACCAAATTGTAAGGTATTATTGTGTTGTTCATTCTAGTTGAAGTTTTTTCTCCCTCAATGTGGTGATCCCATTTTGTAACACTATTCAGTGTAAAGAATGCATTAGAGTTAGATTTTAAAGAATCCTTTTTGGACAAAACAACTAATACCAGATGAGATGACCACTAATCTGGGAACTGTTACCTGTTTGGAGATCTAGTGGTCATATGCGTCTAGTGGCCATATGCCAAGGGTCTATTTGGATACTAACTAGAAGTGTTTTTTGAGTTTTTTTTTTTTTTTTTTTTTTATTAAGAGGAAAGTTTTTTCAATAGAAAAATTATAAAAAACATTTCTAAGTATCCAAATAAGCTCATGATTTAACTACTTTATCAAAACTATTGTCAAAGATCCCCTCGCTTCTTAATATTTATTTTAGACCAGTACTGGAAATAAGATTTTGGAGTCCTTCTACTCTCCATGGATTTATTGCATGAGCAATGCGATATCTTCATATTAAATCTTCATATAAATGTTTTTACTATTTTAAAGAAAATACTAAACAAAAATAAATATTTAATGTCCTGTGAGAATATAGAAGGATTTCATTATTACGATGATTATGAGAAAGATGTGTCCAGAAAAGATTTGGAATTATTTCATTGTGTTGCAAGTAATTAACAGAAGTAAGCATTTTTTAAAAAATAAATTGAATTAAACATTAATTGGATGATAAACCCTGATAAATTAAAATCACACAATCGAACTTAAAGGAATTAAAAGTATAATAAAATTTATTTTATTTTTAAAAATGGACAAAAGAAAGAGTAACGAGAAAATTGATTCTGTGCAAGAAGTAGCGAGGTTCAACATTTTTTGAATTAATCTCCGACAAGTTTGGGCTTGTATTGTTGGAAAAGGACCTCGACAGAGGGAAGGACGCCCAGCAAAATCACCATTATATTTTTATGAAAAAAGATTAAATAAATTTTATATCCTTTAATTCTTTTTATTCTGAATTCTACAATTCAAAATTCAAAAAATTATGTTTTGAATTGTGCAGTTCGAAATACATAAAAAAGAATTATATTTCAGTTGTAATTTCTAGTGAGAATCATAGTTTCTATTCGTAATCTGTTCTCGGCTTGTATGTATAAAAGTGAAAAAAAATTGAACCGCTCCATAAGTTAAAATTAGTTTTGAAAAAATAAAAATAATAATTAAGATAAATTATATGAAAGAGTTTTTATAAATCCATTTATGTATAAGTTAACGTAATTATTTTTTTTTCTTTCTTAGAAGTGCTTATAGGAAAGTTTGTCTAATCAAAGGGCATAATACATGTATCAAGTAATCAAAGTGAAATATTGACTAAATTTAAAAAATTGAATAATTATGTCATAATTGATTTTTTATTTATGTATTTTTACGTATATTTCTGGAAACAAATTGTTTTAATAAATACTAATTTTATTTAAACTTATATTTTGGAATACAACTTATTTGAATTTATTTTTTAAGAAGACTAATTTTATTTATACTAATAATTTAGAGTTCATTTTTATTTATTTTACACTTTCGGATTGATTATGGTTTTATTTGAAATTATATTTTCAAAAATACGTTTCAGATAACTTTGTTTGAAATTCACAATTTTTTATTATATAACCATTATACTTACAAATATTTAAAACATGTTTTTTTAAGAAGTATCCGGTGAATAATGGGACGGCCACCCAATTGCAGGAATGCTCGAACAAATTGCTTGTGATATCTATCTTGAGTCTAGTGTATCTTTGAGGCTGACTCATCTAAATTTTTACTGTTAAAAAATATCCAAATTTTATGTTCAAAAGGAAAAGAAAAACTGTCACAGAGTTAACTCTCAATGAATACCAGACAGGGACAGGCCAACAAGAAGTATGAAAAATTAATAATGCAAAATGAATTTGCGTCCAGAAATGGAGTTGTGCAGTGTGAAGTTGTTGAGCAAACCAAGAATGATTTGGTGTGTGTGAGCTGGAGATTGTAGCGCCTATTGTGCCTTTAGAGGGACCCTTTTCCATGTGAAACTGTTCCATTACCTTCATCACAAAATCTCATGTCTGGTGCAACCTCATAGAATTGTGGCTCAATGTCTTTAATGTTTTCTTGACTCTCTTTTCGTAATCTTCAATGGAACAGCTATGCTTCTTTTGTCCTTGCGTATTTGTTTGAATGTGAATCCAAATTCTGCTTTCTTCACCCTTTCTAGTTCACCTTCTTTCATGTATCTCTTCCTTCTTCAGGCCAATTCCTTACCCTCAATATTTCTACTTCTTAAGAGGGTTATCCTAAACCCTTGACTTCTAAAAACAAGATATTGAGAGATTTCATGGATTATCAGTTTTATATTTTTTTATTTATTTTTGAGTTTTATAACCATTTATCTATGTTTATACTAAGATAACTATAACATTTTGATTTTAATAACTAATGTAGTTGGTTAATGTTACTATCTTAATAGGTATATAGAAACTAAAACACATATATATAAACTACAGTAACGATTTTAAATAAGAGTATTTTTATAATTATGATTTAACTAAAGCATCTTCAAGAATTTTTCTACAAACACATCTCTAAAATTTTATATATTTAAATCTTAATCTTCATTTGCATTTTACATTTTAATATTTTGAAAAAAAAAAATAGTAATAGTTAAGGCTATCAATAGAGCTCACAATGGTTTATCTAAACCTAAATGTAAGTTATGCGTTCACAATATTTATTTATCATAAGTTTTAATTATACTATATTTTAAAATTTTTAAAGTATTTATTCCTCATAAATTTTAGTTCTACGCCAAAATAATAGTAATTTTTTAGAAAGATTTTTATACCTGAATCATGTATTATAAATAATGTGTGTACTAAAAGAAGCCTTTTGATATAGTATTACAGTGTAAATTTTGTCTTTTAATCGAATTTCCTTTAATTCTAAAATAATTCAAGACCATTAATATTAAAATACCCACCAAAATATAAAAATCATTGTCAAGATGAACTTCCCTTCTACTTTTCCTTGTTCTTTTCAAAATTTAAGTGGATGATTGGTAGCTGTTTAAGATGTTGACTATAGCAATTTATCTTAAGTTTATGAATAGACAGACTACATAAAGCTTGAGTGATGCATGAAAGTCCATTTCCCGATATTCTGAAAAGCTACTAACATTATAGCCACGTTTTTTGGTGGAAGAACAGCATCATCAGCATCATCTATTGTCAAAAATAATTGTTGTACACAAGCTGTAAGTGTTGACTAAACAAGTTATGACGCCGTCATGGATACATGTTTTTCATTTCTCTTATTAAAAAAATCACAACAAATTCTTCAAATAATATATTAATATTTCCTCTGGTGGAAGGAGTTAAGAATTGACTACCACACAAAAAGTAGATTAATTTGCTCAATGAAAAAAATCAACTTTTCCGTTGCCGGGACTTGAACCCGGGTCTTTCGGGTGAGAGCCGAATATCCTAACCTACTAGACTACAACGGAATTTTGATATGCATTCTACTCATTTTTATTTATAAACATTTTTTTTCACACAAAATACATTTTAGTAAAAAAATTGGAAGTATATTTTATGAAACGTTTTGTAATTTATATAAAATATGAAAAATATTTTTCTCATGTAAATTATTATGAATTTTCGTTTTTATTAATAAAATATGCGAAAATATTTTGAAACTTGTTAACAATTAAAGTAAATTTAGTATATTGATAATATTGTTTTAATAAATTAATTATTTTTATAGTTACGAGTTATACTAAGACAAAATGGAATAACTATTTTAATATTTGAATATAGACACTTGTACAACTTACCTAAATCATTAATCCAATTCTAGAGACTTATTACTTGAAACGTAGGACTTAGGTGTTTGATTTAATCATAAAAAAAGGAGAAACATATACTATATTTTATATTTTTTTCCTTCTGTTAGAATTAAGAATCCTACCTCCATAACACGTAAGTTAAAGTTTGCATAAAAAATTATTATTGAGATGGTTTCAGTTTTGATTACATATATAACTTTTCTTTTACCTCGTTGCTTAATGTATTGATCATTATCGTTAGTTGCAACATTGATGTTCAATTCTTCACTGCTACATATATACCTCTGTAGAAATTGTAAATAGATACTAGTAAGTACAATTACAACTGACATTTTAATTGAATGGAAATGTTAGTGAACATCTTAATAACAAAATAGTAAACAAAAATATTTAATTTAATTAAAATATAACATAAAAAATATGAGAAAATCAATTTAATTACGAGTTATAATTTAAAGTTCAAAGTAATAAATAACATTAGTTTTTATTTAAATTCAATGTATTAAATAATATTCAAATGTTGGTTGGGTGAGAAGTACAGTATAATCCTCCTCTTAAATGTTTCTTTTATAGTAAATACTTGTACCAAAACCAGGACTATCTGTATTTATAATAATAACAACAACTTAGGTTCAAACATGGTTTCCTTTCTTAACATATGAATGTCTGACTAACATTTATGCAAATGAATATGACATTATTTGTTTCATGCCTTTTTAGAATGTTTTAGTTCTTCTACCTTGTGTTTTGATTTTTGACATGTTTATAACTTTTTTTTACACAAGGACATTAAATTAAGAATAAATTTAAATGATTTTTTATAAGTTAAAATTAATTTATATAGATTAAAGAAATAAAAAAGTATATGAACAAGTTTTTATAACTTCAATTATACGTAATTTTTTTTTTTATCTCCGAACAATCTTCTTGTAAAATTTTTGCTCTTAAAAATTACACAACTAAACTTCCTAGATTTATTCCATTTCCCTCTAATCTTGTACATATCCATAGCGTGTTTTTTTTCTCAAAAAAAATTAATCAACGGATTACTTTTTAAAAATAACCAATTTTTTTAGCTTGTTAAATATTTCAAAATAATCGAGGTTGAAAATATAAAAAATCTAATTATCAAAAGCTATTCCAACAACTTTATAAAACATCAACTTTTTTATTCTACGAAAGTAGTATCTTTATTATAAAAACATGAATTGTCTTCGATTTTTAAATCTAAAATTAATTAATAAATTATTCTATACAGAATTTATTCTTCTTTTAATATTAGATGGTTTGCATCATACTATATGAAAGTTCATTCTCTCCCCTTTTCTTTCTAGTATAAATTTTTATAGATATATCCGATTTCATGTTTTTTTTACATGATAGTTTAATATTTTATTATGATGAATAATTTTATTATTTAATTTATTATAATTGAATATTTATTTTTTCAATATTATATAT
>Ga0123340_1003545_pt1 | contig 14631 bp, 8 predicted proteins | sample SirMexnodulemix_FD_89961 | JGI IMG/M metagenome (GOLD analysis project Ga0123340, IMG submission 89961) | Root nodule microbial communities of legume samples collected from Mexico - Siratro Mexico nodule mix | ecosystem: Host-associated > Plants > Roots > Nodule | place: Mexico: Nepantla... | reverse complement strand
TTTTTATATTCACTTAATAATCATTATTTTTATTTTACTTTTTTAATTTTGTATAATAGTTATAGTACTCTTAAAATAAGTTGTCAAATTATTAATACAATTATCAAAAATTTCATTTCCTTTAAAAAAAAATTTATTTATTTTTTATATTATTTTTCTAATTTAATTCATAAGTTATCTTATATTTTTTTATAATGACTTAATTCATGTAACACTATTTTTTTTACACAATTGGAAGATATGATTGGTTTGATATGTCCCATAAAAAGGTTTCATCATCGACGTAAATAAATACTTTGTTGTTAGTAATCTACCATTATAAAATATTTGATAAATAATTTTTATTTTTATAATGAAATAAATATTAATTGGAAATGTTTAAATAAAACAAATTCATATATGTCATGAATATAAGATAACTAAGTATGAGGTAGATATGTTTGTTGTCTATATGTAATGTTTTTAATACATTGACAATAAATAATATATCATGGGATATTAAAGTTTATGTTAGACATATGAAATTTATTAAAAAAAATAAGATTGTAAAAGGTTAAACCAAATTTATGGAAAGATAGATATAAAGTAAATTATCAAAATAATCATAAGAGTAATATACCAATCCACAATCAAAAAGTAAATAAATAAAATTAAAAGAAACTAATAAAAGAGTTAGAAGAGGAAGAGGTTTGTCCGTTATGTTAAAAAATAAAATAATTAAAGAAAGAAAATCAAAATTGAGATGCATAAACCTCTCCACCATTTTTTCTTTGTAATATCTATTCTAATAGGTTCTTTAGCAACCTTTGAAGTATTATTTCTTGGTCTTCCAGGTTCCTTTGAAGTTTGAATATACCTTTCTAACTCATCCGAATCACTAAGAAACCCTTGATCCACCTAGTTGGCCTAGTACTTAGAAACCAACTTACACTCTTCTTCAAACTTAAAAGAAAGAGCTTGAGTAATCTACATCCCTTAAACATCTCTTCTTCAAACTTAAAAAAAGAGCTTGAGTAACCTGCATCCCTTAAACATTGAGTTGTAGCCCCACAAGGCATAAACCAACAACAATTAAGTGCAAACTAGAAGGGTCAAAACAAACTCTTGGACTTCCAAACCAGCAGCCACTATAGCATCAAACTTAACTCCAATAGAACCATAAGAAGTTATTTTAGTGATTTTCGCAATAGCTATAGAAGCATCCTTCCCTGATCGATTACGCCTATAGGTTGATTGGACAAGATCTTAGAAGCCTTCTTGTCCAAAATATTTGCCTAGTTCTTAGAAATAAAACTCTGCATACCTTGTAAGGAATTCTCTTTAGAAGTAATATGTTTAGAACTATTATTATCTGTCCCTAAAATGGCGACAACAAGAGCAATCCAGGAGGATTAGAATCCACAATATTTACATTTTCATGTTTATTGTGAGACAAGTTTTCATCCAGAAACAAACTCACATCAACAAACACTTTAATATAGAAAACAAATTTTTTTACATAATATAATCATCTAACATAAGAGGATATGAACCTCTGTTGCTATAGAGAAAATAATATGGAATTGTCAATACTCTAAAAAGGAGGCCATGAATTCTAACCCAACACTAGACCATACTAATAATAATGAAGAAAGTAATAAAAAGAACTAGAGATATACTTAAATCAGATTTATATTATCTCTAATATTTAATATTTTTATGTATATGTATTACTTTTTTTGGAAAAGAACATATTGGACAATATTTATATACAATTTTATTAGTGTGCATAATATAATATATATATATATATATATTTTGTTGACTAAAGTAGTTAATTATAAATTTTTGTAAAAAGAATTTATCTTTTATTGTTTTTTTATTGTTTCTTTGTGTTTCTTGATACGATAAAATTATAAACCTCAAAATTGATGTTAAGTGATTTAAAAATAATTTTAAAAACCTTGATTTGTTGCTATAAATTTTTAATCAATTCACGCTCTTACTTTAACATCTTTATTCCTAAGATATAAATTCCTAAATCTTATTAAAATGATTTTTTAATTGAATAATAATAATAATGATAATAATAATAATAACTAAAATGGTTAGTTATATTAGTTAAATAAGTAACTACACACTTGTAGTTGAGAATTGAACACTAACATATGTGGGTATCGAATTTATGCATCAAATAAAGTCATAGAATATATAACTGCTTCACATATTCTATGTACACATCGACATGGAAGGGATTCATTTGGAAAATTTGATGATTATTCTGTCTCAAACATTATTATTGTGAAGTGTTTACTTATTTTTAATTAACCTAAGATATAAGTGAAATCTGAACCTAATAATGATAACCTTTTTTAACTAAACATGTTCTTTTGACAAGTCTATGGTCTTTAAGTTCGATGGCACTCAACCTTTCACATTTTCGCTTTGCCTTATTATTTCACAGTAACTCCTTTGTTGAATTTCAGCCATAATCATAAACAACAATAAAATAGTATCACCTGAAAGTTCTCAATTTCAATGGAGCACTCACAACTGTTCGTCTGTGAATAATAATCTAATACTAACATAAATTTATTTAATAATAAAACTGTTTAATTTTTTTTATAAAATTACAAAAATATGTTAAACACCATAATACTAGCTAGCATTCTTCGATACTTTAATACATTGATGTTTTCACAGACGATCTACCAATAAAAAAAAAGTCTTCGTCTTATTTTATTTTTTCTAACATATCATTATCATATTTATTGTTATTATTATTTCTATTTTTCCGTTCCCCTACCTAAATCCAAAAGTGGGCGTAGTCTATATTTTTTTAATACTCTCTTGACCCCGCAATAACTACACTATTACTTATGAAAAAATCAATTCGGATATTTTTTTTTTCAATTTTAAAGAAAATATTAGTTTTGTATTTTTAATTAATTCTCAAATTAATTACTTCATATGTTTCAATAAAAAATATGTATTTATTGAAGCGTGAAATATTTTAGTAATTTTTTAAGAAATATATTTATTATTATTTTTAATATAATTTAAAAAAACTTAAACTGCCTTCATTCATCATCTAAGAAATAGAGACAATACTAATTAGCACAGGAAAAAGAAACAGCACAATCTAGGACTATCTTCTGTTTGTCGTTTAACACACAGTATCTTTCTCCTATTTAAACGATTATTTCAAAATATAGTTCCCAAGATTTCTTAAAAAGTTGTTATAACGATCTCGAGATGTCAAACTATCCTTGTGTATATTTATATACACACATTGTTCTTAATTCTTTTTTTTATATTAATTTTTTCAGTAATTTTAAATTGAATTTAATAATTTTGAAATTATAAAAAAAATCATATGTAGCCAATTAAATTTTAAATTAAAAAAAAATTACATATTAAATATTTATCTTATAAATTTCAACTGTATAAAATCAATCCATATTTACTAGTAGTTTAAAGTTATAACTAGTTTAGGTAACATTGCACTTTCTATCTTCGAATCTGACGCTTGAATACTTTATTTCGAAAAAGAAAAACTTTTTAGAAATTCTGTTTGTATGAATCTGGCTTTGTTTTGCATCTTTATTCATGCAAGAGCCAAAGGTATTCATCCCCCTGTTGCATCTGTCTGTAACAAAATGAAGAAAGAGAAAGAAAAAGAAAAAGAAAATCCACCTGCTCCATTGATCTCCTCTTCTACTATTTTCATTCAAAGCTCAAACAAGTACATTACAGAGTGACTTGCAGACACAAAATGGAAGAAAAGAATTGTACAATTTATTTGCTTTATCTATTCTTCTAATCTTTTTAATGGCTCAATGAGAGAGGAAGGGATGATGAACAACTACTTCCCTTCTGAAAAGGAGACCATATATTGTTCATACAAACAACCAAGTAAAAGTGCACCTTCTAATTTTATCTTTCTTTTTCAAAATATTTTATTTAATTTAATGAATACACTTTAGGATAAGGATATCAGCGCTAGCACTATCTGATTTCCCACTTCTTCTACTACACCTTTTTCTATCTAATCCTTTACTACCTCACTACTATACTGAAAACTTCTGGTCTCTCCAACAATATTTCATCTTTTTCAAGGGTCCTCAACCACTTTTGGAGAACAATATGCAACAGCCTCTGCAACGGTGAGGAAGATCTTGTCCTCGCCTATTGTGTTTGCAAAATTGGATGCGTAAAGCTTGTCTGTCACTGCTGGACCAGGATTTGCCAGAACAAGCTTGCATAAAAGGAAGAAGAACTTACGGTAAGATATCATATTCTAATCACTCATGCATATATATTATGTGCATCTCATTCTTAGTTACCTCAACTCCTCTCTTTTCAAGACTTCTCTGTAACTCTTCGAAGGCTTGGATGCCACTTGTATCAATATCAGTAACGGCTGCATCATGAACACGAAACTTAATTAATAATAAAAAATTAACAAGATGAAAATGAAGGTTTTGAATATTGTAAGGTATATAACATAATTAGGATTAATAAAGACTCTCACGTGACATTTCAACTATCAAAAACTGGATTTTTGTGCGGTAGTCTCCTTTCACTTTGTCGTCTTCATCCATCAGCCATCTTAATGTCCTGCAAAAGATTAGTTATTAAGCGACATGAATACGCTAATTGAAAGACAGTTTCATAAAATTACGGTATAATCCTCTTTTAAACCAACCCTCACTCTTTTCCACGGATTCATACCTCATTGTAATTATATTGTACCTTAAAAAAAATTAAAAGGTTTTTGGTACACCGACAAACTCTATTCATCTTTCTTTATCAGGGTAAGATATTTTCTCATTAATAACAACCGTTCGTACTTTTACATCCACATCTAAATTTTGTCGTGTTGTTAAGTTAGTCTGCAATATATCTGTTTGACTTCAGTTTATTGAAAAGAGTACAGTATAAAACAATTTCTCATTGTAAGGAGGAACGAGTCTTTACCTTTCTTTGACATAATTGGAGTTGGAAAAATATATTGCAGAATCAACTCTTACAATCAGTACACCTGGAACCTTACTAGCTTCTGGATATTGTTGGATGTTTCTATAGACAGTAGTCCTGGGAATCTTCCCCAGAATTGCGGTTCGGGGTCTTGTTACTTGTAGTAGGATCTTTGCAAAGGATATACAGACCTGCCATAGAATGTAGCAATTAACATACGAAGCAAACAAGATTAGTCAGAAATTACTCTGACCTTTTAGAGCATAAGATAACTAAGCATTGATTATAGCACTTACAGCAATTAGAAGTCCTATCTCAACACTGACAAAAACAACCCCAAAGAATGCACCCATGCAAGCGACAAAGTCAAATTTATCTATCTTCCAAATCAAAGTTGCTGCTTCGTAGTCTATAAGGTTGATGACAGCAGAAATGATGATGGCAGAAAGAATGGCATTTGGAGTATACTTAAAAAGCGGAGTGATGAATTCCAGGGTCAAGAACACAACTACTGACATCACTATATTAGAGACTGCTGTTTGGCAGCCCGCCATGAAATTTACAGCTGACCGAGAGAAAGAACCTGATGGTAACAAGAGTATAGATCAGGGGCTAAAGAACTTTATAAATCACTGGACCACAAGATAATTATAGTCCCAAATTTTCTTTATGTACAAGTAGACATTAAACTCTATAAAAGTAGATTCAACTTTATTTGCCTACTATTTTGTTTTTCCCATTTTTGTTTGATATGTCAAAGCTAACAGTAGGTATTTATAAGACATGACCACTTGTTACATATTCCTTAAACTTGCAATTTTGATGACAAAAAAATAGTTTGGATTCATAGACCTTGTTTACGGGCTTACCAGTTGCCACGTAACAGGAAGTCATTGAACCAACAACATTCATTGCTCCTAGTGCAACCATTTCTTTGTTTCCATCCAGTTGATAGTCCTTCATCGATGCAAATGTTCTTCCAATTGCTGAGGCTTCCTGGCAATCGAAATGTAATGGTTTAATTAGAACTACAGGAGTAAAATGGACAGATACTCTTCAAGAGAGGTATTGGTGTCTAAGTTACTCACAGTCAATGCTATCATGCCTGCCACGATGCCAATTTTAAAACCTTTTCCAAGGTTTTCTCCTGTTAAATAAAGATCTTTAACAGATGATGGATTGATTCCTTTTTCTATGTTTCTCACCTTCACATATCAATAGACAAAAACTTCAGTTTTGCTGTAACTAATATTATGTCACTCTTGCCATCAGTTGGTCCTAAAATACGCTTTCAGTCTTTTGAGGAGAATAAACATATACTTACAATATCTACTCCTTGCTTATCTGCACGCGTTATGAATACAAAAAAAGTGGACAAAATAACGGATATCAACGGAGCAATTGCTGGCAGCCAGAAAAACCTCCTGTTTTTCTTTCCCTGTGCGCATAATATGAAAGAATGAGAAAAGCATTTACGAACTCCTAACGATTAATTAGGGAATAATAGCAAAATGCATGAAGGGGTGGTATAATGTCTTACAATGTATTTGGTGACCAGAAGAAAACCCAAAAAGCTTGTTCCGATGACTATAGTTTGCTAGTTCCACTGCAACATAAGTGTTATCAAATTATTCGTCAATTTTGTGTTCAACATACAGACACCAGTAATACCAACAGTTGGCAATTTTAAATTTAGGCACGGACTTGTTCAGATTAGAACTCCTGGTTATTAATAATTGGCATGTATATTGAGAGAGAGAAGGAGAGTACTCCATGATGGGCTGTACTGAATACTGAATGCAGCACAGAGATAATATCAGTTTTCGTTGTGAACATTTTAGTTCTAATGCCAAGGAAACCCTTGAGCTGTTGAAGGGAAATTGTGATAGCAGCACCCCCCATAAAACCGACAATAGCAGCATGGGATAGGAAGTCAATCAAGAATCCTAACCTGATTGAAAAAATAAATAAATAATTTAACCATAAGATTATATGGTGTGTTATTAAACAGTGTAACATTTTCGTTGTGACTGGTAGCAGTTGCACAAGACATAAACTTCAGTGGTTGAAGTGTCTAAATGCAAAATCCATATATTGGGCGGTAGTGTTGTCATACCTAAGAACACCAAGCGTTGCTTGAGTAATTCCAGCAAAAAAAGTGGCTGTAAAAGCAAGTCGCTGATATTCTGCCGCATTTGTATTAGGATCGATCTCATTACTAAGTAAGGTCCCCAACAAGAGAGAAACCACTGCTACAGGTCCTATAGCAATATCACGAGAGCTACCCATGACAGCATAGATCAATGGTGGAACAAAACTTGAGTCTGTAAACGAGTAGAAAGAACAAAATGAAAAAGGATCAGTCTAACGTGCAAAGGAAAAAATTTGAGCTGCTGGTGAGAGGCAAGTAGAGTCTTACACAGTCCATACTGTGGAGCCAAATGTGCAAGCTTGGCGTATCCAATATCCTGTATTTCAGCCAAGCATTAGAAGTTAGAACCTTAAAAAATGGGGCATGCAACATGAATTATCCTCGTAGTCTTCAAAACTTGAACTCCACTGTAAAGCAAACTTGAGTACCTGAGGAATGCAAAGACTTGCAATAGTGAGACCAGATATTAAATCCCCTCTAAATTTTTTAAGGTTGTAACTTCTTCCCCACTTAAGTATTGGGAATATGGCCTCAATGCCGAGGATGAACTTCCTTGATTTAGATTGATCTTTGAAGGGTCTTAGAGGATCATCAGCAAAGAAAGTTTCTTTTATGGTGGCTTGGAATTCCTTGAAGAGGTTCTGTCTTGGAGGAATTGCCACTTTGTAGACTTGTGGTGCCTGACCATGTGAAGAAGACGACATACTTCTCAGATCGACCTCTTTAGTTTCAAGATTTTGATCAGCATAAGGATCCATTGAAGTCATCAACCTGGACCTTCAGTCTGTAACACAGGGAAAAGTCATGACCAGAAATACTGGAAAAAAAAATAAGGACTTCAAGGAGTGTGATAAGGAATCACAAAATATAACATGTTGCTTGAAGCTCTAATATATAGTCCAATAATGAAGATAATGAGGCACGTAATATGGAATTTAGATGTTGATTTATGATTGATACATCCTACTAAGTATGAGAAAATTCTGAAATGTTTACTAACCTGAATAGAGGAGGGGGTACGTGATAGAAGATTTGAATGATCACTTGTTCAAGCTGTATGCCTTCTTAAGCAGGTAAGCTTTGGATTATAACCTCAAAGACTTTATCTTTCAGGTCAATGTTCTCAAGCTGGGATTGGAAAACAAGACCAGATAATGTGTGAACCGGATCGAATGAATAATATATGTCAAAATCATGCATTTCAATGCTTAATTTTCAATCCTGACTAAACTGCCCTGGAATTAATGCACCCAAGTCAGACAGTCTTCTAGCAAATATCTGTCGTAACTTCAGAAGAATGGCGGGCAATACGATAAGTATTGCACAGCAAACTTAGCACATCTAGAATTTAATAAAATCACATTACAATATGCAATTTCTATGTGCTTTTTAAAATTCACAAAGTCAATAAAGCTTAAAAATAAAGAAAAAGACAAAGAAGTTAAACATGTCAATGGCAACCATTCATTGGAAGTACTATAGTTCTTGGGAGTGGAACTGTTAGCCGATTTATCATGTCAAATCTCAAGACTAATTTGATCAAAAGAAAGATTTCACAGATTTTATGATGACTACCAAGATGTCCAATTTAAGCTAAAGATAATCAGAGAATACAGTTCGCATCAAGGAAGACCGATGACAAAATTTTGTATCCAATTAACAATATATGATGGTCTTTGTATGCACCTCTTCACAAGCACAAGTGAACTCACGCACTAGTCCCTCTCACTTACAAAAACATAGATACAAAATTCTCAATTATCATCTTTTCTTACTTCCGAACAATACAAAACACGTAACTCCTAGACAAGATTAGAAAGGAATCAAATTCTTAAACCTCAAAAAAACCATAAGGTCATTCCAAACGGAAATAAACAACATTGAAAAGTCCTTAGTCCAAACCGTGTTTTGACTGTCCAACACAGTCACAATAATTGAATCTCACTTAATAACTTACTGATGTGAAGATCAATATATAATTACCACATCCTAGTCAAATTAGATGCAGATCCATAATTTACATCTATGTTATATAATAGCATAAGTTCTCATTAACGTAGCGCCGCAGAATTTACTTGGTTTCACTTTATATGGCTGCAGGGCAAAACAGTAAAGAACATGACAGCATAATTCATTCCGAACTACACAACCAAAATGTGGACTTTTCCTAAGTTCCAGCTCTTTATGATTTATGGACCACCAAGTGCTTATTCCAAAATCGTTTGGAGAATAGTCTAAAATAGACTCCCAACAAACACATAATTCCTAGGCTTCTCATGCAAGCCGTTGGCAGTGGAGGATTCCAATTACACTAACACCAAAAGTATTCTTTTTTCTTCACAAACTCACTTTAACCCTTCCCATGTCAGAATTCGTGTAAAGCATAAAAAAAATATACAAAGGCAGAATGACCAACAACGCACGGAAGAGTCATAAAAAAAAAAGAAAAAAAACAAACAGAAAAATTTATAAATGCTATATATATGCATATGCATATCTCAGGAGGGAATTAATACCCAGAAATTAAGAGTAAACTGAACAGGTTGGACTTCCACTCCCCACGTACCATTACCATCCGTTTTCCTTCTCACATGTCTCTCTGAAAAGACTCGACTTTCTACTTTTGATCGTAAAAGCCAGAGCAGACAAAGTGAGGAACGCATCAGGGCTTGGGAATGGAGCAGTTACATTAAAGAAAAAAAACCAACAGAAACAGGCACAGTCAGCGAAAAGTTTGTCCTTAAACATGTTGTGTTACAAAAGCACTTTGTTACTAAATTTATTTAAGGAAAACAAATAACCCCAATCACTGTCCAGGTTCGATGAATCGTTGGGGTTCTGTTCCAATTGTTAACTCTTGAATCTGAGGTTTGGTTAACAATAGTAAATCGCGGAGGACAAACCCTATTTGGTCACGCAGAAAAAATGTGTATCCAACAGTCCGACAGAAAGAAAAAATAGAAAAGAAGATCCCCAAATAAAAAAATGAAAAGGTTAAAGCTAGCTAATGTCCCCACGATACCTTTCCAAGCTTTACAAAGTTTATTTTTACTATGGATTACAATTATTATTATTATTAATATTTGCATGGTAACACTGTCTTTCTTGCCGTGGTTGAAGTCTCTCATTTATATTTCTAAAATAAATAAAAAATTATTAAAAATTTGACACTTTAAAACAAACAAGATGGAGTAGGAATTACTCTATTAAAAATGCTGTAACGTGCAACTTTCAAACGTAGGATAGCTGTTTTTTTTTTTTTTTAGTTTATTTAGCATCATGAAGTTTGATGAAGGACGACATAACGTCCACATTCAAAGTCGGCATGTGATGCTATTGCGGGCCTTTCAATATTCAAAGTTTGAAAAAATTTACCCTGCCTTACTTTCAAAAGCATGCAGCTTTTTGACTTTCACTATAACTAAATTTAAACATTTGGCTTATTTTTACTTTTACAATTAAAGAAATTGTTATCATATTTAATGAATCGATTCTACTCAACTCTTCAAATTAGAAGATTTTGTATTTCTTTTATTTGTAGTTGGATTTTTTTCTAAGATAACTCTTATAGGTTTCAATAATTACATGTTTGTCACTCTTTTTTTTTTCTTTTTTATTCTTTTACTTATTATAAAAAGTTGATTGATATAAAATGACAATTCTAAAATAGTTGTGTTATGGGTTAATATTCCACCTTGATTATTATTTATTGATGTACATCATTTCATTGGTAGTAAGAGATCATTGGTAGTAAGAGAAGTAATAGTAGAAATTTTTACTTTTATCTTTTTAATATGTAATATCCTTGAATTAAGTTGGTTCTAAACGTAAAAGAGTCATATAACACATGACCAATCTCAAATTTAAACAAAAACACAACTAGTCATGTTGAAAAAGAATCGTACAATCGGCTAACCAATTATTGATCAAGGAATTTATTATTCACTAATTATGTTTAAATGTTTTAGAAGTTTTGTCTTTCGAAGAACAAGATGTCTAATGGCATGTCGTTTCCCTTTCTATCTACCGTATTCCATGTTAGTAATTACTCTTTTTCATGCATGTTTGTTTCTCAGTGTTTACTCAAAGGCGTGTTTGATAACTTTTTTAGATTTTTTTTCCACTAATACTATTTAAAAAAAATTACTTAAATAATACATTTTTCACTTTAATTTCCTAATTAGCATCATTTATTGTAACGGGAAATTTTTTACTTAACTTTTTTTATATTTTCAGCATTTTTTATTTATAAGAACCTTCACCGAAATTGAATTTCACTTGGGCTTAGAAGAAGGTTCTATTTTTTTTTTCTTTTGTATAGAATTTAAGGTTTGAACAAATAAAATAAAATAAAATCTTATTGTAGATAATACAATGATTTGTAAAATTTAACTAAAAATTGGGAGAATAAATTTTAAATTATTTATGGGAGAAAAAAATTAATAAATTATGTAAGATTGAATATAACTTGGTTTAAAAATAGAAGATAATATTAAAATTTTGTGTATGTTTATTGTTATTGGTAAATAGAAATTTTGAAATAATTTTAGAAAATGCAGTTGAAAATGTTAGATAAAAATCTAGGTAGTGTAATTTTTATTTTAAAAAATAGATAAAAGTAAAAGAAAAATATTTTACAGAAAAAAAACATTATTAAAAATATAATTAAATTTTGGAATGGTTTATTTTTAATTTGTATGAGAGAGGGAGGTAAATAAAAGTATCTGAGGGAAAAGTCATTTATTTTTCTTAAATTTTTATGAAACTAAAGATGTGATTATTAGTTCATTTCAAATTAAAATGAAAAAAATACTATAAAAATGATTAAATTAAAATTTTGAAAGGATAATAAAAATACAATGAGAATGAAATGAAATATTTTAAACGTAATTTGAACTAATTAATTATAATAGGAAAATAATCATAAATTATTTAATTTTATGTTTTTATAATAAATTTAAATTGAATAAAATAAATCATTTACCAGAAATTCGTGATTTATGTTTAACTACCTATTATTTTCTCTATTCCTTATTTACCAGAAATTCATAATTTTATTTAATTCAAATTTCCTGAGCTAATTTTATTATTATTTTCAGGGCAACTTTGGGAATTTTATTGGGCTTGGAAATTAATTCTGGAATTGAAGAGGAGCTGCTACATTATTAGTTTTTATTCCTTAGACCTCAATAAATTTGGGTCCATTAGGTTTAGTGTTGAACACTTATTTAGGTCTAGCTGCCTGTTATAGTGGGGCAGACAGAGAAGCATACCGTCTGTTATTTATTCTCTACTTTTAGTATTCAATTTGTTCTCTCTCTGCTGGAAAGACTGCCTCTGTATTTATTTTCTTGTCTCTGCAATTTACTTTCGCTTCTGTTTTAATTTAATTTGGTTCCTGCTTTAATTTAATTTCGTTTCTATTTTAATTTAATTTCCTTCCTGTTTTAATTTGGTTTTGTATTTAATTTCCATTTGATTTATTCAAATCTACTGGAAGACTAATTTATAAGGTTATTCTTTTGATTCAGATTGCCATGAAACTTTAAGGTTATTATTGTGTTATTTTTGCTCTCTTCCTCATTTAACTCTTCATCATCTATTTCTGTGCTCAATGGTTTTACTGGTTCATGTTTAATGTTTCAGTTAATATGAATTTCGTGTCTCTGTTCATGCTTAATGGAGTGAGTCACGGGTTGTTGGGATGGAATGAATGATGTATGTGAATGCTTAATTTGCATAAGTAAAACTTGTGTTAATTATCGCTTAGTTAATTAATTCGGGTTGAAATTAGGGTTCAATAATTTAAGCATGAATTTTTGTATTCTCTGATAAGTGACAAATTGCAATCTAATCAAGAGAGTAATTTAAATTTCGGTTAAGAAAATCTAATTCAGTTATTGTTTTATTTTTATTTTATTAAATCTAGTTATTTCACAACAACCCCCCTCTTTGTGTGTTTAATCCTTTGAGAGGAACTAGGTCCTTGGGATACTACCTAGGAGTCACTTCCTAGTACTATATTTAATTGTATTTACCAGATACGACTTTGATCACATAGCTTGGTAACCATGGCTTGGCTTAACTTGTGTATCCACAAGGGATTACTTTTTTCGTTTTGTTGCTAACCATTGAGCTCAAGACTTGTTTGTCAAGGACTAACAAAAGAGTAAGAGTTTGGATGACGTTCAAAAGGAGATAACCCCATGTAAAAGGTATATGTTAAGAGGTTTCTAAGGACTTAAAAGAAGGACAACTAGACCTGAGAAGGAAAGGAAAAAAAAGAAAAAGAGCTATTTGAAAATCACTTGAAACTAAAAAAAATGAAAGACTGTCATGGATTAGATTAATATTTTCTTTCTTAAGTCAATCTTTATTTTCTATACCTTTTTAAATCATATTTAATAGTCACATGATGAAGGGATAGCTATTTATTGGTGTATATTTGTAATGACATTTTTTTTATAAACATTGTATGTATAGTATATGAACTAATGCTAGTATTACCTTTATATGAATATCATGTGTCATTCATTTTATGAATTCTTATCTAAAATATTGTGGTTTACTTTATTTAGGATTTTAATATTAATGTAAGTTATTTTGATTATGATTGTCACTATTTCAAAGTTGTTTAATATTGTTATGGGTGATTAGCACCCTTTCCTTATAATATTTTTATCATAACTTAGAGGATAATCCAACATTATTAGGTAATGTGGACAATGATTAATTGATGCAAGTTATTCCATGATGAATGTTGTTATATTTTTTATTAGTTTTGATTTTGTTGATCATGTTAGATATCAACTAGATAAGAGGATGAAATATGTACTCATACTATCAATTATGTCATTGACTGATACAGAGATGAGTAAGTTATTCACATTATGGATCACATTGTCAACTGAATAGGGAGACAAATGGGTCACTCATATTTTCAGCCATCTCATTTACTAAATAAGAGGATAAATGAGTAAATCATGTTATAAGTTGTATTGTCCACTAGATAGTAGAACAAATAAGTCACATATATCATTAGTTATGTCATTGGTTAGATAGGGAACAAATGAGTCACATCTTCATATTAAAAAAACATTATATGACTTTATTACAAAATAATTTATCTCTCAAATGTAATAAAATTACAAATTGTTTATGTTCCATATCTTCAAAATTGTTCTTCTATTTAGCGTTCTCAAGTGATATGTCCTTTTTTTTTTCTATCTCTTGAATCTTTAAATACACCTATTTACATGATAACTTAATTTTCATTTGATATGAATGAGACTTATCTAATATCAAATTTAACTTCCTAAGAACTTGTTTGGATGTGAAGAAGAAAATTGATGAAATGCATGAAAAGTTAAAAAATCAAGAAATAAAAAATTAATTTATTGTCAAAAACAAGAATGAAGAGTGTAAAAATTCTTTGTTTGCATATATGTGAAAATTTGCAAAGATGGTGCGGCGTGTATAATAAAATAATGATAAATTTAATAAAATTATAAAATAATAAT
>Ga0123340_1003544_pt1 | contig 14631 bp, 12 predicted proteins | sample SirMexnodulemix_FD_89961 | JGI IMG/M metagenome (GOLD analysis project Ga0123340, IMG submission 89961) | Root nodule microbial communities of legume samples collected from Mexico - Siratro Mexico nodule mix | ecosystem: Host-associated > Plants > Roots > Nodule | place: Mexico: Nepantla... | reverse complement strand
TATAAAAAAAAAATACCAATAATATAATGAAAAAAAATAAAAAAATAGTAATAAAAAAAATAATAATTATAAAAATAAAATAATAAATAATAATAATAAAATTAAAAATTATAATAATATTTAAAATAAATTAATAATAATAAATAATATTTACAATAATATTTTATTTTCAATTTTAAAATAATATTTTATTTTCAATTTTAAAATAATATTTTATTTTTAATTTTAAAATAATTGATAATCTTATAATTTTAACTAAAAATAATAATATTTCATTAATGATGTTAAACAATTTAATCATATTTTATTTTTAATTATAAAAATAAATTTATAATTTTATAAATTAAAAATAATTAAAATATCAATCTCATCTTTTATATATACAAACTTTTTACTCAAATTCCTTTTAATTTAGCCATCTTTTTCTTAATTCAAACAATAAATTTTTTATACTTTAATTTCAAGACTAATTTCTCAAATCTTTCGCTTGATCAAAACAAAGCATATATAATTTTGCATTTGATTCTTTATGTAGTATTTATGAACACATAAGGTAAGACAACCTAAAACTATATATCATTGGCTTCATCTCCTGAAATACAATAACATCTTAATTTTGTCTCTAAAACATGCACGGTCACTGGTAACAGGTTAAAATTGCATAACATAACTACACTGAAAGCTTTTTAGCTACATAATCACTTCTTTAAACAGTTAACTCAATGTTAATATGTCAGGTTGGATCAGCAATTGCATCCATCAGCTTTTATTGAAAAAAATATCACCAAAATACGAATTTTATTAAAGAATATATAAAATTAGGTTTACAAATTCGACTTTCATGTTTGTTAATTTAAACACTTTGAAATCATAAATTTTTTTTTTTTTTCCTAAAAATAAAAAATGTAACCAGGATTGAAAAGAGTCATGTTTTTATTTAGAATTCACCCATTCTTTAGTAAATTGTACTGATTTATATAGATAAGAATTATTGGGGCATAACCCATGTGAGAATGAGAAAATAATTGATGGGACCATAGGTGGGTAAATGGTGTTTCATGCTTCTGCAGTACCTGACAATTGAGTTCACTACTTTATTCATTCAACCATACCTCATCAAATTTCATTATATAATGGGTCAGACACTCCCATCATCACACTTAATACCTGGTAAAAACCACACAACTTTAGCCTATCTTATTCTTAACACCAAAACTTAATATTGTTTTTGTTATCAATCCAGATTTGCTTTCATAATGTGTATATATATATAATTGACTGAAAAGAATTATAATTTTAATTATCATCCTTATATTTATGTTTTATTTGTGGACAATAGCACATGAAGTATAGGTACGGAATTGAGGTCTGTAAGTGTCTATGTAGTTTGGTTTTATCCGATTTTGTTGCAGTGACTGTGGCAAATGAAATTGGTGGAAAAAGGAAGATGATGCAGTGCAACCTGCGAAGCAAACCCAATGTGTTGGGTTTGAATTGAGATGTGACTTTATCCAACATACTTCCATCTTTCACTCTCTAGGGACCATCACTCATATGTAACATTAGATACCCACCATTTATGTGCAAGACCAATTACCGCAGTGTTCCATTAAATAATAATAATAAATAAATAAATAGTGAATTTTAGTTCATTTTTCAAAATATTCTTCTCAACCAAAAATCACAAAAACAGAATATGTAGAGGGTTCTCTTACAAGGATGTCAATTTTGTAATATCACTTTTTACAGTAATATATTCTCATATTATTACTTCTTTTATCAAATAGAAACATAAAAATTTCCAATAAAAAATATTTACGTCTTAAAAAATGATACTAAAAAAAATAAGAATGTATGGACAAGGCCGGACATTGCTCGACTGTGAATGACATACGAGAATTCGAAGAACGTGATAATTTTTCTTTCAAAAACCACTTGCTAAAGTTTCATTTCTTGTTATCATGGTCCCACAAATTTTGAGGCCAAGTATGTTTCACGTGGATGAAAAGCACTGGATCAAATAGGAACCGAGTACTTGTCTAATAACCGTTTGGAAAAATTACAGAAAATCTATCAAGTCAAAGCTTATATGATTTTTGTAAAAGATACAAGAAATCCAAGAAGAAAGGTAGCTTTTAATCTCATGTTTATACAAACTTTGATTTCTAAACACTTATTTTGACATCTAAAAATCTTTTCCAGCTACACTTCCGTTGAACAAAATAGAAAACAAGTACTACAAATCCAGACCTCAAGACCCTCAAGAACTAAGAAAGAGATTTTCAAAGCCCAACAAAAAGAAAGGACAAGCCTGGGCATGTTGTCCTCAACCTCCATGTAGCATTGCCCATTCTAGCATCCTAAATCACTTTCACTAGATTGATTTTTATACCGTCTCAACTGCTTCATTTATTCATCATCAATCTATGTTGGTAGCTCTTTGGGCTCCATAATTTGACTAGGTGTGACACATCTTTTTCTTAATAGACATACATTTAAAATACTTTATTTACCTTAAGGTGGGAGTTAAACTACCTCATAAACTATTAGACATATGGTTCAATATTAGGAGTCAATTTTATATGGTTCTTCTTCCACTCATTCTAGATGTAACTCTCACAGACCCAAAATCTAGCTGGAAACTTTAGAGGCTGTCCCCTATCATCATCATATAATTCTTGTTTACTCATTGAAGCTCTCATCTTATCATCATCTATATGTCTGACATTTTCTATGATATGTCGTTACAACTTAGACCCACCAATAAACTCTTCACATCCTAATACTAACACAAGAATTTTAAGTTTCATTCATACAAAGTCTCATAGTCATGTAAATAATGATATGATAATTATTATTATTATAGATGAATTCCAGGAAAGAAAAAACTTTATTAGCTTTCTTGATGATCCAATAGATATGTTCTTATTAAATATTGAAGTTCCATATTGTCCCTCTCAAACCTTTCATCTACGTGAGGATATATGATTAAGTGAGCCTCCACAAGCTTCTCAAAGTTTTGCAAATTCAATCAAAACCACAATAATGTCTGAAAATATATCATGGAGCCTTTCAACTTCTCCATAAAAAATCCTTGCCTTGAGTGATAAAGTGAGTACTCTTCCTTAACATGTGTTACTTAAATGATAAATGATATCATGTCCCACATGGAGCAAATTGATTGGGTTATGCTAATTTTTTTTAAGTTTTTCTTTATATGTAAATTTTGTCATAATATAATTCTGATTAAATTATTATGTATTCAAAATTACAAAATGTGAACATGGAGAGTGGATTTTTTAATTCACAAATAAACAAAAAGAAAGTTATCCCTCCATTTTTTTCTCCCGTCTGCTATTGTCTGTGTTTTGAACCATGACGCTCCTGTCCTCTCACCTCCTTCTATTCTCCGCCGCGCACCGCCACACAGCGCCGCCGTGCACCCTCTATCGGTGGAACAAGCCGACAACAGACGGCACTGTCCGGTTTCTGCGTTCTCCTGTCGCGCCAGCTGTCGGTTTGGATCAAAGGGTGTCGCGGTTTGTCGCTCCCGCCGCGGCAGAAGATCTGCTCTACAATGCCGGAGCCACCGTCGGTGTTCTCGGTGGCGCTTACGGCCTCGTGCGCGTTTTTGATGAACTCACTCGGAGGAACATTCTCCACCAGGTACAGTTTCAATCTGTTCAGTCACTGCTTGCATGCAGATACAAAATTTCCAAACAGAGTTCCTTTTATGAATATTCGTAGAAAAATATTAGGAAATAAAATGAATTGAATTTCTTTTACAGTTAAAAGGGAGTTTCTATAGAAGGTATGCTTATAAGAGAAATTTCAATTTTTGTGAAAATCTTATCGTTTCACTTTCTTATTTTCTTTCATCCGTAGGAAGAAATTTTTAAGTTGCAATGAATCGTTATGACACTGATTCCAATGCAAATTTAAGGCAGAAGTAAGAAATAGTACATCCTTTAGGAAACCTACGTTGAAGGCTTGAAAAGGGTACCACAAAAATAGGTTTATTTGTTGGGTTCAATTTGGGTGCTGGGTCTTGTTTTTTGATTTGTGTGCTGGTGGAAGTTTGAGTGCTTGCTTGCTTGACTACGATGTGACTCTTTGGTTCCGTGGAAATTGGCTGGACAGGGTCTGAGCAGAAAGCTGGTCCATATATTGTCTGGCTTGCTTTTTCTTATTTCTTGGCCTATTTTCAGGTATCCCATTTCTGTGTTTCAGATCATGGTTTTTTATCTTTCATGCGAGGAAGATGTGAACTGTATGTAATGTTTGCTTTGATTGAATGTTTTGATTTTAATGCTAGGATAGCAACTCCCCTAAGGCTCGCTACTTTGCCGCTTTTGTACCTCTGGTCAATTGTTTGAGGCTTTTGGTGAATGGTCTGTCACTGGCTTCTGATGAGGGACTCATCAAATCATTGACCAGAGAAGGAGATCCAGAGTAAATGTTTTTTTTTTTTTTTTTTTTTTTTGCTCATGGGGGTGTTGAAAAACTGCAAATTTGGTCTAGGCATTGAATGTTCACTTTTGCCTGCAGAGAATTGCTAAGGGGTCCTCTTTATTATGTTATGATATTGATTTTATGTGCTCTTGTGTTCTGGCGTGAGTCTCCAGTTGGTGTGGTCTCGTTGGCAATGATGTGTGGAGGGGATGGTAATATAATGAATAGACTTTTTTCTACATTCTTGTCTAAGTGATGGTTTTCTGCTTTGTTTTTCAGCAGTTAAGTTGATGATTTTGCAGGTGTAGCTGATATCATCGGTAGAAAATATGGGTCCATGAAAATTCCTTACAATCAAAACAAGAGTTGGGCCGGTAGCATATCTATGCTTGTGTTTGGATTCTTGGTTTCAATTGGGTGTGTAATAATCTTATCCAACTTTTTCTTTTACTCATTAGGAAATCGACTTAAAGATCAACTTCAGTCTTGTTCCTATCTTTATGACAAGATATATGACCTAAAGTTACATATAAAAATGGGAAAAGATATTGTTTATAGTATTGTCACTGATGCTTTTGATATTATTATTGCATGTAGGATACTCTACTACTATTCAGTTCTAGGACACGTGCAGTTGGATTGGGAAAGCACTGTACCCAGAGTGGCATTTATTTCTTTCGTGGCAACAATTGTGGAGTCCCTTCCCATTACTAAGATAGTAGATGACAACATCTCTGTTCCACTAGTTACAATGGCAGTGGCATTTTTCACTTTTACATGACTAATATCTCCCGAAAAGCCATACGTATTTTCCTATTCAAAATTTTCCTACGGGTGCGGCAATAAGAAATTCACTCTAGTCTGTTCATTGTAAAGGAATTGTTAGAAAAAAATACTATAAATCATTTTCGAGAATAGCTATAATTATTGTGTTGTGTTGATGTCTTAATTAACACTATACATATCTATTTTTGTTTTATAAGTTTATGATTTTTTTTTAAGAATTTTAGTACGTATATAAAAGTAAGCGGTTGGCGGTTTATCACAAATGACATCGTGTCTCTTTGAAATTACAATCAAAATCTAGTGGTTTAGCAAAAGATTAGTTGTGATATACGAAAATGCCAGAATAATAATGACTATGCAATGGCAATTCTCCATGTCTCATCCCAATTGGAGTCAATTTCCCTCCAAAGATGAGTCTGAGAACACACTAGAAAACGTAGCATAGATCCTTACTAATAATTTAGGTGAACCTTTGCACAGTTTATTTTTCGCTTCAGCAATGAAGCTAAATACACCAAAAATGGTTGGATGTTGAAGCTGTCACTTTAAAGAAGACGTTACATCTTTGCCTAACTACCATTCTGAACCTATCAATTAGTCATAATTATGCATATATGACCAAAGGAAAAGCGTCCTTATAATTGTTTTTGGCACAAAGAACTTTTTTGTTAAGTTTGGTAGAACTGAATTGTCATGTCCACTTTGGGTACAATACAATTTGCGTCCATGCATAAGTTATCGGAAAGCACAATTATTATTAATGGTAAGTGGTTGACAAACAAAACCTTGTTCATCTGCAATCCGAACACATGTCAAGAAATAATTGATGGGTTACAAGTGCAACAGTATCTCTTCATTGCATGTGGTTTCACTATCTAGATTCTGGACTTTCAGCACAACAAACAAATAGTAATTGAATTTAAGCAGATGTACTTTTTACAGCAGAGCTTACCTACTGCACTCTAATTTGCATGTTAAGCATCAATTTCTATTCAATACGTAAAACTACATAGAATTGACAGATTACACCTATATTATTTACAGATTGCCAAGGGCCAAATAATCCACGGGCTGAAGAAACAATAAATTGAGCAATTCAATGATTCATACAGTATGACAACCAAAATGATACCATCTTCCAACTCATAATATTAATATATAATTAAAAAAAACGAATCTTTTCTTACAAAGTATTGGCTGCAATTAGAACTTCCACATTTTATCATCCCTTCGAAGCATGAAAGAGGATGGAAGAACTCATCACAAAATTAAGCTGTGTTGAGGAATTATAGCTAGAACCAGCTTCCAAAATCTGCAAATTTGTTTTCTTTTAATGAATAATTGATTGTTGGGCAGTCAACTGTTTTATCCCTTCTTGCTGAACAATGAGGATATCTAAAAGAATATGTTCTCAAAACCAGAGTAAATTCACCGGTTTTGAAGTCCTTCAATTGCCTTTTTCCACTGCCATGCTCTTTGTTTAGCATCTTCAAACGACATTACCTTTTTAGGCTGCAACAACATTATTTATCAAGAAAAATGTGAAGTTTGGAACACAAAATGTACTTCAATTAAGACTTAGAATTTATGTATGGAGGAATTGGGGGAGGGTAATTACAAATCCCTTACTAAAATATGGCACGAAAAAAATTTAAATCAAAGCCCTTTCAGGTCTTGCTGTTTATTTAGATGTTACGTACTTAAAATAGTTCAACCATTAGAATGGACTCCTAGGAATTCGACTTCGAATTCTCACAGGTACTATTTTCTATATCTGTAAATCGCACAAATTGTATAAGAACTAGTCAAGAAAGCTTACTGTGCAAATCTTGAAATTTGATGCCGTAGTCACTTGGATGCTTAAATCATTTGGATTATCAGACCATATTATATTTCCCTTCACAATTAGCTTCGATGGGTCCACATAGATCAACTTTGGTTTGTTGGTGAGGATGAGCTGCACCTTCTTGCTTGTTAGTTTTTGTAATTTCTTCACCATAGAGATCATAAGAACAGATTCCCCCGGATCCAAAAACTGTTGCCTGTAATATGTGCATAAATTTTTACAGTTTGACAAGCCAGGTAAACATAAACTTCAGGCACTGTACACATCATACCAAGTCCCCTTCACTAGAATATCATTCGAAGCAAAAACACTCCAACTATAAAAGGTTTCTACATACCATTTTGAATCAAAGGAATCAATTGAAGCTAGCCTAGTTATGTGACCGGTCCCATCAGAAGATGTAGCACCATCAGGTTGTCTAACTGAAGCCGCAGAACCATCCCCAATGTGAGAAGGACTCCACGATGAATCATGAACATCATCAGCTGCAGGTGACTGAGTCTACAAGTTAAAATAATACTAGTGTTAGAAACTTTATGTTCATCAACAGATAATGAGGACTAGAAATGAAGGTTCTTTTTTCTCATTCTCGATAAATAACATTTCAAAAAGCAAAGTAATGGTTGTCACACCCCAGGTTCCAGAGCAAGTTTTGGAGGAACTTGTGCCCTCAAGTTATCCCAGTCAATCCCCTTGAAGAATGGGTGTGCTTTCAAAATAGCATAACCATCAGGTCCAGCACCTGGTCTCCTGCTGGGTTCCAAATCCTGCATCATAATAACATTGATATTAAATTAAAACTCCACAAATTAAAAACCCATGGCATGCAACTTAAAGCATGCTAGAGAAGTTGGCATATTATCATAAATAGGATATATACCATTAAACGACGAAGTTTAGTATTACCATTAATGTACTATTTTTTTCATGTTTATCTACAATAATGCTTTAGAGTCATATCTTGAAAAGTTTTATTGATAAGGAGTTACGTACTTGTAAATAACATGATGTCAATATTCATTCGTGTATGATATTCTTCTGGAGAAAATAATTGTAGGTCTCCGTAATATATTTACATAATAGTCCTTATAAAGACCTATAAGGTGCTTGACTTGCTAAAAGCTGAAGCGCTAAACAGCATTACAAATACTTTTTTCATGCGGACTTTAAAATTGGTTATGGACTTATTGGACAAAACAAAACAAAGGATGATCCAAAAGTTAGGTCACAAACTTTTGTCCTTCGACAATGATCCAAAAGTAGAAAATACGCATCAATTTGGCTAAAATCCCACGAATGTCAATGGAGAACAGCTGGGAAGCCCAATTGGGTTTTGTACCAAGCACAACTCCCCACTCCACCCTTCAAAACTGTTTTGCATAAACTACTTCCATAAAATAGACAAAACATAAAGTAGTGTTGAGGCTCAGCTTCTTAACTAAGTTTTTCTGCTTGTGTTGCCCACTTATCCTTCAAATGTGCATCAAAAGCACCCATTATGTGTCATCTAATAGTCTACAACTAAACCTTCTCGCTTCATGTTATTATTATATTATTTATTGAAAGTGCACACCATGCACCAATGTGACCCGTCACCCCACCCCCTTCCAGGCAGCATAGCCTTTTTCAAAGGCTATTTTTGCAAGGTATCGGAAGTACCTTGGAATTAATGAATGTGAATAAATCTATGAAAAAGTCCTAAGCCTGACAACCAATAAAAAATCAATGGGTACTGGTTATAGAAATGAAATGGACCATTGCTACTCCCAAATTAACAAAAAATACTTGCAAAATTCACCCATCTCAAAACACTGTCCTTCAAGAAAGCAAAAAAATGAAACATCTTAATTCTGGACATTACACTCCTTTATGATCTTAATATGTAAATTGAGTAGCTATCTAATTTACAAATATAGAAAGGATGCTAAGATTTCTATGTGCACAATTTATAATACTAACCAACAGACGGTCAATGAGGTCTCTTGCTTCATCAGAAAAGTAATCTGGAAATCTAAGTTCTCTTGCTACAATTCTTTGAAAAATAAGCCATTCACTTGCGTCTTTAAAAGGGGAAGTCCCAGAAAGCATTTGGTATAATGTGCAGCCAAGTGCCCATAGGTCATTACTGTTGTGATATATTGAGGGAGAAAAACAAAAAAACAGAAGTTATTATACAGGAACCTGGTATGAAACAAAAACCAATAAAGAAACTCTGTGCATGAACAAACTTAACATGTGAGTTGTAAAAAATTAATCCTTGATTTTAAAGAAAATTAAAAACTGAAGTGAAAAATGTACATGCATGAAAACTGGCAGAATCAATAATATTTTCTTGGATAAAAGTGAAATACTGTATTCAAAGGTACGTTATATACATCATGATGGAGGCTTAAGAAATAATATTATGAACATAGAATTTATCTGCATTACTTGACATTTTAATGCCTACCCAAAAGTTGCCGGAGAGGAATTAAGAACCTCTGGAGGAACATAAGCAGCTGTTCCCACAAAAGTGCAGGCTTTGTCGTCTGGAAATTTAAAAAATATAAATACAGTATAAAGGAAACTTATAAAAAGAAGTATCCACATAGCTCATATTTTACCAGATGCTGCATTTGGAAGGACAGTGATTTGACTATCCTGCATAGGCTTCACACTCCCAAAATCGGCTATTTTAATATGTCCTTCAGCCGTAAGTAACAAGTTCTCTGGCTGCAGTTGAAGAAATTTAATATTCACATGGCCATATATGGCAATGATGCAGTATAATTATGCTACAGAACTACCTTAATATCACGGTGTATGACTCCCAAATTATGTATGTACTCAAGAGCATCAACTACTTCAGCTGCATAGAACCGTGCCTCATCCTCAGTTAGACGACGTTTCTGCACAGAGAAATCAGAAAGCTTGCTAGTAGATATCATGTAGTAACAAGCATGTGACAAATTAACAACTTCCATATTCAAAACAGTACTAAAAGTACAAATATTTTAGTAAGCCATTGACACAGCTAAAGAACAATGATAAAGAAAATGTGGGGGTATACAGGTAATTTTGTTTGGAGGCAAGGGGGGTATTGGTTATTACTAATAGAGCATGGATGAATACTATCTTAGTACTGCCATCGTTTTGGGAATCTTTCTTCTAGTAAGTATTGTGGATCCGTACTTTGAAACCAAATGTTCTAATGTGATTTCATTGGTAATACAATCGATACCATTTTAATATTTTACTGATATGTGTGCTTGTATGGATAGCTTATCTTGCATTAAGAAAATCTTGTAATCAAAATGCAGCAAATAAAGCTCTTGGCTGAAAAGCATTTTTCATGTTAAGATATTGTGCTAGAGATAATATGTAGGGATTTGAAGAGATATTATTTCCCCTTTCCTTCTCTTCGTTGTTTCCCTGCTTTCCTAGTTACAACTTCTAAACTTTAGGGATTGATTCAGCCCTTATGTGTATAAATAAGCGTATCAATCATTTACTAAAATACTCGAAGGAATTATTTTTCCCATCTCAAATTGGTAACAAAGCTCTTTGGTCAGTCATTTCTCAGTTTCCAGATAGGAATCCGGGCCCTTAAGGTGCAGGGCCCTTAGAACCCTATATTCTTTTTCGTCCAAATCCATCCTACGGCATCATACATCAATTTAGTAGCTCTTGATCACCATAACAAAATGGTGTGTGAATAACATAAACATTGCCATATTATTCAAGACTTAGAAACAATTGATAAATGCATGATGTTCTCATCACCAGTTATTTAATAACTTGAATGTCATCATCAATTTTAGTGCTAAGATTTCTTACTCTCTTTCGTTTCCCGAGGAACCCTTTTATGTTGTTCCCCATCAAGCGTTTGCTTTCACTAATTTTGTTTATGATCCCACTCCTACTTGTTCGCTCTTGGAAAATTAACATTTCTTGGGTATTTCAAAGTACAAAAGGGGTATCAATTGTATTCCACATCAATCCATCATTTTATTGTCTTTCTACATGTCCTATCCTTTGATGATACACCTTTCTTTGCATCTTTAGTTGTAACAGATTCCTCTCCTCCAATATGACTTATACCTAGCTTTGAGTTTTCTATCTCTACTCAGTTCTCCACAAATCTCAAGATGACCCTCAGTTGCAAAGTTCACATCTAGAAGCTCTAGATTTTTTCCTATTGATTGTGATTCAACTCCCATTCTAACCTTCCTACCGCTTAGGTCCCACCTAAACCTAACCCTTCTATTAACATGCCTATTGACATTCGGGTAAACCCTCAATTATTAGTTCTCATCCTATTTATAACTTTTTGTCATCGATTGTCTCATTCTAGTTGCCATATCCTCTATTAAAAAAGACTATCTAGGAAGCATTATCCCATTCTAGATGATGATAGGAAATTATGTAAGAGATGACTAATTTGGGGACCAATCCCAACCGCTTAAAACCTACAATTGGTTGGTGGTGCTAATAAAATGAACCTGATTAGAAAGGTGGATTGATTGAAAGCCCATATAGTGACAAATGGATACATTCAAATGTATGGTTTAGATAGTGATACCTTGTCTCGAAATGTTAAAGTGACGTTTATTCACTTATTCTTGTCTATGAATGCAAAAAAGTCATTGGCCTCTGTGGACCTTGATAGATAGGTGGATCAATTGAAAGCCCAAAAGGTGACAAAAGGATGCACTCAACTTTATGGTTTAGACTCGGTGGAACCTTGTCTCCAATTGCTAAAATGATGCCTATTCGCTTATTATTGTCAATGGATACAATGATTCATGTAGCTCAACATTAAAATTGCATTCTTGCAAGGCAACTTAGAGTAGATCTATAGAGAGCAACAACTTCGCTAAGTTGCTCAAGGCAGATAGGCGTTTGTTTTGTAATCCTTGTATAGTCTAAACAATCACCTCGAGTTTAGTTAAGGAAGTTCAGCAAAATTATTACAAAGTTTACCATGATTTGCAATGAGATGGGCCATTGTGTATTCTCTAGATGCTCATCTTTGAATAAACTAATTTATTTTGTGGTATATGTTGATGATACTGTCATTACATATGATGATCAAGATTAAGGACCTAAAGCAACAGTTATTCAAGCACCTTTGAACCAATGATTAAGGAAGGCTATTACATTATTTTCTTGGAATTGAAGAGGGCGATCATAGGCAAGTATTGTGATTTCTTTTAGAAAATATGACCTTAACATCTTAAAAGAAAGAAGGATGCTTGATTGTAAGTCATTTAATACTCCTACGGATCCAAATGCGAAGCTTCTACCTAATTAAAGGGAGCCATATCTTGACCCAGACTGCAAAAGTCTCAAGTTTAGTCGATGTTTTAGATGTTCACAGCTTCACACTTTTAAAAGAAGATTGAAGATATTAAACTAAAAAAGGACTGACAATTCAAAGGATAGACTAACAGGTCAAAATTTGAAATCAAATTAAAAGTACTCTCTGGAAGGATGACAAATGCATCCAGTGAAACGAGACAACTAAGGGGAATGATTATAGATTGACCATGGCACCACGCTGAATGATTATAGATCTCAATATAAAGATAAGACATCTCATATTCCTAGCATTAAATACATTTCATTTTAATGTTCAAAGGAATATTCTCTTAAAAGATTTAGAATAGGGATCGGTGAATCAGGTAAAATGGAGTAAAGAGTAGATTTAAGCAAAAACTAAGAATAGTGTTATTTCAAGAAACTTGAGAGGTGAAGTGTAAATTCCTTCATTTCAAAATGTTCACTTTTGTGTATACAAAGAATTGATAAAAAATAAAGACCACTAGTTTATCCCGAATCTTAGAAAACCCCATGTTAAAAGAAATTCTGGTTAATTTCCTCCCTTAAGACAATTATAAGAGCATAGCAAAATCAAAGCAAATGCATTGTTTTAATGTTTAATTAATACTAAGACCTGATGTAGAACTAAACCTGAGTCCAACCGGACTAGCACCTTTAGCACAAGTTATGTAAGATTTTTCCGAATAAATTATTAATACCCCAGAACAGGGAACATGTGCCCTGAAGTTTCACGTTAGCTTACCCTGGTTATTTGATCAAAAAGTTCTCCACCTTCGCAGGATTCAAGTGCCATGTCTTCACCGATGTAAAAGGAACAGAGATGAAAAAAAGATAACATCAAAACAATATAAACCAACTTGACAAGCAAGGGAGTAAAAGGAAGAGTTGAGAAGATAACAGAGATGAGTAAGCCGCAGCAAAAGCAAGCGTTAAGATAAAATGCACCCAGGAATACTTACATAGAGAAAATGAGTCTTGAAATGTGAAATATAGCCGCACAATGCCTGGATGATCCAATTGATCTAGCACAATGCGTTCCAACTTCACATAAGCTGTTTTGTTCTCTTTAGTAATAAACTTTTTATCCATGATCTTCAATGCATACACAGTTCCTGTGTCCTTCTTCTTAGCCCTCACAACCTTTGATAAGAAAGATATTAGGTGATAATTTACAAGAGAAAATAAATCCAATCAAACAACTGCTCACCGTATAACAGATAAAAAAATTGTACCAAAATGGTAGAAATTATAGATATTTCCATCAATTAGCATAATTTTTTGTCCACAGCTAACCAAATCATGTAAGAGACGTGCAGGTAAGAGAGCTGGAAAGGTAGAACCATCGCGATATATGATATCACATGCAAGTAGAAAAATGGAAAAATATGTTTTCTTGTAAGATGTCACATACTCCTATTTGATATCAACGCAGTTTAATAAGTACACACTACTACTGGCATGCCAGAAGCAAACTCAAATCCCCCATAAAAAGAAGTAAGGCAACAAAATAATACACTCAAAAGAGGGAATGGATATAATGCTGCTTTTTTGAACTAGTGGTTTCATGTCAGTTCCAGCCGAGTAAACCCCACAAAATCAAGCCAATCTTCAGTTTGCTTCATTTTCTACAGCCTATCCAGCTCAGAAACTCAAGATATTCTCCATAATTGCTTCAGAGATAATCTTCAGGAATCACTTGTTAAACAAAAAACAGCTTAATTTCCAAATCTGAATCTTTGAATTTAGTGCGCAATACCATAAGAGCCATCAACAAACAACACACAGCTTAGAAAATGTTGAGTGTTTTAATATTATGTAAAGTTAAGAGAGCGGCTTTAGAGAGAACAGGAACGGGTGGGGTACAAGCAGCCTTCATAAATTTTTTAGCAAACATTAATGTCAGAGTATAAAAAAAGAATCCCCCAGCGAATCAAAATTCCCAAATGAAGACAAGATACCAAAGGGTGCTCCATAACAATAGATAGCAACAAGGATGACAATATTGCCCAATGATCTCAGCAGCCTGATAAGCATCACTGATCATCCTAGCGGCAACCAACGTGTATTATTCAACAGAACTATAATGTGAATATCATTTACAGGATTCATGTATTATCCATCAAAACATTGCACACACAAAAAAAAAAAAAAAAAAAAAAACAAACCAACACAACAACACAAAAAAAAAAAAAAAAAAAAAATATATAGAATCACAAAACAAAAAC
>Ga0123340_1003542_pt1 | contig 14632 bp, 12 predicted proteins | sample SirMexnodulemix_FD_89961 | JGI IMG/M metagenome (GOLD analysis project Ga0123340, IMG submission 89961) | Root nodule microbial communities of legume samples collected from Mexico - Siratro Mexico nodule mix | ecosystem: Host-associated > Plants > Roots > Nodule | place: Mexico: Nepantla... | reverse complement strand
TTTATATTTTAAATTATATATTTCATTATACAAAATAAAAAACATATTTTAGAATATATGATTCAAAATATAATTTATATATTTCAAATTATACATTATTATGAAATATAAAATAAAATTTATTCCATAACGTACATTTCAAAATATAAATTTTATATTGTTGTTTCGTTAAATTATTTATGCAATTGTTTTGCCCACTTGGGCTTGGGTGAAGGCCTTAAGTCAAAAACTAGATTTTCATGGACTAATACTTTGGTCATATATTTTTGCACCCGAGTCACTATGAGCAACCCATGTGGCTGAAGAAAAAAATATCCTTGAAGACATATATATTTTTACTTTATTTTTTTTCTCATTCTCTGCTCCTTCTTTGCTCTTTGTTGTGCATTTCCTATTGTGACCCCGCTATTCCTTCTTTCACTTCTACTGTTTCGGTCTCAACTTCGAGATTTATTGTAAAGCTTCATTTTCAAAAATAAAAAATTCATTCGTTGTGGTTGTTTAATTTCATTTTAAATTGGTTATTTTGAAGACATTTTTACAAAAACTTTGTCATTTTTTTTGGCTATGATGACAAATGCATTAGTAGTTAATGTAGTAAGTAATAAATATATCGTTCTCTCGTAAGAGACTTGCATAATACACGAGAACAAATGCAATCAATAACAAATTTATACTAAAAGTTATTCCCAATATTTAAATTGATAAATAATAAAATAAAATTGTGCAAATACAATTAAAATATTTTTGATATTTTTAAAAGCACTCAGAATGTGGAAAAATAATGGAGATGATATGGAATGCAATTGCTAGGGTTAAACTTCACCAAACATCATTCCCAAGCATAAAACAATTACCTTCTTTCTAAACTAATGTCAATGTCAATCAACAATGATAGTCAAACCCTAATTCATTAGGTGAATGAGCCTAAGCTTCCCTATTAATTGTCAATTTCTTGATAAATTATATAGAAAAGACTTGCTTTTGCCTCAAGGATCTTAAGACAACAAATGAATCATTCTTTATTCCTAGACACAAGCTTTCATTTTGTATTCTGATTCAGATCTTGATTACAAATGATATTTCCCAATACCTTGAGAATCAAATATCACGACATGAATTAACACAACAAGCATTAAGCAAATAACCAAACTACTAACATTGAAAGGAGAGACATATATCAAAATGAAGTATTCATTACATGATAATTCATTTGATTACATCAAACCCCAACAAGATGAGAAGAATGATCAATAGAAAAAGATGGATATACAAATAGGAGAAAAGGAAAGCTTCTAAAACCCAACCGTCATCCCAAGGCTACATTTTTTTTACTTCCAAGTGGAGCCTAATTCCGAGATAGAGTGAAGTGGAGTCTCCAAAGTGCCTAACCCTAATGTAGAGACCTCTTTAAATACACAAAGGTGCTAGGTCAATGACGTCCACACCCGACTCAACTTCAGTGTATGATTTGTCTAATAAAGCTTACAAAATGAATTTGTTTCCTAGTCAAGACCCAATTATGGTGCTCTCAGTGCAAATGTAATAACGAAAATACATGCAACCTTTTCAATACCAATTAATAATCATGGCAAAATGTTTCATGGTATATTTTTATCACACCTACCATTGATTTCTCACAATTTAACTTTGCTTTTTATTTAAATAGCCAAAATTTTCAAAAACATGCAACATCACAAGGACTTTGTATTGGGTTGTAATGTGGTTGGGCTAAGAAGAAAATTGGTTTTTCTATATACTCAAAGCACTTCAAGTAAAGAGAGCATTTAGATCAACTCATGAATTCAACACATTTTACCCTCTTCTATATGCAATCAAGACTTAAACCAAAATTAGCTTTTCCCCTACATTATTTTATTTTTTATTCTTTTTTTCTTAGTTTTCTCTTTTTTTATGATTACAGCTTGACCCACAACCTTTCTGAAATGCGCTTTCAACTCCCCATGTAATACTTTTAATTTCCCCGAACTTAAATGACACTAAGGACCATGATCTTCTTACTCTCTTAGCTTATAGTGGGGCAATCTATGTTAAAACATATAAGGATTAAAGGTATTTATCCTCTCCATAAGTGTTTCACTCTCAAAGCCGCTACACTCGGTGGTCCTCTCTTTGTGAGCACATCTTAAGCTTGTCCTTATGACTAAAGAAGAGTTAAATCTTTTTTTTCTCAACTTGATGTCCAACTCTCCAATGTTAGATCACATAAGAAGCCAAGAAGTGAAAGCAATTAAAGTGAAATTTGAAATGCTAATCTCAAATTGGAATGTTATGTGACAAACTTCAAAGCATAAGAAGCAAAAACATTAAGGTACACAAGAAAAAGTAGGGACACAAAACGAATTCCTAAAGAAAGGTACTAGAATGGATTAGAGAAACCAAAATAAAATTCTAGAGTGAAATTTGTAAGCGGTTTGTTTGATTTACTGCTCTCGGTATATGTTTTATTTTGTTCTGATATTTATACCACATAAACTTAAATATGTATATGAAAATTTTGCATCAGTTTTATGTCAAATTTGAATTTTGGTGTGGTTGCAGTAATTTTTTCAAAATCAGCACTCAATCTACATTGTCCACTGTTCTTTCAGTCACATTTTTCTTGCATCCAACATTTGAAAGATTTATGTAAATTTTTCCTTTTAGAATTTGGGTGATCTTTTTTTTTATATTGTATTTAACTCCTGAAATGATTCAAATTCAAAATTTCAGCCTCAAATTCACTATATCCAATTTTTGATAAATCAAACCAACCACTCAGTTTTTAAAGAACACTTATTGTTTGCAATTTGAAAGAAACCTAAAGGAATTCAAATAAGAGATGGTGAACTACTAGACATAATGGAACTATTTCTTCAAGAAGTCATCAATGACCTAATGACAAGCATATGAACTCAAATTAAAAACTAAAAATGCACCAAACAGCTCATACAATGACACAATGCAAACAACTTACTACAATTAACTAGTAAAGCAAGAAAATAAAATTGAAACAAAGTACCACTTGAATTTTATGACATGTATGGAATTATATGACATATGAAAACTTGAATATGGATTTAAAAGCAAAATTAAGACACAAACCAATCTGTTTTATCAAATTAAAATATACAAAAAACTCAAGAAAATTAAAAGAACCCAACACAAACTCAAGAACACCTAATGAACATGAATTTGGATGGTTCAAGAAGATAGAATGCAATTGAACCGATACAAAGCATATAAATTAAATTAGGAACAGCTCAAAAATTGGAAAATACAGTAAAGAACTTAGTTCTTGAAGACCAAAGCTCTTGATACCAAATGATGAACCTCTGTAGCTATGGTTGGGCGTGAAACTTGTAACAGTGAATGAATGGAGAATTGGAAGTGGAATGGAGCAGCTCTAAGCATGGAAGACAAGGTGTTTCAATGGAGGAAAATGATCTAGAAATGGAGAGGAAGAGAAGAGAGGTTAGGCCAACTCTTCAAAGGTTCTAAGTTATGCAAGATGTGCTAACCTAGAGAGGAGCTCAAGCAAGTGTGGGCCGAAAAATTTTCAGCAATTCACTATATTCATTCAAGCTAAATTTCAAGGGATGAATACATGAATTTATAGCCTTCCAAGTCAGTCAACTTAGAGCTAAAAGTGAGTGGAAAATTCAAATTTAAAATTCTTAGATTTAGAGCAACCAATGACCATGTGACACTTGTTAAGTGATCAATGGAAGGGGGTGACAATGGTGGATCTTGTGCCATGTGTCAAGTCACATTTAAAGCATTGAGGATATGCACAAAATGTGAGGGTGGATGCTCCATGCTTGCTCTTAAAGCCCTAAGTTGGTTAGGGTTTCAAATGGGCTTAAATGAAGCCCAATTTGAAGGTCTAGGTGACTTTGTGCAATACTTTTGCTCTTACTGCGGGCCCAAAACACAAAGCCCAAAAGAAAATACGTAGGCCCAATACATGACCCAAAAAGGAAAATTAAACTACACTAATATTTACAAAGAAATCAGTGGCCCAAGTTGATAAGAGTTTTACTTTGTCGGGTTCAGCTGGTTCCACTCTTCATGGATTCTTCTGGCTAGTGCCCTTGTGGTTGGACCTTTATTAAGGGTTCTTCTATCATGTTCAGTTGGAGTTACAACTACAACCTCATGGTAAACGAACGTACTATCCAATAGAATGTCATACTTTGTCAAAATCTGAAAAGACCAGTTTCTGTGGATGTTTGCGAGGAATTAAAGTACCATAAAGATACTCTTCAAATATCAAAAGCCTCATGTTAGTGGGAGATTTGAAACTTATAGACTTTAATTATTTTATTTTATTTTGTGATTGTATGAAAATATTTTTATTAAATCTCATGTAAAGAAGTATATTTGAAATATTCTTATGAACATATAAAGATTTATATTTAGACTTATTATAGAATTCTATTTGATAAAGTACTTATTATGTGAAAAATATGAGAAGTTACACTAATCTTTAAAAAATTCTTAATATTATCATATTAGCCAATAAAAAAATACTAACAAATATGGTGATTTTTATGAACATTAAAAAGAGGAGATATGACCTCTCCCATTTTCCAAAGAAACCAATAGCATTTGGAGTGCAAGTCTTTATAATAACAGTGAGTGCTTCCTCTTTCTTTATGACATAGTTAATGGTCATCTAACCAAAATGAAGAACTCTCTCATACCATATTTTATAGTTGTCTCAATTTAACTAAAATAATACCACACTATTCAGGTTGCATTGCAAAATTCAAACTCATTCTTGTCATCATAAGAAACTAAAATAAATCATGTTTCACTCATGTAAATATGTCTTAATTCATGAATCTAACAATATAAAACTTGCGAGTGAGTTAAAATTCTACTCAATTAGACTTGTCATGGAACTTCATGACAAAAGTATCAAGTTGTGTTTACTTTCTTAACTCTTATAAACAGATTAAGAAATATAATTCTATACATTATCCTAATTTATCATACAAACGTAACAAAATTTCCATGAATATATTTTAATCACATCACATATAATTAATCACAATTAATATTTTTTATGTGATCTTAAAATAATTTTAATTATTAAAGGTGTTGTAACTATTTCTTAATTTATTAAATTTATATTATCACTAAATATTACTATTGTATAAAGGACCACATATATGGATTAACAACAAAATGCATTTATAACACGTGTGAAGGACTACATACTAAGCATACAATATTAAAAAAACTAAAAACAATACATGCTATAATATATAATGAAAGAAAATAACTCAATTATATATCTAAACGAAAAAAATGGTTGTATGATGTTGTTTAAACTTGAGGTATTAAAATTAAGTCCTAATGAGTTTACCTATGTATATTTATTTTTAGAAAAACGTTCTTAAAGATGAGACCCAATTGGAACCAATGTGTGCAGACTAATTCTTCCTCCACCCCCATACCTTCTTTTGTACCTCCATATTAATTTGGAAATGACAATTAGGTAAAAGGTGCAAAGACAAAACTACCCATCATTCCCTTCTCCATATATCCGGTTCTTATTTTCACAATAACCATAATCTTCAACCTTTCACCGTCAGATTGAAGTTGTTGTCGTCGTGCACTGCTTTCATCCGGTTCACTAGGTTCTACACACACTCACGGATTTGGAAGCTCCTGCGAAGAAGATGAACCCATCCGGTTCAGCTCGTCCGTTTCTTTCATTCTCCCAAAATCTTCAATTAAACGTTCAAAGAAGCTGAAGGTAAGCAATTTTTTATGTTTATTAGCAATTAGTAAGTGGTATTGTTGATTAGAGTAGTTGATTTGGTGTTTGGGAGGCTATCGACGACAAACAGAGAGATTTTTCGATTTGTCATAATGACAACCGGATGAGTGCCATCTGGTTCTCAATTTCATTTGGAATTAACAACTGGATGACACCCCCATCTGGGTCACATTTCCAAACAAAATTGACAACTAGATGCACATGCCATCCGAGTCACATTTCAAAAAAAATGACACTCGAATGGCATGCTCATTTGGTTGTCAATTTTTTTGAAAATGTGACCCGGATGGCATGCTCATCTAGTTGTCAACTTTTTTCGAAATGTGACCCAGATGGGGTTACCACCTGGTTGTCACTTTTTTTTCAAATGTGACCCGGATGGCAACGTCATCCGGTTGTCATTGTTTTAGAAATGAGACTCGGATGGAGGTGTCATCCGGTTGTGAATATTTTTGGAAATATGACCCATATTGCATGGTCATCCAATTGTCATTTTTACAATTTTTTTCTTCTCAATTAAGAGTAAGTTTGTGCAGTGTGACAGATATGGCGAGGACGAGAGGAGCTGGTTCCCAGCTTGAAAGCCGAACAAGGCCTACAGCATCAGTACGTAGAGGAGATCGGGGTCCTTCATTTAGTGCTACTCCAGTTAGTGGTCAAGAGGTGGTGATGTTGGTGAGGTGGTAGGTTTTCCTGGGGGACCATCTCATACGTCTCTTTTGGTAAGTTATAATCACCATGTGGCGTTCAGATTGTGGGAGGGTGAGGTAAGATTATGTTATAAGTTGTTGTGTTTATTTTGTGTTTAATATGTGAACTTTTTGATATCATTTGTTTTTTTTTGTTTGGTTTAGGATCGTGGAGTATTGAAATTAGTCTCGCATGGAAGAAAAGTTAACAATTTTGGTCTTCCTCGGGCTGAGGTCTTTGCGTTGATTGTTAACAGCGGATTGTTACCTCTATGCAACATGAGTTATGAGGTAGCGGAGAAGGGCCTCATGTGCGGATTTGTTGAGAGGTGGAATCGGGACACAAACACATTCTATATGAATGACATGTCCAGTCTACTCCACCTACCTATTATGGGGCAATTTTCGATGTTTGATAAGTTAGACAATAGTGGAGTTGTTCCTGTGATGTGGGAACTATTAGGCGTTCCTGATGGTCCTGCTAATGCCACTTTGCGTGATGGTCATGGAAATGTTGTGCTCCTCAGTTGGTTGAGAGAACACTACAACACATGTTGTGAGAATAAAGACTGGTAGTTTGCTACAAGGGCGTATTTGTTGCATCTAATTGGATGTAGAATTTTTGTTGATAAAAGTGTCACATCTGTCTCCATTTCTTATCTGCCACTATTTTACAACCTTGGGATGTGTGGTGGTTATGCCTGGGGGGTAGCTACTTTAGCACACATGTATGACAAGCTAGGAGATGCTTCTCTGGCTGGGACCAAACAATTGGGCGTTTTTATTACTCTGTTACAGGTACATATTTTATTACCACTAAATTAATTAACAAGTTATATTTTATTACCTCTAAGTTTATTTATTATTGACATGCATGGATTTACGAGCACTTCCCATATATGGGTAATAAGGATGTGCCCCGAGCTATAGCAAAACACTTCCACGGGCTTCTCGGTATGTGGTCAGTCGACATCCGTCAAGGTTGATTGATGTCAGACAACAATTAGATCGATTGACCCTCTCTGATGTCATTTGGTGTCCCTACAATTCTCATAGAGTTAGTCGGCCTCTCGAGCCGATTTCTTTTTTTTTGAGGTTTTCTCCAATATGGATATACCATCCAGATGCATCTTCCTGATCAGGTACTGAGACAGTATGGTTATATGCAGACCATACCACCTCCTCCTCTAGTGCAAGATATGGCAATTTTTCAATCGGTAAATGCACGTTGGGTCCATTTTGTTGATAATGTTGTGACTGCATTGGTACCTGCTGTCGGCCCGAATGCATGCACGGAGCACTATATCGCCTGGTATAGTAGTGTCTCACATCCATATCTCATTAGACTTGATGACGAAGGACATCGTCGTAGTCGTAGTCGTAGTCGGAGTCATAGTCATAGTCATAGTCATAGTCATGATGACGATCAACCAACCTCCTCGTCACAGCAGCAGCCGCATGCTTGTTCTGTATTTCTTTACATTGACATTTTGTTTTTTGATTACATTTAATTATTTGATAACATTAACATTTTATTATTTTTTTCAGGGTATCTTTAGAAGGATAGCCACCCTATTACAGAGGTCAATTAGTTGTGGGGATGCACATGAGGATACACGAGCTGCGCTTGAATTGACTCGCACACATTCACGTGAAGGACAAGTCTACACTAGATGAGTGAGAGGTGGTTAAGGGAGGGGGAGAGGGACTTCTAGTTCATAGGGCCTTATTTAATCTATATGTATTTGACACTATGTTTATGTATTAAGTATTTTGGTACTATGTTTATGTATTCAGTATGTTGGTACTATGGTCATTATTACTATTTTGTTAATCAAAACTCATACAATTTCAATATAAATGAATCAATCATCCGCAAGATTAACATATGATGTATTTGATCCTAACATGGAAACAAATAGTTGCATTATGCTAATATAATGAGATAGCCATAATTGTGCCTCTGCAGAACTGTGATTGGTCCACATCATGTCTACATTTGGTAAAGGACAACCATCAACCAATTTAACCTGTAAATGAAATTCAAAATTAAATTAGCCAACATCACATCAATGGTTGGGCAATTTGTAAGTTATAAAGATTACCTATACAAAATGGTTCCCATAAACATGATCCGATGTTGACTAACATTAATAGGAGGTTTACTTCGTAATGGAAAAATGATTACATTTTGTTGCAACGACAAGTAAACAAGGATAACATTATATCTACTTGCAATGACGTAACCCATATCTGGTATAGTCATCCACTTGTCAACACTTGCCTGCAAATATGTAAAATATTATGTACATGTCATGAATTAAATAGATGTTAATCATTGCACTTACAAATGTTAATCATAAATTAAACAGAAGTACTTACAGATGTTGTGCCCTCAACATGTAAAGAGTTCTTCAGTTGATCAAAACGTTCATGGCTACCAAAAATGTTTGTATATTGATCACGCCATTCACATATCTCTATATAGATCCATTCTGATTAATGGCCATGACTCTTCTCCCATTCCCAACAATGCAACAATTGATCAATAACCACAATGTCCATCAAGTTTAACATGAATAATGTTCACTATGTATGGATGACAAATAGGATGAAATTGATCAAGACAGGGTAAAACTTTAGAGGGTAACATCGAATGTCGTTTTACCTTAACCTTTGAAGCCTTTTGTGTAGAACAACTATCCTCTATCAAATGAATTTTGTCTACATGCTCAAAGTATGAAGGGTCACGCTTGGTTGACCTCTCTAATCGTTTTTGTTTACTCTTTTGAGACCTTTTAGTCTTAACCTTTTCTAATGGAGGACATAATGATGTCATGTCAGGGTATGCAATTTCTCTCAGCTTGCCCTTAATGGTTATTTTACCTCCAATGTCAAGCTTGTCAAAGCGAGCTAATATGTCATCAATCTCTTGTCAAACCGACACCTCATATGATGATTGACTTGATGATAAGTCTGAGAAACTAAGTCTAGTCCACATCACATGCACTTCATTTAGCGATATGACACCAAAAACATATCTTGCTAGCTCACATGCACATGGTAAACCATGAGTATATCTAAGGACACAACCACACTTTTTCTTATCAAAACCAATAACTTTTACCTTATCAAACTCTTCTACAATATGTAGCAATGCATACTTGCTAACCATACCCACTAAACCTTTGAATAATGAGCTATCGAAATGTGGGTAACAACATGTAGACTCCTCTAGAAGGAGACCTTAATCTCATTATGTTGGAGGACAAGGAGATTGTTGATTGCATCTCAACATGTACACAAATCACCCATGCTAGTTTGCAAGATACGCTTCAAATTCCTATGAGCTTGTTCAACCCTGCATACAACACAGAAAATTAAATCAAATAAGAAAACTCTCATTAACATATAAATACACATTAAATATAACACCATACCTATTTGATGTAGTATTGCCCATATGCATGACCTAGTTTGTCCAAGCACTGACAAACTTTTCCTTACGAGGTTTAACGCAAGTCTTTTACACGTATTCCAAAAATATGGGCCATGCTAAACAAACACTTTCAAATCCTTCAACACATTTAGGAAATGTTTCACAATCAATACAATCAATCATAGTTGTCCATGCTTTCATAACAACATCCCATGCCTCCCTTGATGAACAAGCATTTTACACTTGGCCTTTACATTCTTATTTATGTGGAACCTACACAGTAAGTTATAAGCTTATGGAAAAATAACTTCAATGGCATTCATTATAGTCAGGTCCCTATCACTAACAGTAACTGTAGGGTACACATCTGCTCTCAAAAACAACCATCGTAATCTTTGCAAAGCCCAAGTGAAATTGTTTTCACGTTCAGTAGACATCAAAACAAATACAACTGAGAAAGTTAACCTTGTGGATGTAACACATACAACTTCAAGCAGTGGAAGCCTATACTTATTTGTCTTGTAGGTGCTATCTATCAACAAGACATTGCTAAATGCGTTTAACAACTTCAAAGAATCAGGATGAGTCCAAAAGATATCACTTACAACTCGGGAGGACTCGTGACACCTATGTCAATGAATATAGTTGTCACGCTCCAACAACATCATCAACTGCTGCATTTCAGTTCTTGATCCTCTAACCGATCTCTTGTATGTATATCTGGTATTATACAACTGTTTCAGTGTTGTCACATTGTCTTCATTCTTCTCTTTCAGTGTAAACAATATGTTCTTTGGTTTAACTCGACTTTTTATCATGTCCACAACTAAAGCGTGTTCATCAAGTCACAACCTACCAACATAAGGGTGACCAACCAATGTATTAGCCAATTCATGGTTATGCAACACACATATGAGTTTCAAAACCAACCTTCTCCACCTTTTATTGGTTTGCCACACAATCTGAATGGACAGTCACACTTTCTTGTGCCAGTTATAGTCACCTCTAAATCTGTTTTGTACTTTATATATTTTCCACTTCTTTCACATCCCAACAAGACATAGGTCTTTCTACCTTTTGCTCCAGTTGCTTTGTCTGATCTGATCTGAGTATGACAACAACAAAGCCAAGTCTAAATGTAACCTTACGAACCCATTCAAGTAATTCATATCGAGTACCAAACACCTACACAATATATCACATTCGTATTTAATTAATTTACATTTCATAAACATAAACAAAAAACAAATCATTTTACTTTATCAGTTGTAAAATCAAGAATACAATCTTCTTCTCGAACCAAGAAATCAAACACCTTTTGAACAAAAACTATCCATATTTGTAACATAGCATTCCAACAACTCATAAAAAAAAAATCCAAGTTGTGAACCGGATGAGCACCCCCCTCCAGTTCATCCTGTTCTCATGTTTTTGAAATTTGAGAACTGAACAACCAGCCATCCGATTCTCATTATTTGAAATATGAGAACCAGATGATTTGCTATCCGGTTCTCAAATTTCAAAATAATGACAACCGGATGACTGACTGTCCAGTTCTCAAATTTCAAAAAAATGAGAACCGAATGGCTTCATCCGGGTATCCTACTAGCAACTACAGAAATCTACTAAAATTAAAAATGTTACCTCCTGTCATTTTTTGTCGCCGATAAATACTACACAATGGTAAGAAAATCTTTTCTATTGTTCAATCTCCCTCAAAACCTCAATGAAAGAAAATATAAACTATACACTATTTGATTCAACGAACGGGAAAAAAAGAAGGTTGAGACTCAGGGACACTTAGATCATTTCCATAATGACATTTATGGAATTAAAAATTGTCAGGAAGGTGCACGAAGAGTTTGTCATGTGTGCGAGGTGAAGCCCACCGACTCAAAATACCGCCACGTTAGCATCTATGATAACCTAACAAAACAGGCATTAATTTATTTTGCGATCTTTTTGCTTTTTTTTTTTCACACTAATTAGTGAGAATCTGGATTGGAGTGTCACTAGGAGCAATTTTGTCATCAAATTTTGCGAGAAAGAAATCATGGGAAGCGATAGGAAATCGAAACGAACTTCACCATTCCAACGCGAAGAAGGTACCTGACTTTCCATCCTTATGCATCATTCCACCTTCTGAAAAACCCAAACTAATTTTTGGGATTGGAACTAAATTCGGTTCACGGGTTCTTCAAAATAATGAGCAAGAAGAAAAAAAATGGAATAATTTTTGGGTTGGCCCCGTTTATCGTTATCGTTATTTGTTAATTTTTGGGTTAATTGACAGATGAGAAGAGAAGCAAGAGGCAGAGATCGGTAGAACATGAGGAAAAGAAGGAACGGAAGAGGGAAAAGAAACAGAAAAGGAAGGACAAAGAATCTCGCAAGCGTTCCAAAGAAAAATCTGATAAGGGTCAGTGGGGTTTGTATCTTTTATTTTTTAACCTTTGCTTAACTTCAGTGGATAGAGCTGTGAATGTTAAAAGAAAAAAAAGTTAGAAATGAGATTGTTAAGATGAATGTGTGGTCACACAAGGAAAGATAAGATACGAAATGAAAGTATCAGTATTGCTAAATGGTGGCACCTTGACTTATGGCGGAATGGTGAGGCAGATTTTTCGCCAACTGCCATAGGCAATTTGTGAAGGGAAGTCTGCTATGGCAGTGGCATGGCCATGGCCGCTTGTTTATATAGCTGAATTTCAGCTTTACGCCCGTTGATAGCACTGGATTGCTTGTAAAAGGAATTATTGTATCACCGATTGAGGAAAAAATGCAGAAAATCAGTTAAGATGTTTTGGGCACGAATAAAGAAGGTTATTGAAATGACCAAAGACTAGACAGCATGGCTTCTAGTCATGTCAAAATAAGAAGGGGGGACAAAGAGGGAGTTTGGGGGACGTTGTTAAGAAGAACCTTAAGGTGAATAATGTCTTTGATTTTGTTATTAAACTTAGTCGAAAAGCTTCATGTGATCCATGTGGTCAACCTCATCGAATGGAACATGGCTTTTGTTGTTGCATAACTGTCGTGCCGGCAGGACATAGACACATACATATTTGGGTGCTGATTATCTGGATTGGACAACCAAGTTCAGCCTTCGTGGGACTATTAGTTTCAAATCTTAAATAAACGGAATATAATAGCTTTTTGTGTAAGAAATGTGGCTTTGAAAGTCCCTGAGGTTGTGATAGTTTATTTAAGAGATTAGGACCATATTTCCATTTTATGGAATATTTCTAACCAGAGGAACAAATAAAAGGAAGGGCTATCTGCAGTCATGGACACTAATTTTTTAAATGTTGAAATCTTCAATGTTGTAGTCCAAAAGGCATGCCTATATTTATTATGTAATTGGAATGTAAAATAAATTTTAGACATCTTCCTTTTATAATAGATGGGTGTATGAATAAGAAAAGCTCTCACCCATTCTCCAGTTCCATAACATAACTCAGCAGATCGAATTTAAATGTAAATTCATTTGGGACACTGAAAGTATTTCTCAATCATGTGTATATGTAAGAACTTGATTTCCTACTGTAATAGGGCAGAGTATAGAGTATAGGCATGAGACGTGACTACCTTATAGGAGTGCAGAAAATTGAATGGAACCTAGATGAAAGAAATAAAAAACAGTGGAACTTTATTGTTTAAAACAGAACAGAAAGTGGAGAATGGAATGCTCCCTGGGGTTTGCTCTTCATAGCGGATCCTTTCCCTTCACTGACTGCGCAATCCCCAATCTGATTTTTCTATTTATCTAACCAAACCGCTTTTACTAACTTACTAGTTTTACTACATAATTGATGGACTAACTGACTAACAACTGTCCTTATTCAGTCCTCCTAATACATCCTAACAATACTTCTGTTAGGTGACCAACTAACTCACAAAACACCACAAAAACACACAAAGGAAAAAAAAGCATGAATTCAATGAAATGTATTTTTTTATTAGAGAATGTGAAACAGAGGAAAAGCAGCACTCCTCCCAAAGGAAAACTCATCCTTTCACATAGGTATAATGCCTCTTAAACTACAACAAAAGCATCACATAATCCCCAAATCCCCAAGGTTGGTCTTAATATAGACCAATCTCCAACACTAACAAACATCCCCCCGCCTAACAACCTTAACTTCCCTACTCTCTATTTAATTTCCTCCTATAATACACCTTCCAAATAATTTCTTGAATCTGCTGACCCTGCTGCCTAACAACTTCTCCCTTGAAATTCTATATTGACCTTAAAATGGAAATAGGGAATGCTCATCCTATTAGGGCTCCTGCTGTTCAACTCTTAGATGTTGATAATCTCCCTAGACCAACCGTATTGGCCCATTACTCTCCCATTGGACACCAGATTCTTTCACTACTTGTTCCTTATCTTTCTCTTTGCAATGTTGATGATATATTTTTTATTGACTATATGGGCATAGTGGCGGGATATTGACAATAAGATTATGGAACGTCATATTTTGTAGGGATTAAGGATATTGTAACACTATTTTTTGTGTGAATTATATGTATAGAAATTTCAATTATTAAGTTTAATATAGTTGTTTTATGTAACTTACAAAAGTAATTTATTTTCTTCTTGGTGTGCAATCAAGTAATTTTCTACAAAATTTAACTTCAATTATCCTGAATAAAAAATTGAATGCTCATATGTGTAGTTTAAATATTTTATAGGAATGAATATATATATAT
>Ga0123340_1003541_pt1 | contig 14632 bp, 8 predicted proteins | sample SirMexnodulemix_FD_89961 | JGI IMG/M metagenome (GOLD analysis project Ga0123340, IMG submission 89961) | Root nodule microbial communities of legume samples collected from Mexico - Siratro Mexico nodule mix | ecosystem: Host-associated > Plants > Roots > Nodule | place: Mexico: Nepantla... | reverse complement strand
TATTTACTTTGATTATTAATTTTATTATTATATAAATTTATTTTACTATTTTATTATTACTATTATTTACTCTTTTTTATTATAATTTTATTAATAATATTATTATTGTATAAATTTACTTTTTTATCATTATTATAATTTAATTTATCATTATTATTATTTATTATTTATTATATTTGTTTTTATTATTATTATATAAATATAATTTTTTTATTATTATATAAGTTTATTTTATTATATTATATGACATAATCGTTTACGTATACAGCATAAACATGATCAATTATGTTACATAACATAATGTACTATTACGTTTGTTATTAAAGTTTAAATTGTAAAATATTAATTTTTAGTTCACTTTATTTGACTTTCTGATTATAAGAGAAGGTGTGCCGAGAGTATCATTTCTGTATCTATGTTGTTGCATTTTTGTTTAAATAAGTGAAAACAGAGGGATTTTATTTGCACACTGAGAAATCATCTGATAGGATAAGCTAAAATAGATAGAAAGGTAGGACATTAACATTAAAGCATAATATAAGTATTAAAACTGGATTCAATTTGATTACGATCACGTGTATGCCAGTGATTGTAGTGGTAGTTGGAAGGATCATAATATAATGCTGTTGTTACTAAAAAAAATGTTCATTGAAAGAAGGGAGAATTAAGTAAATCAAAGTTAATATATTAATAGATAACTAATAAATTGTGATTAATGATATATATATTCTTGTTTGTTTTAAAAAATTAAAATGTTGGAGAAAACTTGTATATTTAAAGGAGATAATTATCATTGAAAATAAATATTAACAAATCAATAAGGAAAAATAAGTCTTGAGAAAGGTCTCTGTTACATATATTAAAAGATTATTTGCTTATTATTCATTGATAAAAACATTATATAAAAATGTGGGAGAATTGGAAACGCGTGTTAAACTTTTTTCTGTATATAACATTTACTTATGAATATTTTCTAATTTAAGTGGTTAATTTTATTATCTTCGTTATTGCAGTTTATTGTATTAGTTTTTTTATTCCTTAATTTTAATTTTTATCGATAAAGAAATAAGTTTATCTCTATTTTGTACTTTAAAAAATCAAACAAGTTATACATAAATAATTTTAAGAATGTTTTCATCTTGTATATGTATTGTCTTTAATATTTAAAATTAATTTCATACGTTTAAATTGAAAATCTATGTTCTATTGCTAAACTAAACAAAAGAATTTCAATAGAAAATGTATTTGACCCATTGTATATCCATTATAATTTGATAACAAGTATAGTAGTAATCATAGAAGTGATAGTTATAATTATGGTGATGGTACCATTGTGAAAGAAGTAATAACACTAAAAATCTTCATAATAATCATGATAATACTAATAGTTTTGTTGAGTATATAAATTGGTATAATAAAGAACACAATATATCAATATATATATATAAGATTGATGACAATAACAACAGTGAATGATATAATTATGATAGTGGTATAATATTTTGAAAGATATAATAACATTAATAATGATCATAACAACCAAGATACTATTAATAGTTTTGTTAATGACGTAGTTTGTATAATAAAAGCATGATGATTATGAAGACATCCATGATGATATTAATAAAGACAAAGACAATGAATAATGACAATAATACGTTTATAATAACTAATGAATATGAGATAATAAAGAAACAAGAAAAAAATTATTATCTAACCATGTTAACTTTTAGTTCAACTATTTCCTCAAACTAAAAGAAATACTATACTACCAAAATAGAATAATCAAAAAAATTAAAAGAAAAAAATATACGAAGAAAATATTATAAATTTTAACCTTGTAAGGCTAATTTTTCACTAATTTACACATGCATGCATAAAAATTGAAAACAAGTGTTGTGTTACTAAAGAAAAAAAAATAGTTTTATAGATTGGTCGTTTTCTACTGTTTAGATCGATTTTAGATAAAAATATTTTCTGAAATAGAATTGAAATAAATAGTAACCTCAATAATATACAATTCAAGCCAATTCAGAGGATTAAAAAAAGATAAAAGTATAAGAAACCATTACCACACTAGTTGATACACTATCAACGAAATATTTTCTTATATCACAGTTCAATATGCCAAAACAAAAAATGTGCAATTTATTAAAAGTCATTGAATTTAAATGAAAAAATTACTAAAAATAATAAAGTACAAAAAAAACTCCAAATTTGGGTTGATAATGTGAAATAAAAACGTAAACTATATATTGTAAAACTTTTTTTTCTCTCGCACTTACTGTATCAATTTTATTTGACATTGCTTTCCGATTTGACATTTTTTTTAATTTATTATATTATTTCTTAAATTATTTTTTATTTTTTTAGATCATTTCACTCTGATGCTGTTACATTATTTGATTGCTTTTCCTTCTTTTTTTTTTTTAAAAAAAAAAAGCATTCTATGTATTTGCATCATTAAAACACAAAGTGTTTTCTAATTTTACCAATTCATTCATTCTTTTTATTCATCGAACCAATAGTCATATTTTAACATATGTACTAACATTAAAAGGATTTTAAGATAAATAACTAAGTGAACTGAAGTTTATAATTTATGAAGATTCTTCGATGGAGAAATTTCAACCTTTATTTTAACGTAATATATATATTTAATTTATTTTGTTTGATACGTTGATATGTATTTTAGTTCACGGAAAGAATGCTTACATGAAGGATTAAAAAGCTATAAATTTTAATAATAATTATTTATAGCTAGATCGAATCGAAAAGTTATATTATTTATGAGTATCTAATATATTAATTAGAAAAAATTAAAAGGATATTTTTATATTCATAGACTCGCTTTGTTATGTAGTTATAAATAAATAATTTTATTAAATGTATGAAAAATATATTGTTCAATAGACGAATATATATAAAATTATTAATTATTAATGAAATAATTCGTATAAATCATTATGTTAATCATTAGACGAGACTGTGAATAATCATTAAAACGATTATGTGTCATTTTGTTAAATAAGTGTAAAGAGTTACTAAATGAGTCGATTCAGGTCGATAAATTATTTAATCAAATACAATACAAGTGATAGGAACAAGTCTTGTATCTTAATCTATTTAAGATTTCGATTATTAAATAAGACAATGTTTTAATTATTATACGAAAACATGGAATATCCATTAAACGATGATATAATGCAAGATTTTCTTAAACATAATAACTAAATTCAAGATTGTAACAACTAACTCAAAGATATCGGAATCTGATATTTCTTGTATCGAGTATCTAATTGACATTGATTAAAGATATAAGATTAGAAAGAACAACTATTAAAAAAAAGACACTTTTATAGAAAAAAATAATTTTTATTTAGTTTGACTTAAAGTCACTACTTTGTTTTGTACATAAAAATAAGATAATTAAATATATTATTTATATCTTATTGTATTAAAGTTAGTTTGTAATGAAAAATTAATTATATAAAATAAAAAAATATTTTAAACACTTATACTTAAATTAATGTAAAATCTGACTATTTATTTGTTTATTTATTTAATGTATGTGGGAGTATTTTCTCACCCTTTGTTAGTTTTTTGTTTACAACTTTTACACTTGCATTAATTTTGTTTAAACTAATGTTTTTTTCATTATAAATTGTGTATTGTGACCTAAAAAAATAGAAAAATGATTTTTGCAAATTAAACGAGAAATTTCATGATATATTGTTATATATAAATATTTTATTTTACTTGATATTTTTGCTTTCAATATGTTTTGACCATTGTACTTTCATAACAATAACCATCTTTCCATTAAAAAAATAACAATAAGAGAAAATTATGGGGTATAAAATTGGTGCATATCTCAATAAATTTGACTCCCATCATGTAAACTTAGTAACTTACTCACTAGGTAACATACTCATGAGGAAGCATATTGTTCTCATCTTTTCTTTATACTTGGATCAATTTGTGATTTTTTTAAAATTGAAATCGATTTGTCTTTTAAAAAATTTAAAATTTATTCATAAAATTTCATGAGATAGATATTAATAAACAAAATTTAACATTTAATAAACACACAATGTTAAGTAAATTCTTTAAGTGATTATGTCTGATGAAAAGTGATCAAACTTAACTTTAATTTAATAGATACACTATGTAAAATTACTTTTCAAGATCTAGTTTATTAGATCTATTTTTAAGATTAGTTATAAATTAATAATGTAATATAAAAAATAAGAGATAAAAGATTTATACAAAATATCTATATATTAATTTGTCTAAACTTAGATTGCGTCTATTTTTTTATAAACATGATGAAGATTTCATCAAGACACTAAATCAAATAAATTTCAAATGAAAGTAACAAGTTATTATAAAATCTTAATAAATAAATAATAATTATATTTTAAAATAAAAAATTAAAATAAATTTATCCACAAATACAAAATTTAAAATTAATTTATTTATTGTTTCATTATTTTAATACATTTTAGTTTAATAATTTATTCCATTATAACGAAAAACATAAATACTAATAAAATATTACCATGGATCACATCATTACTTTTCTTTTTTAACATAATTTACATAATTGTACAAATATAATAATTGTATAAGCCAATATTACAATTATGTGCAAATATTTTACACTAAAAATTAAGCCCCTTCATCTGTGATTATTTCTTTCTTTTGGCCTATAGCTCCCATCACAGGTTTCCAGTTTCTGAAGCAAAACAACGTGCTAGAGTTAAATATGAGAAAACTATAAAACTATATCATAGGAACCTGTGTCATGGGAGAATCAATTACAAACATTTTTTTAGTAAAAAAACTTTATAACAATAAATTATAAGTGGTGAGAGACTATCATAGGAGTTTTAGGTGTACCCAAATATCAATAACCTAACATTTTCCCTAAGTATTTTTTAGAATAAAATAGAAAGAATAAAAGGAGCATTGATGTAGTTCATGTTTGCATGACCCCACCAGAGTGAAGTGTTTATCTTGCACAAATCTATATATAGAGAGAGACAGAAGAGAAGACAAGACCCACATAAGAAGGTACATACACTGTCACTAACACCAGTGAGGAACAGAGAAATGGAGATAGAGAAGAAGGTGAAGGACAGTGAGGAAATGGGTGGTGAGAAAGAAGAGAAGAAGAACGAAGCTCGACGGGGAGGCATCAGAACATTACCTTTCATCCTTGGTCAGTAACTCACTCTCACTCGCTCTTTTCTGTCTATTTCTTAACCTTCATTTGCCAAACTGAGAAATGGTTATGGCTGTCCGAAATAATTTTAATATTTTATTCAAACTCATTAAGCTAGAAAATGTTAATAATTCTTTATAAAAAAGAGTAATGTAGGACTTAAGAATCTTTATATATATATTAAAAGGATTATAATATTGTAAGAGGGTTGTTTTTTATTATCATTAGTTTCTCAACACAATGATTCTCTTGAGTAGCTAGCTCAGTTTTGGTAAAAACTGAACAGGGACGGCTCAAGAGTGGATATGTATGAGAATTTATATTAAAATAAATTTTGTTTTTTAATACAATTTTAAATTCTAATTTTTGATGTTTTAAAACCTGTCAGAGTATATTTTCATTTAATAATAAAAATAGTTTAAAAAAAGAGAGAGAGAGAGAGAGTATATTTTTCACTGAATTAATCAGATGCTAGGGAATGTTTTTCAACTCAACTCTGCTGTATAAGGTGATGGATATTTTAAGAGATAAAAAAAAAGTTATGTTTCTCCGAAGTTTTATTTTTTTATACAAATTTAACTTCCAATCCTAGTTGTTTTAAAATTTATAATATGTTTTTTTTTATTTCAATTAAAATTAACTCGATTTAATTTTCTATTTTAAATCCGAACCTGTTAATACAATATAATTAACAGGCACTTTTCAACTTATCGCGTTAAGAGCTGTTATACTATTTTATTTTAGGTAAAATTTAATTTATTTATTTATTTGATTATAGTAAGGTTTTAGTAAACCTGAGACTTTCCTCTGTCAAAGGTAATGATTAATATTTCGGATCTTAAAATTTATTACCAATTACAAAATATTAAATCTATTAATGTTTCCTATAATATTTTTAAAGAATATTTTTAAAATTGTAAAACTTATTTTCTTAATCTTCATTTCGAACGCTTTTACTAGTTCTTATCAATAACATACTGAAATTCTCATTTCATTCTAAATAAAATTAGTTATCTTACATTATTTTTAAGTAATTTGTTTTAATATATTATTATAAATACTTACATTTTTATAATTTTATATTTATATTTCACTATTTTTTCCGATAAACACTGTTTTTAGTAAAAATAATGTTAATAAAATTTTAGAAACTTTTGTTATCACTTAAATTAATCCTACCACAGCGTCTTATAGATATACATGGACTAAACATTCTATGCTGCAAATCATCTTACATAATTAATTCATATGTATTTACTCGAGGACAATTTTATGAGAAGTATTTAATGTTGGAAACTGTTTGCAAGAAATCTTATAAAATGGCCAACACATTTTCCAAAAATTTCTTATCATCAAAAGTTGTATTAAAAAAATTCAACGGCAAGGTTTTTAGGTACCGAAGAGAAAGAAACAGAGTTTTTAAGAATATTATAATTTTGTAATTAGTAATTTTGTACATTATTTCAAAAAATCAGCAGTGAAGATAAAAAAAAGTGTGAGAAATAATTTTTAAATTAAAAATCACATGAAAAATATATTGATATCAGCAAACACATGAAAAACAAAGTTTTCATCTTTCTTTCTCATTTGAAGCATCTTTTCTTTAACTTTTTCATGAAGAAACTTGTTAAATAAACAGCATAGTTTCATCTGATAAACAACAAATTAACTTTGGTTTTGGGTAAAGAGACTTATTAGATACCTCTTGACGATATCCACAAATGAGTGAATCGGAGAAGATCATACTTTCAGTAGCTAACAAAGATTTGAGGTAAAGAAGAAGAAAAAAGCTATTGTGCAGTGTCCCAAATCTAGATATTTTTAACACAAATTTGATCCAAATGGTGCAGCAAATGAAGTGTGTGACAGATTTGCAAGTGCTGGTTTTCATGGTAACTTGATAAGTTACTTGACTCAAGAGCTGAACATGCCATTGGTGCCTGCATCAAACACATTGACAAACTTTGGTGGAACCTCTAGCTTCACCCCTCTCATTGGAGCTATTATAGCAGATTCCTTTGCTGGACGCTTTTGGACCATTACAGTTGCTTCTATCATTTATGAACTGGTTTCTTACCCTTCCCTTTCCACTATAATCAACTCTCATTCCATCACAGTACTCCTCAACTTTCCCATACGTAGTAGTAGTAAATAACATATATTACTTGGATTCTTATCTATTTTTTCTTGATATGATCTAAAGCAACTTCTTTACCTTAGAAACAGTTACAATAAAGCATTAAGATTGATCTCATTCCTTTCAAACTCTCAAACTTGAAAATCATCACAGTTTCAGTTAGATAAAGTTTCAAATTCAAACAAGTGATTTCAGTTATAAGCATGTTCCATTTTAGGACATCCTATTTTCTTGGCACAGGGATTGCTTAGCATCACTGTATCAGCTATACTGCCACATTTTCGACCTCCACCGTGTCCTACACAAGTGAACTGCCAAGAAGCCACATCCTCGCAACTATGGATACTCTACATCTCCCTCCTCCTCACGTCTGTTGGATCAGGTGGTATCAGACCCTGTGTTGTTCCCTTTTCAGCAGACCAATTTGACATGACCAAAAGTGGTGTGGCGTCAAGGAAATGGAACCTCTTCAACTGGTACTTTCTCAGCATGGGATTTGCTTCTCTGAGTGCTTTGACAATTGTGGTTTACATTCAAGACAATCTGGGATGGGGTTGGGGCCTTGGAATTCCAAGCATTGCTATGTTGATATCCATCATTGCCTTTGTGTTGGGCTCACCACTCTACAAGACTGTTAAACCAGAAGGAAGCCCTTTGGTTCGTTTGGCCCAAGTAGTCGCTGCAGCTGTAAAGAAAAGGAAGGAGCCTTTGCCAGAAGATCCTAAGCTTTTGTACCACAATTGGGACCTTGATGCTCCTATTGCTTTGGAAGGCATGCTTCTACACTCTGATCAATATAAGTAAGTTAGATATTACCATTTTCTATTCAAATCAAACCCTTGAACATGAATGTATTAAGTATCCAATTGCGAGTTTAAGTATAAGATGGAATAAAAATAAGAAAGTTAACCACCAGATAAACCTGACTGAAACAGATCAACACAAAAAAATGACACGACTTTCAATCCAAAACTTTAAAGATTTGACTTCGTGTTGTTCAATTATCTCATTTCTATTAAATATGGGACTAAACTCACTTGAATACCTAACACCTCTATCGATTCTTCACTTTTATTACTTAATTATTGGGAATATTTGCAGATGGTTGGACAAGGCTGCAATTGTTACAGAGGAGGAGGCCAGAAACCCATCTACAACACCAGACTTATGGAAGTTATCCACTGTCCACAGAGTTGAGGAGCTAAAATCCATCATCAGAATGCTTCCAATCTGGGCATCTGGAATTTTGCTCATAACTTCTTCATCACATCTGCACAGTTTTGTGATTCAACAAGCTCGTACAATGGACCGCCACCTCTCTCCCTCCTTCCAAATTGCACCAGCCAGCATGTCCATTTTCAGTGTGCTAACCATGATGTCAGGAGTTGTTCTATACGAACGCCTCTTTGTTCCCTTTGCACGTAGGTTCACAGGGAACCCTTCTGGAATCACGAGCCTACAAAGAATGGGAATAGGCTTCATAATCAACATCATAGCCACTGTGGTTGCTGGTCTGATTGAAATGAAAAGGAAATCAGTTGCTGCCGAATACCACCTATTGGATGATCCAAAAGCCATCATTCCTATAAGTGTGTTCTGGTTGGTGCCTCAGTATTTTCTGCATGGGGTGGCTGAAATTTTCATGTCTGTTGGGCATCTGGAATTTCTGTTTGAGCAGTCACCTGAAAGCATGCGAAGCAGTGCCACAGCTCTGTACTGCATAACCACAGCCATTGGGAATTACTTGGGTACATTGCTGGTGTCATTGGTGCATAAGTACACTGGGAGTGAGAGGAACTGGCTTCCGGATAGGAACCTCAATAGGGGTGGATTGGACTACTATTACTTTCTTGTTAGTGGGATTCAAGTTGTAAATCTTGTGTATTATTTTGTATGTGCTTGGTTTTACACTTACAAGCCCGTGGCAGAAACTAGAGAACTGAACAAGGAAGAAGATTTGGAACAAGATGGTGGGGAGCAAGAGAAGAGAGGATTTACCAAAGATGAATGAATTCATAGGCTTCATGTTAGTTTTTAGCATTGTTGGATTATGTGTTCTTTTCCTTATTAGATGTCTTATGTAAGTGTAGTCTGCAACTACTTATTTTTTTTTTTTTTTTATGTTTAGTTGAACTTATATAACCATCTAACTAAGGCACTCTTTCGTTCACATATAAAAGATGTAGTGATTCTTCCTCTACCCCATATTCTGCACCTCTATAATTTTAACATATTCTTATTTTAATTTTAAAAAAAATCAAAAATAGCTTTTATTGATGATAATTGAGATTTTTTTTTAAATTATTTTTAAATACATTTTAATCTTAAAAAAAATCAAAAATAGCTTTTATTGATGATAGTTGAGATTTTTTTTTAAATTATTTTTAAATACATTGTGAGTTGTACAACCCACAATATAAAAAGTGCAGAAAATATAATAACGGGTTTCAGAATCCCCAATGGAGCTGCATGAAGTCACCATGGAAGTGCAAGAACCATCCGTCTAAAAGATCGCATCTTATAATCTTTGAGATGGACCGGCCCAATAAAAACCTCTTAAGGAAATTTCTTTTTGCACTATCATACTTTTTTTCTGCACCCAAAAATATAAAAATCTCCACTTTCCGGAACTTAAAAAATATACAAGAATTAGTAATTTGAAGTTAATTATAACTTTTAGATTGTTTAGTACAAAAATCAAAAATTCTATTATAAATTGCATAATTCAAAAGTATTTTTCATATAGAGGTGACTTATAATCTATAAGGTTTTTTTAAAAATATAATGGTTGATTGCACATATTTATTTACTTCTACATTGTGCATAAAATATAAGGTGTGGCAGCAAAGGCAATGCATTATATTCATCATGCCCATTCAGGACTCACTTTTAAGCTTTTTGATTATTGTCCATCTAGAAATGTGAGGAAACTATCGGTGGGGCAGTATTCATCATTCACTTTTTAAGTTTTTTTAACTTTAGGAAACGTAAGGAACTTAATAAGGAGAAAACGAAACTTCTAGCACAATGCGATCATCTGTAAAATGAATATATATTGTGTACTCTGAAACAGATTGTGTACTCTGGAAGATATTTTCAGATTTAAAAATTATTTTTTCAAAAAAGATTATTTTTAAATTATACCATTCAAAAATAATCTTTAAATTTAAAAATCATTTTAAATTATACAATTCAAAATGTATTCTTTTAAAAAATTCTAAATTACATAATTTTAAAAATAATCTTTAAATTGAAAAATCATTTTAAATTATACAATTCAAAATTTATTCTTTTAAAAAAATTCTAAATTACATAATTTTAAAACTATTTTCTCCTCCTGATTTTATAAACTAGAAAATTCTCGAATTCAACAATTTGAAACACAATAGCAAAAGGATATGAGTATATTATACTTGGGCAATTTTTACTTTTACAATCCCATAGAGGTGTAGGAAGAAACCATGCGTATGCAAAAAAGAAATCCCCACCTCTTAAACCTAATTCGTAAAGGCCCACTAGCAAAAAAAAAACATGTTTCCTCATTATTTATTTTGGAAAAAAATTAAATACTTAAAATAAATTCTATAAATAAAAATTTGCAAGAAATTATGATGAATTTTTTAACAAGAAATTTCATACAACTCTATTGCACCTCTACTTATTATTTATTTATTTTATTAGAGTTTGCAGATTAATTAAACCAAGAAAAGTTGTAGGCTCTTTAATCTTTTATTCATACTTTTGTTCAAGTTAAAATTCAAGGTTTAATGCTCACTCACTAAACCAACTTATTTAGCTATTAAATATTGTTCTTATTTCAGTATGATTTTGAACGAAACACTTTATTGCCATAAAATTTAAATTGACTTTATATTCATTGTTTGAGTGTTATTATGCACCTCAAACAATAATCAAAACTATATCCAAATAATTTGAATTAGTATCTATGATTCTAATTATCATACTCATTGCTCAAGTAGAAAATGGATGTTTAAGCAATTTTTATTTAGGGTTAAATTGTTTTTACAAACTTGATCATTAGTTCTACTTGTTAAGGGAGGTTTGCATTGAAGTTTAAACTTTTTATTTATTCTTCTCAATTTTTATTCAAAAATTAAATAAAATTTATTATATATATTGAGTTTTCTTTTATTATTATGAGGTTTGGTTCTAGATATTATTCTTACTAGGTTCTGTTTTTTTTTATAGTTATCTTGAACATGATTCTCTCATAGGTACTCCTAAAAGAAGATAGGAAGCCAAGATCTAATATGAATAATTTTGGTAGCCAATGAGCGCTTGTTTGGTATCGAATGAGCTCAAGTAGTTGACTAGCTAGAGGCTTTGGTTGCCTTAGAGGAAAATCCTATCTTTAGATAGCTTCCTAGAGAGTTCTTCCCTTATTTTTAAAAGTTCCTAGATTGTGTGAAATAAGAACAATTATTAGCAGCTCAAGCTCAATTTCAAAGGTGTGGAGTGAACCTTCTAGTTAATTCAATATCATCGGAGCTACTCAAGGTTCCAAACCAGAAGCAAAGTTTATTTTCTTGGAATCGAGTCTATCTTAAACGGGAAGAAAGTCTATCAATGGGAATGAGTTTAAGGATTCGACATTTAAGAACTTCCTCCCAATCGTCTTATCTTATGTAAAAATAGCTTTCATGCCAACACTATTTCTCTCCTGAAAGCGAAGGCAACGAAAAAGCCTATTGGTTCACCTGTTTACTAACCTATTTGTTGGCTACGCTCACTTTTTAACCATAATAAGGCTCAAGAATTCATACCACTTCGTGGTTCATCAGAAGCCTGGAAGGTAGTGCCTAAACTAGTCAAACTTTCTTGAATCGGTACATGCTTAGCAGACTTCTCTGTCTATTCAATTGATTTTGTTGCAGATTCTTCCCCAACCTAGTAGTGAAGCTTGACCCTTGCCTTTCGCCAATTGAGATCTTTCATTGTGCGATACAGGTAAATTTGGCTCTTAAGAGAATACTTGGTTCATTGAAACTTCAACCAGAAGAGGTAAGCTTGGGTTCCTATTATAGGTATAAGAAAGTTAGTAGAGCTAAATAGAGGTAGACTTTACTTATATGCATATTGAGCAGAGGTGTTAATACTTCTCACAGGGATAAACTTTCTTAGTTAAATTGTACATCTTCCACTGTCTTTGGTACCACTTTAGAGTAAACATGGCCAAGAATTATCATGGTTGCCACCTACATGCCTTTGTTTGTGAAGTACTTGTTGCAATGGATATATGTTGTCATCACTATATAAGAGATTGAAAAGTTTTTTGTTCTCTTTAGCACTAAGTTTATCAACTTTGCAAGATTTGTAGTCATATGTCCCCATCATTGGCTATTGTTCCATGCAAGAGTCCACTTCTCCATCGAGATATTGTCCACCCATTATGCTACCTTGGGGGTTTTGTTCTCTTACTATGCTTGACCTAGGCCTACTCTTTGATGTTCTTTTCATTTCTAGATTTGGGTATAGTATCTGTCCAATGTAAGGAGGTTAATACTCTTCATTTCTAAATTCCTCCAAGATTCTTTCATATACATGAGAGACTTGTTCCAATCTACATACAAGTGCGATGTACATAGTAAAATTATGGTATGCATGTTTGCATGCAACAAGCACATGAGAACATGACAGGTGTACTTCTTAGATTTGTCATACAAGAACTTTCTATGAACTTGGACAACCAACTTACAAAATTTGAAACTATAATGAATGGTTTGAATGTCCATAAGACATTTGAAGATAATGTGTTCTTCATCCAATTGGTTGCCTTAATATGTTGGACTGGTATTTATTTTTCAAATAAACCCTGAAATGTTAAGTTACATCACATTTAGGAGAGATGAAAACCTTTTGTGGGACTCTTCCCAATTGCCATATACATTTTCTGTGACCAATTATTTTTCCAATCATGCCTTCTTGTACCTCAATGTGTAACCCAAGCTTGTTTTGATATGAGCTATGATCACAAAGATTGCTAATGGTCGACCTCCATTATATCATGAATACTTTGAGTAATTATTCGAGACCCCAACTTGTTGTGGTCTTGTGAGATCATGGGGGAAACATATGTGTGCAGACCTTCCAACTTCATAATTTACCAACATTTATCCTTCATCCGCAAAAGTGCTTTACACCCTCACGCACACTCAGGATGAACACATTGCACCACAAGCCTTGATTTATTTGACAATTTCACCTTGTATATGCAATAGTTTTAGATGTGATAGCAATTTACTACATCATGCTTCTATTCCTTGTTGTTGAACCATTACCCTCCATAAAGAGTCCATAGAGGGTAAACTAAAGTGTCATAATCAAAGACATGTCTAAATTCTAAGTCGTATACAATTGCTTCAGGTGGGAAGTCTAGAAAGTGCTAGAGAGGGTCACACGGTGAGTTATACATCTACGTTGTCCCCATCATTATCTTTAGTGCTTGTAAGGATATTGTCTTCATCCTCACTAAAAGGATAAAAAACTTTATTGGGAAGACTAACAATCCCATGCTCTTGTGATGGTTATTGTGTGACTTGTTAGTATTGGTATTCATTTAAGCTCATGTGCAAATCACTTATTAGTTGGGTATATGACTGGATGTGGTTATCCTAGTCCCCAAGATCTGGACAGGTGGGTGCATTGAGGTCAAATGTGGGATGATCTAGTGATTGGTAGGACAAGAGTTGTGATCGGTAGTCATATGAGGGTTGAAGCTATTGTGAGCCTTTGTAATGAAATGGTGATGGGAGTAGTGTGTGGATACTGATTGGTGGATGCAGACATAAACATTTAAAATGTAACATATATCTTGGGTCCTTTTTGGAGATCAATGAAGTTATAAATATCAAAGAACGTCTTGATGTCGTTGTCCTCAGTCATCTCAATAGCAGTGTAATAAATTTAGAGTGACATCGGCAAGTCCATAAATATTAGGAAGCATGTTCCAAGAGTGACAATTGTCCAAAATAAACAAACTAATAAATTTATGCTAAAATTGCATTCTATCCAACCATTGTTTATGTGAGAAAAACTTTTACAATAACATTGACAAAATTTCATTCAAATCAAATATCAAATTAAAAATATTACACGAATTTCATTCACATCTAATTACATTAACAATATATTTGTAAGATTTATATTTTTTCTTTTAATATAAATTTAATAATTAAATTCCATATTACATTTTTTATATAAGGTTAAAATAATTATATCACTAACAACAAAAACAATATTATTATTAT
>Ga0123340_1003537_pt1 | contig 14645 bp, 16 predicted proteins | sample SirMexnodulemix_FD_89961 | JGI IMG/M metagenome (GOLD analysis project Ga0123340, IMG submission 89961) | Root nodule microbial communities of legume samples collected from Mexico - Siratro Mexico nodule mix | ecosystem: Host-associated > Plants > Roots > Nodule | place: Mexico: Nepantla... | reverse complement strand
TATATATATATATATATATATATTAATACTATTAAGTTAAACGATTATTGAGATTTCAAAACTCTTATATATATAAAAAAGTTATGCAGATTTAAAAGATTTTGTAAGAATGTAATGTTTTAAAGAAATTTTTAAAAGACTTTGTGGTTAGGATTTTATAATTTAGATTTTAAAGAATTTATAAAATATCTAATAATTAGATTTGACAAGATTTTATGTATTTACAAGTTAAATGTATTTTAAAAAAGTAAAGCATAAGTACCATATATCTTTATATTTTTAAGATGAAAATGTATCTCCACCTATTATCTCATACTATAAAAAAAACATCATGAATCAACCTACATTTTAGTGAAACTTACTATTGATATAAATACAGTAATAATAAGATATATAAATAACATTTAATATTAGACTACTAAATCATTACCAAGATAGTAAACAACATTTGATATTGGACTAGTTAAGTAAATAAAATGTTAGATATAAAGTGAATAAAACACATAAAGTATGTGGGTAAGTACATGTTGAATAATTTTCTATCTTCAGGAAAAATAAATTGAACTTGCGAATTTATATATATATATATATTTTGTTTCTTCACACATTTAAAGTAATAGTAACCCTCTAAGTATTAATATTTACTGTTTCTAATCTTGGAACGTAACCCTCCCACCTACTAAAAATGGATATGAATCATAAATCAAAGTTATAAGCACCTAAGAACATTTTCAATGCTTACAAAAATTACTTAAAATAAAAGTATTATTTTAATGTGGATCTAACACATATGAATTGCTAAAAATTAAAAAGAGTTGTTTACAAATAAAAAAAATTAATTATAAACAAGTCTCTCTAAATTTAAGCAATTCAAATTAATAATATTTTTATTTTTAAAAAATCTTGTAAATTCAATTACAAATGTTCGACTACATTTTGTGATATTTTCTGAATGCAATTTCATTATTTCCTTATCAAATTGAAATATGTGTCATTTAGCAATTATAAAAATTTTCACATACAATAATAACAACTTATTAGTGAAAAAAAATCCAACTTATTAGAGAAAAAAGTCCAACACCGTACAATTTTAATTAAGTGCTTAAACTACCAAGATATAAAATTATGTCTGATAAAAGAAAGATTGTTATCATCTAATAGATGATAACAACACTGAATAAACTAAGAGTTATATCTGATAAAGATCAATAAATATCAAACAATTAATACACACGAAGACTATAAGCTAACTTCAACCTAGAATATTCTTAAATCTTAAAGTTTGTCATTCAGAGAATGTCTTCAACATTTGTCATCAAGAGGCACTAGTAGAAAAAAGGCTTTTTACGTCGTCAATATAATGTCAATTAAACCAAAAATCGACGTTGTCAAAAATACGGTAGCATTTTTATAAATAAATCAACATTCATAATGTCAATTAGACCAAAAACGACGTTGTGATGTGTACACAACGTCGGTTAAACAAAACAACCGTTATGGATATATTAGTAAAAAATAAAAATTCAAAATTTAAAAATTTTCAAATGGAAGGTGAGCACCACGTCGGTTAGGAGCTACAAACCGACGTGGTGTGTCCAACCATGACGTTGGTTTTGGGACTCTAATCGACGTCATGGTCACGCTGAGTAAATTGAGGAAAAAGTTGGGTCAAATTAGGGTTTGCACCCCGTCGGTTCTGGGCTTCTAACTGACGTGGTGGGCCATCATAATTAAAATTGGGGATTTCAGGCCATGCACCACATCGGTTAGAAGCCCAGAACTGATGTGGTGCTTCCAGCTTCACTGTTTTTACTTTTACACTTTGCCTCCCTCGCTCTTTTTCACTCTTGTGCGCGCTGCTGCTTCACAATTCTCTCTCACTCACATTGCCTTTTTCTCTCTCACGCATTCTCTCTTGCATTTTGTCTCACTTTCTTGCTTATATTTTCACTGGTACGTGGTGTTCTCCCTCGCGTGTTGTTCTCCTCCATCTCTCATTGTCTTTTGTGGTTTCATTAACTCCATTTTTGCATTTTTTGGTTTTGATAGATTTCGTTTGGGTGATTTCCGTTCACTGGTTTTGTTCTCACTATCTACAAGAGGTATGTTTTCTTATCTTTATATGCTTAGAATGCTTTTTGGATGTTTGTATCATAGATTTAGGGTTTCAAAATTTTTTGGACGAAAAAACTTCAAATGGTCATAGCTTTTGATAGAAAGCTCGGATTGAGACGCTCAAAAAATGAAAGTTTCTTGAAATTGTGTAATGAAGCTCCTCGGCCATTCCCAACGGGGATTCGACAAATTCATTTTTTCCAAAATTCCATTGTTTACCCTATTTTTTTTAATTTTTTTGTATTTTTTTCAAGTTTTTAGATTTTAGCCTACTATTTCATCTATTTATACTTGTCAAAAAGTTCTGGAAATTGTTGTGGTTGTTATTTGTATGTATTGGAGATTTATCAAAGCGATTCTGGAAAATTCTGATTTTTTTATTCTGATTTTTTTTAAAAACAACCCTATTACGTATGTTGTGGGGCTTACAATTGATGTCATAGAGTGAAACACCACGTCGGTTTCCTGGTCTTAACCGACGTGGTGATGATCTTCACCACGTTGATTGTTTAACCGACGTCATTTTCAGCGTCTCCTGGGTCAACGTCGGTTCGGGACCTAACGATAAAGGCCATTTTTAGTAGTGAGGGATCATACCATATTATGAAATAAAAAAATGAACAAAAGATATGAGAATGAAAATATTCTCTTTGCTTTTCTATATCTTGATCAAAAGTAAATGACTGAATATATAACCATAATGTACCCATTCTAGGTATAGCTAAAGAAAGAAAATAAATAAAAACATTACCACTTGATACTGTCATAAAACATAAAATAAACATAATTGATGATAATTTGATTTTTGTCATGAAGACAAAATCAAATAATTAATATTTGTTTCATTCTAACAATTTGATCCAGTCATAAAGATAAAATCACAGAATTGATCTTAGTTTCCTTCTAGAAGTCTTTATCCATATCCATATCCATATCCTCTGAAAACCCCCGCTCCCCCTGCTCTCCCCGCTCCGCAAGCTGGGGAGCAAATATTGATTATACCCCAGCTTGGAATAAATATTCTTGAAAGACTGAGGATCTAAGGCTTTGGTATAAATGCTTGCTAGTTGCTCTATGGTGGAAATGGGAAGCAAATGGATGAGACCCTTCTTCAATTTTTCTCTAACAATGTGACAATCTATTTCTATATGTTTCGTATGCTCATGAAACACTGAATTTGCTGCAATGTATCTTGTTGAGTCATTGTCACAATATAAAAGAGATGGTTGCTCAAAACGAACTTTCAAATCTTGAAAGAGATAAATCAGTCATTGAATTTCACATGTAACAGTGGTCATTGCCCTGTATTCAACTTCACAGGAACTCTTTGATATTGCTCCTTGCTTCTTTGATTTCCAAGATATAAAGGATTTTTCAAGATACGCATTAAAACGAATCACTAATTGTCTTGAATCACTACAGGTGCCCCAATCACTATCACAAAAGGCTTTTAGATAGGCAAAACTGCTGGAAGAGAAAAATAAGCCAAGACTTGGAACTCCTTTAATATATTTGAAAATTCTAATTGCTGCATTATAGTGAGCAATTCTAGGCTTATCAAGAAATTGAGAAAGTTGTTGAATAGAAAATGTTATGTCAGGATAGGTATTAGTGAGATACATAAGTTTTCCAATCAACGTTCTATAGGCATGAACATCAGTGATAGGCACACTTCCAATAGAAGACAATTTAACAAGATTATCCATAGGAGTGACTGCAGGTTTGCAGGCTAAAAGACCTACATTTGTTAACAATTTCAATGCATAGTTCCTTTTATTCATTATTATCCCTTTCTTACTTCTTGCCACTTCAAAACCAAGAAAATACCTTAAATCACCAAGATCCTTGATCTCAAATTTCTTATTCAAAGCTTATTTGACTCGCACAATCTCTTCTTTTTCATTTCCTGCCAAAATTAGATCATGCACATACACCAATAATGTTGTAAAAGATCCGTCAGAAGAATTAATAAATAAGGAATAATCATTCATAGATTGAGTATATCTTGCAGACATAAAAAAGGATGACAATTTAGCAAACCACTCCCTGCTAGCTTGCTTAAGACCATATAAAGCTTTTTTTAATTTACAAACTTGTCCTGGTTGAATAGAAGTCAATCTAGGAGGAGCAACCATGTATACATCTTCTTTCAACTCTCCATGTAAGAAGGTATTATTTATGTCTAATTGTTTCAACTCCCAGTTATATATAGAAGCTAGAGAAAGAAACAACCTTATAGTGGTCATCTTTGCTACTGGAGAAAAAAGTTTCAAGGTAGTAAATGCTATCTGTTTGTATGTATCCCTTCTCCACTAATCTTGCTTTATGTCTTTCAACAGTCCCATCAGCATTATACTTTATTTTGAATACCCATTAGTTGCCCTGTGGTGGAAATGGGAAGCAAATGGATGAGACCCTTCTTCAATTTTTCTCTAACAATGTGACTATCGATTTCTATATGTTTCGTATGCTCATGAAACACTGGATTTGCTGCAATGTACCTTGTTGAGTCATTGTCACAATATAAAAGAGATGGTTGCTTAAAAGGAACTTTAAAATGTTGAAGAAGATAGACTAACCATTGAATTTCATATGTAACAGTGGCCATTGCCCTGTATTCAACTTCACAAGAACTCTTTGATATTGTTCCTTACTTCTTTGATTTTCAGGATATAAAGGAATTTTCAAGATACACACTAAAACCAATCACTGATTGTCTTGAATCACTACAGATGCCCCAATCACTATCACAAAAGGCTTTTAGATGGGCAAAACTACTGGAAGTGAAAAATAAGCCAAGACTTGGAGCTCCTTTAATATATTTGAGAATTCTAATTGTTGCATTATAATGAGCAATTGTAGGCTTCTCAAGAAACTGAGAAAGTTGTTGAACAGAAAATGTTAAGTCATATTGGGTATTAGTGAGATACATAAGTCTTCCAATCAACCTTTTATAGGCATGAACATTAGTAAAAGGCACACTTCCAATAGAAGACAATTTAACAAGATTATCCATAGGAGTGACTACAGGTTTGCAGGCTAAAAGGCCTACATTTGTTAACAATTTCAATGCATAGTTCCTTTTATTCATTATTATCCCTTTCTTACTTCTTGCCACTTCAAAACCAAGAAAATATCTTAAATCACCAAGATCCTTGATCTTGAATTTCTTATTCAAAGCTTCTTTGACTTGGACAATCTCTTCTTCTTCATTTCTTGCCAAAATTATATCATCCACATACACCAATAATACTGTAAAAGATCCTTCAGAAGAATTAATAAATAAGGAATAATCATTCATAGATTGAGTATATCCTGCAGAAATAAAAAGGATGACAATTTAGCAAACCACTCCCTGTTAGCTTACTTAAGACCATATAAAGCCTTTTTTAATTTACAAACTTGTCCTGGTTGAATAGAAATCAATCCAGGAGGAGCAACCATGTATACATCTTCTTTCAACTCTCCATGTAAGAAGTTATTATTTATGTCTAACTGTTTCAACTCCCAGTTATATATAGAAGCTAGAGAAAGAAACAACCTTATAGTGGTCATCTTTTGTACTGGAGAAAAAAGTTTCAAGGTAGTCAACGCCCTTTATTTGTGTTTATCCCTTCGCCACTAATCTTGCTTTATATCTTTCAACAGTTCCATCAACATTATACTTTATTTTGAATACTAATTTGCAACCTATGGCAATTTTGTTCTTAGGAAGGAGAACGATCTCCCATGTTTGATTTGACTCCAAAGTAGATATCTCACACTATATAGCCTTTCTCCAACAGTCATATTTCACAGCTTCAGAATAAGTGTTTGACTCAACATGTGAAGAAATAGACATAATAAAAGATTTATAAGAAGGTGATAATTTATTATAAGACAAAACAAAATTCAAAGGATATTTAACTCTAGAAGATGTATTGGAAACATTGAGATTACAATGATAATCCTTTAGATACTCAGGTGGTTTTTTTGTTCTGGTACTCATTCGAATTGACTGTGTTGTTTCATAATTTTCATTGAGGTTTTGGTCTCTATGGGAACAAACTTCTTCGAGGATAGAAATGTCTGATTCATGGTCATTATTAACATTATTTTTAATAATATCACAGGATGCAAAAATGACTCGTGATGACTCACTCAAAATAGGTTGATCTTCTATATAAACATTTTGATCGTGAGTGTTTGGACTGTTAGTTTCATTGCTAGTACCTTCAACCCTTTGATATGGAAAAACATGTTCATAGAAGACAACATCCTTAGACACAAAAATTTCTCTTGATTAAATATTTAACAAAATATATCCTTTTATCCCCTTTTAAAACCAATAAAAATATATTTTGATGTCCTTAGGTCAAATTTACCTCTATTTGTTGACAAAGTGCTAGCATAACATAAAGATCCAAACACCTTTAATTAATTAAAATTTGGTGGAGTTTTGTAAAGCATTTCGTAAGGAGAAGATGTGAGAAGCATGTTTATAATATGCACAACATGTGTCACAAAATATTACCAATAAATTTTGGGTAAATGAGATTGTATCATGAGAGCTCTTGGTACATTTAATAAATGACCATGTTTTCTTTTAACTATATTATTTTGTTGTTGAGTATTGACACATGAAGTTTGATGTATTATTCATTTATTGATAAAAAAAATTAGTCATGAAAAATTCAGTTCAATTATCACTTCTGATTACTTTTATTGCTGTCTCAAATTGTGTTTGAATAAAAACAACAAAATTTTCTAAAATCTCAACAACTTCAGATTTTTGTTTTAAAGGAAAAATCCATGTGTACCTTGAATAATCATCAACTATGGTCAAGAAATATTTATGACCATGAATTGAGGATAATGAGTATGGTCCCCACACATTAACATGAATCAAATCAAAATATTTTTTAGATTTAGATGCACTAAGAGGAAAAGAGATGTCTTTTTTGCTTTGCAAAACGACAAATATCAGAAATAAAAGATTTGTTATATTTAACAAAAGGAAATTTATTTTTGATAACATCTATAGATTTGTTTGAAACATGTCCTAACCAAAAATTCCAAAGGGTTTCGAGATCACTAGCAGTAAAATTGACAGTATTGGTGATATGTGGAGATTTGACAGGTTTGATTTGAAGCTTTTGATAAGAAGGGACCCTAAGTATATAAAGTCTATCTTTTATCTGAGCTGATCCAATTACTTTCAAGGAGTTTTTTTTTCTTAATGTGATACCATTAGAATAAAAAATAATCATACAAGACAACATATCAATTAACTTTGCCACTGAAAGAATATTAAAAGTGAAGTTAGGAATATACAAAACATTATCTAGGACATGATCTTGATTGATAAAAACACTTCTAGAATAGTTTGCAATGACTTGATTTCCATTTGGTAATTTGACAAAGATAGGATTAATTTGACGACATGAAGTGAAATGAGTCAAGGATGAACAAATATGATTAGTAGCACCACTATGAAGAATCTAAAAACTAAAGGACGAGAGAAATTTATTACCAGTGTATGTTGTTGTGTTGGAAGAAATGACAGAGATTTGATTAGAGCTACTTTCACTGGATTTAGACTGTTGTAGAAGAGCTAATAAGTTTGATATTGCTCAGGAGTAAAACCAATTTGCTAAGAATGTACCTCTGACCTTAAACTTTCATGATTTTGTTAGTTATTATTATAGTCTGCTTTACGATTTTTAAACTTGAACTGAGGTGGAAAACCATGTTTTCTATAGCATGTATCAATCACATGTCCTATCTTTCCACAATGACTGCAAACTTTAGAAGTATATTGTCTTCCATAAGTACCAAAAATTTGTCTCTCTTGTTGTGTATCAATGTTGTTGAAAAGTAACATGATAAGGTGATCTAAAATCTTGTGAGGGATCAACAATTTCGGCCATGATAAATGTACCAACCAAAGCTCTCAAATTAAAGCTCTGATACCATATTATGAAAATAAGAGATGAACAAAAATGAACAAAGGATACGAGAATGAAAATATTCTTTCTATTTTTCTATATCTTGATCAAAAGTAAAGGATTGAATATATACAAATAATGTACCCATTCTAGGTATAGCTAATGAAAGAAAATAAATAAAAATATTACTACTTGATACTGTCATAAAACATAAAATAAACAAAATTGATGATAATTTGATTTTTGTCATAAAGACAAAATCAAATAATTAATATTTGTTTTCTTCTAAACAATTTGATCTTGTCATAAAGACAAAATTACAAAATTGATATCAGTTTCCTTATAGAAGTCTTGTATCCATATTCGTATCCATATCCTCTAAAATACCAAAACAAAGCGTCATTCAAATATCTCTTGGGATTCGAGCAAAAGGTGCAACATTTGCCAACTCTCCTGACATAAGTTATTTTCTAACCCAACTATGTGTCTTTTACGATGTGCAGTTTTACCATTGTTTCCTGTAAAAGATTTTGCTACAAAGGGATTGTGTGAAGAAGATAAGAGAAATTAATTTTCCGTGCAATACATTTAATATTTCTCAATTTTTAAAACTCATTAGATGATAGCAGTAAAAGAAGAAGATAATAAGTGAGTTCAAAGCTACTGTGTTTAACCATATAAGGATTTTCCAAGCTTATTTTTGACTCGTTTTGATTTGTCTAATCTTGTCTTAACTTCTAATTAATTATTTTCAAAACAAAATCAAAGGATTAATGATGATTTATGTGAATTAAAATTTAACCCATAAGAACAACGCTTTCAAATCGAGAATAGGTTTTTGAATTTATCTTTCACAATTTCTATATATAACTCTTATTTAATTGGATATCAAATTAAATATTTTATCTGTTCTAATGACTGATTAATTATGCATATACATTTGGATACAATTGGAATCATGCCCTATTAGGTTTTCACTATAACTTTTTTCTACTTCAAAATTACGAAATTCTATTAAATTGGAAGATTTTATATTGGCTCTGAATTGATTCTTTATCTTAATTGCTTTCAAATTTCGAATTGAAATTAACATGCTTAGTAATTAATTGATTTATAAATTAGACGATAAACACGCCAATGTTCATATTTTCTCTTTAGAAGGTCCTCAAGCTCAACGTTCTACTCTTATTTGCTTGTGGAAATTATTTGAAATGATTATGTGCTTTAAATTCAAGATACTCTAATGTTTTAAAAATGTTTCCTTTGCAAAATCAATCAATCTTTATACAAAATTAAGTTAAGGTTAGAAACTTCCTTATAGAGAGTCTAATGGCAATGAGACGAAGCATGAGCACCTGCTACATCTTAAACTGATTCTTTGGACTTCAAACGGTCAAATTTCACAAAGCTATATTTGTTTACTCTTTCATGTTTACTCTTACATTAAACAAGAATATAGTTTTGTTTACTCTTTCACAAGAGCTACATCCACTTTCTTTGCCAAAGATGCAAAGATTCCACTAAACACATTATACAATACAAAGCAACACCAAGAATCACTCTTGCACCCTATAAGAATGAAACCTACATTGTGCAACATCCTGTGAAAGAGTAAACAAGAATAAAATTTTGCAAAGTTTATGTCAAATCATTTGTGAAAGAGTAAACAAGAATAAAATTTGTGTGTGCAATCTTTCTAATCCTTATTCTCTTATTGCTTTTTGAATTTTGCATAAATTGAGAATTAATCAAAATTTTGTTAAACTGAATTTGAAGGATAATTGATTGCTTTTCTAGAGTTTTGGTAATAAGGAAAATTGTAATTCATTGAAGTGAAAATTTAATCAAGTGAACTTTAGCTAATATGATCAATCAAGAAATTAAACAAACTCTTTGTTTGATTTGATTGATTATTTTTCGGCCACTTGTCAACCAGAAATTGCAATTCATTATTTTAGTGAAAATTTTCATTCTTTAAATATTCATTTGCGAAAATCTACTATAGTTCAATTCTCTCATCCTCTTGAACTCAGCCTAAAGTGTTTTACATTTCTTGCAGTGATTTGAGTTCAGATTCCATTCAACACCCCATTTTGGAGTTAGTTATTCCTGCAGTTGGTATTAGAGTTAACTTCAGGGGTTAGTTCTCTATCAGGTCTTTAGGCATAATCCTATAGAACTCAATGGAAGTAGATAGACGAGTTATTAATTGTGCACCAATGTGTAAGGGTAAAAAATATGAGATGTGGAAAATGAGGATAATTGTCTTCTTCGAATATAGTGGCATTGAGTTTATTGATATCATACAACATGGTATACCAACTTTGTTTGATGCTTTTGAATCCATGAATGATGAAAAGAAGTACATGTTTCTATTGAATGTCAAAGCTAGGCATATTCTGATGTGTGCTTTATCAGAAGAGGAGATGTCTAAGGTGTAGAAAATGGGTTTAGGCTGAGTTTAAGAGGGGGGTGAATTGAACTATTGAAAACTTTTCGCAAATACTGAAAAGTATAAAAGATTTGAATGAAGGTTCTTTATTAATTCACTTATCAATAAAATTCAGACTTACACAACAGGAATCAGTATGTCAAGAAACAAATCTAATCAATTACACAAATTTATTATGAACCGAAGTAGCACAATACACTATACTGAAGTCTCAGAATCTTGAAATCAAGTTCAGTGAACTAAGACAAGCAGTTACTGCAATTGATCAAGATAATATCAGAACCAGAAGCGGAAGCAATTTACTTAGTTAAAATGAATAACAAAATCAACTCAGAAATAATCAGATAAAGAACACTCTAAGAAATCGCAATTTATTTCAAGAAGGAATGTTATCCAAATGTTCTTTTGTTTGATAATGTTTTATGAACCAGTTAAAGTGTTAATTCAATTATTAATACAATCAGTCAATTAACCAGATGAAATAACAGGTTCAGACAAACAAAGATTATTAGATGAATTAACAAACAATAGTCACGAAGAACAATTTATTGATCGAGCGAAAATGGAAAACCAAATGCGTTCAAGAAGAGAGAAAGAAAGATCAAGAACACAAGATTTTATCCTGGTTCACCCTTCCTCAAGGGCTACGTCCAGTCCGTCGCAAACTAGCAAAGATTTCCACTAAAAACTCACCAAGATCAGTTTTACACAATACAATACTACTCCCCGCAGTACACATACTGCTTCCCGCAGCACACGCACTACTGAAAGTGAGCAACCGTGATTGCAAAATTCAATTTGTTGAAACCGAAAAACAACTTATTGATTTTCTCACAAAACCCTTAGCAAGAGATAGATTCAATATTTTGAGAACTGAACTTGGTATTTTGGATGCTTTAAATGTCTTCTACTAAATGAGCTTATAATGTTATTAGGTAGAATATTTTCAATTGATTTTTTTAAAAGCAATGAGTTGAAAAATCTGGTGTTTATGTTTTTTATTTAATAATTTCTCAAACATAGTGGATTGAAAATTCGGTGTTCATTTTAAATTGATTGATTTTTAAAAAAAAAAAGTGGGTTGAAAATCTGATGCATTATGGTTAATTGATTGATTCCAAAAACTAGCTGATTAAAAATCTGATATATATTGTTTTAATCAATTGTTTTTCGAAAACAACCGATTAATTTTACTTATAGTTTCTCTAGTTTATTTTTTTCTATGCAAATTTAATTGGCTAAATAGTGTATTAAGTGTGCAGGAGCTACCCAATGGGTTTCCACATGTTTCAATGAGATGAAACCCGTGTCAACACATTAAACCAAGCATTTTTATTTTTTCTATGCAAATTTAATTGGCTAAACATTGTATTAAGTGTGTAGGAACTTCCTAACGGGTCATGTTTCAATGAGCTGAAACCCATGACAACACATTAAACCAAGAAGTTTATTTTTTCTATGCAAATTTAATTGGCTAAACATTGTAGTAAGTGTGCAGGAGCTTCCTAACGGGTTTCCACATATTTCAATGAGCTGAAACCCATGACAACACATTATTAAACCAAGCAATTGCACAACTAGTTTGTACTTCACTGCATCAACTGTATGAACCTTGGTCAAAAAGCAATTTTATTGGTTTGACTGGACCAATTAACAAGATGTTTTGAAAGTGTTCAAACTTTGGCCGCAGAGGCTGCCTAGCTAGTTCAAACTTTAACTGAATGAATCTTTGAATTGTTATATTATAACTGTGCCAACTGCATATTAAGCATATTGCATTGATTTTTCCTTTAAAAACATAATTTATTTTTCATGTGTTGCACCTCACTTGTCATTTGCATAAGCATTGTGCATCTAGTTCCTCCTCCTCCACAGTTCTAAGCTACTAAACATTTGAGCAAACCATCATGTCTTCATCCAAATCACCAAACAAGAGAGCTAGAGCTAGTTCTTCCTCACAAGTTGAAGAATTGGCCACTTAGAAAAGTGGTTTTCAAGAGACCAAAACCAGATGTTGTCCTACCTCCACGAGTTCAATAGGAAGATCATCATTGGCCCAAAAATTCATCAAACTTGACTGGCCAAAGGAAGAGCAACTTAATGAGGTGAAGAAGCCAGTCAACTACCAGAAATTGAAAAAGTTCTTGGCATTTTTTGGAACTATTTATCCAGACTTGACCCGAGTATTCTACACCAACGTTTCACAACTCCAGCTGTATGGTATGCAGTTGTAGGACTGAAATACGAAGACTTGAAGGTCACCAAGGGACCAATTGAAGACTTCAACAAGATCGAATTCTATAAGACTTGTTTGAGAAATATGAATGCATAAATGAAGAGCTTTAGTGTTGGGAAGCTTACCATGAACCCACGGATTCTAGCTTTTATCATTATGTGGATACTTACTCCTAAAGGCAGCAACCATGACGTGTTGACTAAAGAATACCTACTGTTAATGTACTGCTTTATGAAGAAAATACCTGGGTATATAGTTGTTATTTTGCATTGTTCTGAGTTTGATCTATGTGTTTGTTCCGAGTTTAAGATTGTACTTGATTGTACTAGATGATGATGTAATGTTCTCAAATTTATTAATGAAATCATCTTATTCTCATTCTAAATTGCAATATGAATCTATTGGAAACTGCAAAATGATTGACTCGTGGGCTTTAAGTATTGAATGTACCATTCAGGGGGTATATAACTATGGGGGAGAAAAGGTTAAGTAAATATGTTGTTTATTGACATGGTAAGAAAAGTCAATCAATTTATTTTTCAATTTAATCGATTGATTTTTTGGTAAGCCTACAATTGCAAGAATTTCAATCAATTTACTTGAAATACAATTAGAGTCTATTATCACTTGAGTTTGTATTTTGCAGACTTAACTGAAGAAACCCATAGTCGCCACATGTGTTGCGTACATATGTAGCGACATTCTTCCTTTCAGAAAGCATTTTATCCTTTCTCTTGAATTTTCTTTCTCTAAAACTATCATTGTATTTGTTTTGGGGTCGCCTCTCTATTACCCTCATGTGCTTCATCACTTATTCTGCCTCGATGTGAGTAGTAGCTCTCCAGCATACTTCAGTCATGGACTTGGCCTTTTCTCGAAGAAGTGACTCATGAATGGGTTGGCTTGGAGACCTTTTATGAAAACGCCAACAAACATCTCTTCATTTAGGAGATTAAGCTTCACAATGACATTGCAAAAGCGATTAAGATAATCCTTCAATAGTTCTGTTTCTTGTTATCGTATATCAAACAAGTCAGCCAAATTTGGTGGTTTGACTTTATTGGCAGTGAATTATTGTACGAACATCTATTGAAAAGGTGTGTAACGAATCAATGGTGCCATCAGGCATTCCACTGAACCAAGTTCTAATGAAAGTGCTAACAAACATCTTGCACCGAACCACATTTAATCCTCCTCAAATAGGCATTTGGGCCCTAAATGCTTTCAGATGACATTCAAGATCTCTTGCTCCCGAGAATGGTACCATCTTCGACACCATGTAGTGATGAGGGACTTATTCTCCATTATCGCCTAGGTAGCGCCTGGTAGAAGGTTGTGGACCGTTCAGCATTTGATTCGAGCGTAATACTCCAGGTGTGGCCTTTGCAATCTGATTCCTCAAAGCTTGTCGTAATTCTTCTTCATTCACCTTTTTTGATTCGAGCATAATGCTCCAAGTGTAGCCTTTACAATCTGATTCCTCAAAGCTTGTCGTAATTCTTCATTTACCTTTTGTAATTCTTCGAGAGCTTTGAGGGTTTGCTCTAATTGATGATGAGCTTCCTCTTCCTCTTCCCACAATCATTCTTGTTTTACATGAGCCTCTTCTCTTTGATGTTCCCTTTCATCTTACAATTCTTTTGCTTTTTTTTTTCTCTAATTTGTTCATTGCTACATTATGATTCCTGCATTGAGAATTTGTTGTAAGGTTAAGGTATAAGTTATCTATGATTTCTATTTTTTTTTTTTTTTTTTTTTGGATAGTTTATATGAAAAAAATTTTTGTAGGATAAAGAATATTTTTTTTTTTCACAATAAGCACCAATTTTTTTTATTTTCTTAAAGAAAATTACTTTTTATTAATTTTTTTTTTTTTATTAATTAATAAAAATATATCTAAATAATACATTGGGTC
>Ga0123340_1003534_pt1 | contig 14658 bp, 6 predicted proteins | sample SirMexnodulemix_FD_89961 | JGI IMG/M metagenome (GOLD analysis project Ga0123340, IMG submission 89961) | Root nodule microbial communities of legume samples collected from Mexico - Siratro Mexico nodule mix | ecosystem: Host-associated > Plants > Roots > Nodule | place: Mexico: Nepantla... | reverse complement strand
ATTCTAGTAGGTTATTTTTACTTACTTTTATATAAATTAACAATTTGATGTATAACAAAGCTTCAAAGTTTAGAAAATTAAACAAATTTTCATCAAAATATAATGGTTTAACAAGTAAATTAGATAATCAACAAAACCCTACCACTTTATTTATAGAGAGTAGGTTTGGGTTTATTTTTTATCAGTGAAAAAAAAATATTAAATGAGACTACTTGACTACTTTAACCCTTTTATAAGCATTGTAAAAAAAACGAAATAGGAAAATCTAATGCCTTCGAGATATTATCTATAATTGTGTTAACAAACCTTCAAAACTATTTCAATAAAGAAGTCATCATAAAATCAAAATATTCTACAGAAATACATGTTAAGAGAAAATTAAATTCGAAATGTAAGAGAAATTTAATAATCATCCTCAACCATGTAAACCTAACCATATATATTTACAATATATATCAAAACCTAATATTAGAGCGATAAATGTTAGAATTTATAGTTGAATTCAAGTTCAACACTTCTTCTAATTTGAGAGTTGAGTAAAAAAACAATAATTTTACCATCCTTCTAATAATTTTTTAAAGGTATAAAAGAAGTGGGAATTTGAAAACAGTAGTGCACAAACATAATATTACATTGTCTAAATTACATTAATGATTTGTTTAAGTGTAATGATAAATAACATAGATTTTTTTATGAATACGTTTACCACACTATATCAATAATAATAATAATAATAATAATAATAATTATTATTATTATTATTATTATTATTTTTATTATTATTATATATAAAAGAATCAATATAATATATACATACTATATTAATTCAGGCAGTGACCGACTTATTATGTTACATATTATATCAATTATTTATTTATATAATGATTAGTTTAACATATTTGTCTCAAACAGCTTTCTCCAATGACAACCATTCTGTTCCAAACATGTAGCATTTCTTTTTGTCTCTCTTACCTCGTGCAAACCCACATGCATCAAATGTCCACAAATTAATGGTCAGAGATTTAAATAAATTAACATAACAAATTAAGAGAAGTGAACAAAAATGTTATTAAGAAGAATATTTGGAGCAAGTTTGATAAAATTTGATTCCAACAATATTTATTATTGATATTTCCTTTTACTTTTTAACGTCTTCTTAAATGTTTTATTTACATCTTATCTTGATCTTAATATCTTTAAATATTCAAATATAAATATTGTGACTATTTACGTTAATATTATAAATATTAGTCATAATTATAAATAATTTAAAAAATATTTATGAAATCACATAAATTATTTTTTAAGCTTTAAGTATAGAGTCATTCCATGAAATTCATTAAAAAAAAAATAAAATAACATGGGTAGACCAAATTCATAAAAAGAAAAAAACAAAGTAAATAATCAAACCAACCCACAAGGTTAATAGAGAAAATAAAAGAACAAAACTAAGAGAAATCAACATAGGAGTAAAAAAAAAAAGTCTATCTCTTATTTTAAAAAACAAAACAACAAAAGAAATAAAATCAAACTGAGGTGCACAAACCCCTTTATCATTTCTTCTTTGTAGTACCTACTTTAATAGTTTTGTCAGTAGTCTTGGAAGCACCCTTCATTGGTCTCCCAAGTTTCTTATAAGTTTTAACACATCTTTCTAACTCATTCGGATCACTAGAGGAACTATGTTATACTAGATAGACCCAATACTTAAAAGTCAACTTACACTCCTTCTTGAACTTAGAAGAAAGTACCCGAGTAACTTACATCCCTCTAACATCTGGCTGTAGTCCTACATGATATGAATGGTGAGCAGTTAATTGCAAAGAAGAAAGCTAAAACAAAACTCTTGGACTTCCAAACCAACGACAACTGTGACATCAAGCTCATCCTAAGAGAACCATGAGAAACTATTTCAATGGTTTTTCCAGCCGCTATAAAAGCACTTTTAGGTGGTCTACCTGGCCTACGGGGTGATTAGACCAAATCATTATGACCATCAGAGTCTGAGTTAAAACAAAATATGCGCCCACCTCTTAGAAACAAAACTCTGTATAACAACACCCTATAAGGAATTCTGTTTAGAAACAACATGTTTAGAATTATTGTTATCTATCACTGGAACATCATAATGGAAGAGACCATGGGGAGATTAGAATCCACAATATTCACATTTTTATGCTTCTCCTAAGATGAGTTTTATCTAGAACAAGCAATTTAGAAAAAATAATTTAAAATAGGCAAATTAGACGGACGAGTCAAGTCACTCTTAAGAAAAACATATTGTATCTGCTAAACATTTTGAACTAGAAATGCCTGCTGAGAATCGTCAACACGGCTTGACATCTCTTCTAAACTATCTTTCTAACAAAAAGACATTATTAGAAGCAAGAACATCACCTCCTAAAAAGAATATAGTTTAGAATCATAACCAACATCAATATTGACAACATTAACAGCTTGAAGATTCACATTTTCTTCCCTTATCTCGAAGTTGGAGTTACGAATATAACATTTTTTAGCTTCACTTGTTGATCAAACCTATCACTTTGAGAAAAATACCAATCATTTTACAAAATAGCAAAAAGGTAGAAGTCGTTCATACTTCACACCAGCCACAAAGGCAAAGTCTAGACGTTCCACCAAAAGCTAATGTGACAGAGAAGAAAGTATATCTGCATCAACAAGCACTCGAACATCAAAACAAAGGATTTTTTTATAGTACAATCATTTAACGCAAGAGCGGTACCAACCCCTATAGAAAAAATAACACAGAATTGTCGCCATGAATTTTGACTTAACATTGTGTCTTAATAAGCTTTATAATTGCTAAAACAAAATTTTTAGTAGACAAAAACTCACAAAAATCCTAAAAAGAGATTCCCTTATATGAAAATAGGAACTTTCCTCTTATTTTCATATATTATTTTGTTTCCTTATTTGACCTATACGCAGAAAAGTGAACAATAAAATGAAAATCAATCAACTTCGATAAAATTTTAATACTCTTTCCATTTATCCAAAAAAACTCAAACCTATCAATAAAAATCTTTATTTCCAAAATAAAGATATTGTTACGACATTATTTAGAAGAACTTCTATAAAAAAAGCTTACATAAATGCACACATGTAACACATTCCTAGCCATGCACAACACTCATATGTAAATAATCCAAGAAAAAAAGAAGAAAACTTTCTTTAAACAACAATTTAATCAGTAATTATTGTTCTTTTCTCATTGTTAGCTTTTTTAATACTAATTTGGATCTTGAAAAGATTCAACAATTAACTAAAAAATTAAAGAAGATAAATTTTAGAAAGATGACGATTTTTATCTTACATTATGAGAAAAGGTAATAAAGAAATTGTGAGAAAAAATGAAAAAAAAAATACAATGAAAAATTATGTTTCTTCCAGAGAAATTAAATAAAACAATAAAAGAAATCATTGTAAAAAATAATAAATGAATTTGTTTAATGTTAAGGGTATGTTTACAAAATTACTATTGACAAAGACATGAGAGAGTAATTTTGAAAAATATAAACTTTTCACGTTTTTTGATATTTTTAATTATCATGTTTAAGTGAAAATAAAACATTTGAATCGAATAAAAAAAACAGCATTTTTATAAAAAATAATACTTTTTTTTAGTCATCTATCTGTATCAGTTATTTTTTACTTTGAGTTTGCCGTGAAACAGACGGAACCTGAGAAAAAATAGTTCTGTAAAGATCACAACGTCTACATTCATGGAATATTTCCCTGTACCAAAATTGGAAGGGAGGGACAAAACAACAGCGAATAAATTGGGGTTAAATAACTAGTTAAACTAATTAACATAAACATAATTAGTTTATTAAATCACACAATTTATTTATCCATATACATAAACATCCCTGATTTTACCGCAGTGAATTCCGCAGCAATAACTCTCAGCCAATCACCATCTTCCACGTCATCAACCCTTCCGCGTTTCCTATATAAACCTCGCCCATTGCTCCCTCCTCCCTTCAAATTCGCCTCTTCTCTCTCAACCTCAATTTCTTTTCTCCCAAACAACACTTTATTAGGGCCCGGTCGTGCATTACCTGAGCATCGCCGGAAAATCTCGCCGACGAAAAAAATGACGGGATACCTTGCTGCAAGGCTCGTCTTTCGTCGACCGACGCCGGCTAGCCGATTACTCCTCCGCCGGGAAGTCTCGCTGCCGGCGGCTGAAAGGACCAAAGACGCGGCAGCACCGACAAAGGAACTGCCGGCGTTCGACTACTCTCCCTCGGCGTACTCCGGTCCCTCCAGCGACGAGATCCTCGCGAAACGCAGGGAGTATCTCAGCCCTTCGATCCTCCACTCGTACAAAACTCCGGTGAGGACGCGCCGCACCGGATCATCTCGTTAACTGTGTATTAATTTTTCCGTTACGCAAGTGTAACTAAAATAACTAACTAACTAACTTGATAATTGGGGTGTGATCGTGTGTGGGAGGTTGCAGCTTAACGTGGTGGAGGGGAAGAGGCAATATCTGTTCGATGATAAGGGAAGGAGGTACGTGGACGCGTTCGGAGGTATTGCTACGGTCTGCTGCGGGCATTGCCACCCCGATGTGGTCGCAGCCATCGTCGAACAAACGAAGCGCTTGCAGCATTCCACGGTTCTCTACTTGAATCACGCCATAGCAGATTTTGCTCAGGCTTTGGCTTCTAAGCTTCCCGGTAATCTTAAGGTGAATATCATGATAATCTTAATCAAACCATGATTTTGCAATTTTGCAAAACTCCTTTTTAAATGTAAAAATTACTTAAGATATAGTAATCAATTAAGTCATAAAAAAAAAATATGAAGTAAGATAATTCAAATACTAATACAAGCGTTATGACAAACAAATTTTTAGTAATTACTACTGGTGACAATATTTGAACAATTAATCTTGTATTAACATTTTATGAAAAATCGTGACCACGAATTTTTGTACGGATAGAATGATTTATAAGTATGCTACAGTAACAATAAAATTTGTTGCCATAATTTGCTAAGAAAAAATATATACTACATAAAATCAGATAATATGGTAGAAAATTCTATACTAAAATAAAGTCATATTTTGATCATGGGATGGAGCAAACATAGAGTACGACAAGTAATGTTAAAGTATTTTATTTGTAAATTTCTATGCTAATATCATGGGACTAGGGTGAGGAAGTGGGTTCGTTGATTTATATGATAATGACTTAATTTTTGTGTGTCTTGTCAAGCCACACATAACAAAAACTCTCCGTTATCTGTTACTTTAATGGAGAAAAAACTACTTTTTTTTTTTTTCCGATTTAGGCCAAAAATAAAACATACAGTTATTGCATCTCTCAAAAATAAAATATACAATTATTGCATCACTCAAATTCTTTCTTTTATCATCCATATTCTCTCTACTGTATCAATTGGATTTTTAAAATATATTTATACCTGTGAGTATATCAGATTTATTGATACTCCCATGATAACTAAATTCTTTCATCAACTTCCCTCTTTATTTTACTATTCTAATATTTTCTTTCATTTTTTATCTTAAAAAATAATAGTTAAATTAGGATAAGATTTGTATAATTAAAACTAATTATCATGATTTTATTATGACGGTGTTAAAGCAGCAATATATAGACTAATAGTTTAATGACTTAATTTAACTATTTAATAACAATTATTTTTATAAAGAAACGACAAAAAGGAGTGATCGTATACAGATGAGAAATAATCATAGAAAATAGATAATAGCAAATTTTAATTTTTCTTTTCTTCGGATGAGAAAAATTAAGTTGTCTATTTTATGTGCAGGTGGCGTTTTTTACAAATTCTGGAACGGAAGCAAACGAATTAGCGATTCTGATGGCAAGAATGTACACTGGCTCCCATGACATCATATCTCTAAGGAATTCTTACCACGGAAATGGTGGTGGAACAATGGGGGCCACAGCTCAAAGCATCTGGAAATTTAATCTTGTGCAGGTTTCTATTTCCTCTCCTTTTCAGTTTTATACATGTTTATCAATCAATAATCTGTTAACAAAATACCTTCTACGTCAGCTGATAAAGGTGTTTTAACCTTACTAATAATATCAAATTTGATTCTTGAAGATATAATTACATTTAATCAAAGGGACTGCAAGACATGATTGAATTGGTATAAGACTAATGAGTTTAACTACTGACTAATTATGATAATTAAGTACCTGAAAAAAAAAAGTTAAATGGCTTGTAATAATCTTATACAATTTAAATAAAATTAGTTCCCCAGAAAATAGTCATGGACTCTTAAAAAGACTACGACCCATGCTAAATTGCCAGCACAACTCAATTAATTAACAAAGAACAAAACAGGGTCCAAAACAAAACCAGGTCATAGGTACACTTGGAACGAAGTTGACCTAGGTAATAATGGACTGTACATTTCCACATGAAAGAAAGGAAAAGATAACTTCTTTATTTTTATTGAATTTAACAAGATTTTAAGACAAAAGAAATAAAATTATAAAGTAGCATAAAGCTACGTAACCCTCTTACTATAAAAACAAAAACTGTCATCTATTTCTTATATTTTTCTAAAACTCAACTCTCACAACTGTACTTTCACTATGTGCTGATAAAAAAAAAATATACATACGTATGTCATAGCAACGGACTTTGCTCTCCCTGAAAGCAACGTTCATTATTGATAGTATTTGGAACACACTTTCCTGTGGAAACTAGTAGTTGCGGATTAGTACTAAAGTGCCGTGACGATTATTTCTCGTGATAATGAAAGCATGGACCCCTTTACGCAAATTATATTACAATTACGTGGTGCATTGTTCGTTCCTAATTATTAGTATATATAAATATATCCTTTCCAAGAAGTAATTTATTTCTTGTTATGGGAAAATACCATTTTCTTTGTTGCGAATTGCCATGTGAGTTCACATGCAAATGCAATACCCTCCAGGCTGGAGTGTTCTCCTTTTGTATTCTGCGTTGTGTAGTTTTTTTAGTTTACTTAATTTGTTCCGTGCCACTTCCAACTTAGGATTACATTTGATACACATAATGAATTGATATGGTACTCAGTTCTGTTATTTATTATGTTTTAAAAGTATAAAACTTTCATCCATTCACAGTATGACAAGTAAAGTTACTGCTTCAAAATTTACATCTATTATTGATTGATATGATAGTATCAAAATTTTATATTAACAATTGATTTTTTTTTTAATATTTATGTTTAGTTTTCTTCTATTTCCAAAAGATATAAAGTATAAAATAAAAATGTCACGTTCCATCTAACCTGTCTAACAAAATGCTACCTAACTTTTCAGCAGATATTTTTAATGGAAAATAGAGTTTGCCTAACATGTTTTGTTTTTCTGCTTTTTTTTTTTGCCAACAGAGTGGTGTTCATCATGCAGTAAATCCAGACCCTTATAGAGGTATTTTCGGTTCTGATGGAGAGAAGTATGTAAGAGATGTTCAAGAAATCATCAATTTCGGAACTACTGGAAATGTTGCTGCCTTCATATCTGAAGCTATACAGGTATCTAGTTAAAGCATAGACGAATCTAGGTATGAAACAATTTGATTTAGCAATATTCACATTGCATAACATGTTTTCTTCAGAACAAGTATTCTAAATTAGGTTTTCTTTCCTTAGTTTGTTCTCTCTAAAACATTTCATTTATAAAATTTAAAAGAATTAACTTCCACGAAGAACCTCTTTCACTGTCTTTTATCTAATAAATAAGATTGTATTGTTAGCATTTCTCAAATTTGGATGAACAAGGACATTTGTTGATGTGGTGTTGTTAACGATAGGGAGTAGGAGGCATCGTTGAAATGGCTCCTGGTTACTTACCCGCTGTGTACGACATTGTTAGAAAAGCTGGAGGTCTTTGTATTGCCGACGAAGTTCAATGCGGCGTTGCTCGCACTGGTAGCCATTTCTGGGGATTTGAATCCCATGGTGTTGTACCTGACATAGTAACAATAGCAAAGGTAAAAAGAGCAATTCTTACATTAGTCCTTATAGATGCAAGTTACAACTACCAAAACTTTAAGATACTATTAACATAGAAACACTTAATTGAATGTTTTACGTGTTTCTGAATTTTGGTTTTTTGGGCAGAGCATCGGAAACGGCATTCCTCTTGGTGCTGTGGTGACTACTCCTGAGATTGCGAAGGCCTTGACTCGCCGAAATTACTTCAACACTTTCGGTGGGAATCCTGTTTGCACAGCTGCAGGATTGGCTGTTTTAAGAGTGATAGAGAAAGAGAAGCTTCAAGAAAATGCACTTGAAGTGGGTTCCTATTTGAAAGAGAGGCTCAACACACTCAAGGACAAATATGAACGTAATCTTTCTTCACTCCTTAATCCTTGTCCATTCTAGATTAGTGCATATGCATTGCTTTATATAAGTCTTAAATTTTAATTTTTGAAATGGTATTAGAACTTATGCTAATAAGATTGTTAGGCTTATCGCATCACCTGTTATCGCACCATTTTTAAACTTATCAGGTTATCCGTTATGAGATCATCCTTAAACAATATAATCTCTCTCAACCGGTTTTGTAAGGTTGGGTTATTAAGATTATGTTTCTAAACAAAGTTGTTGGTTTTCTTGTGAAGTAATCGGTGATGTGAGAGGACAAGGCATGTTGCTTGGAGTGGAACTTGTCACTGATCGCCAACTTAAAACACCAGCACCAAATGAAACACTGCATGTAATGGAACAAATGAAAGGTAAAATTTCAACCCCTTCTGGTTCCAACAATATTTTCGGTTGAGTTACCTAGTCTATATAAACTCCTGCTGTTACCACAGAACTAGGAGTGCTAATTGGAAAGGGTGGCTATTATGGAAACGTATTCAGAATTACACCTCCCTTATGTTTCACCAAAGAAGATGCAGGTTGCTCTTAGCCTCAAACCCTCTCTTCTGTTAACATCAATTAATAGTCCTACATAGCGTCTGTGTTTGAGTTTTTGCTTTGTTTTGTTGGTGCAGATTTCCTCGTGGATGCGATGGACTACTCATTTTCCAGAATGTGAAGCTTAAATATGATCCAAAGTGTAAATAAATGTCCATTTTGTATCCTCAAGTTAAAGTAATCTGTATTAGAAAACGTTTGGTTCCGCAAATCTAGTAGTTACAGAGTTGTGGTGAGATCGAACGTCAAAATAACTGTTTCTCTGGAACCAAAAACAAAAGTACACCATCCATCTCTATAAAATTTATAAATTTTACATGCGGGCTTAGTCTCATAGTACCTCACTCTCACCCAGAGAAATCTGATGAATCATATATAAATAAAATTTTACAACCTCATAATCATTTTGCAATCCATGTTTAAAAATAATATAGTTGTTATTAAAACATATTTTTATATTTATAAAGAAAAAAATTATGAATAGTAAAATAGTTACTGTCAATGGATGTAAAAATTTTATTGATTGTTGAAATATCTAATATACAAGAACTTATGAATAATTTCAAAAGTTGATTTAAAGAACTCAGTGATCTCATATTTAAGTCTTAAATACATAGTTACATTAAATACTTATTTTTTTCTTTCAGTCAAATTAATACTTGAATCTTATTCTACTCGTGTATAATCGCATTTTACAGAAAACTTGACCTAAAAAATCCAAAAAAAGGTGCGTATGATGAGCGAGTTTGTCTGTTCTTTAGAAAATGTTTTTTTATCAATAAGTAAATTTTATTTTTTTATATGTTTGTCTAATATGTATATTTTAAAAAATAAACAGTTTTACGGTTTATTGGATGATTAAAATAAAGCATATGCATTAAAAAAAAAAATAAGTTTGTCTATGAAATTTATAATACTTTTTTTTTTCAGAATAAAATGAGAATTCCAACAAAGGAGTATGAATTAGATTTAGCAACTTTTATGAAGATGTGAAAATAGTAGTTGGTATTCTTGATTTACATGACATAATTCAAACGTAGATATGAGGTAATCATCATGTTTGTCTTGTATCTGTGTTTTCAGTTCTTACTTTCAGCGATTATTTCTGGCACGTTATAGATGTCTTTTTTTTTATATTCCTTTTACTTACAACTATTATCTTTTGATCTTGGTATCGTAAACCGGTTAAGGTCAAAAGAAATGGTACCATTTTCCTTTTACATGTTCGTTCCATTTCACTAAACTATTAACGAACTCGCCAATTTTAGGAAGATGGTTGATATTATACAAAGTAGTACTAGCTTTCTTTCATAACCTGAAAATGGGGAACATCCAAACAATTCTTTAGCATATACTCTAAACGTTCAAAATAAAAAATTAGTCAACCAGGTCGACAAATTAGGTAAAATTACAAACATGGCAATGGTGTCCCAAATAAATAAAGATGTCCAAAATTGATCTGATAGCACTCAACTTTATCTATTGAATTAAAGGATGAATAAAGATAAAGTAATCTTGGAGCGGAAGAACAGTTGCACAAAATTCTTAGTTAAGGTACATTTGGTTTCAATGATAAAATTGAAATTATTATTTACAATTTTAAATTTAATTTCGGCTAAATAAAAAATTGGTTCAAAAAGTGTATACCGACTTTACATTGTGCAAGTAATGAATTACGTTTTTATTGTGTAGATAGAGTTTTAGGTCGAATATTTTTGAGTTTTATTATTTTATATGTAAGATCCAAATTTGTATATTATTTATATATTTTCATGCAGTAATATATGAATTGTGACATTCTTTCATCCCAAATCTCTACTCATTTTATGTTTCTTTCATTTTTGAAAGACTCTCTTACTATTTTATTTTTTAGCAAAACGAATTTATCTTTATTGTAAAGTTAAACTAAAAGTATAAACACTTTTTAGTTGGGAGGAAGTTACTCTAACAAAAAAATTATATAGTTGTGTTTGTATTTTATTTTCTTTTTACATTTGTTTGGTAGAAAATAATATCCAATATTCATCTCCCATGAGCTCAAGAGAAACCAAAATGATGGTTCAAATACTTAAAAGACACCACGACTATAGAAGGTGGGAGAAGAGAAAGAAAATCACTACTTTTTTTTTTCCTTTTTTGAAAATGAAAGACAAGAATTTGGTTAAAAAAAGAGACGCTGAAGTCATATTCCAAGAGAAGTGGTGATAATACATGAAAAAAAATAAAAGAGATAAAATATATGAATTAAAACTAACTTTATTACATAGACATACTACTTATCCATATTGAAAGCAAGAAATAAAGAAAAAATGAATTAAACAAAAATGAAAAGAAAGCAAAAGAAAAAGAAGAAGATAAAAATAAAGAAATGAAAAGTATTCATAGACACAGTTAGTAATTCGTGGATAGTTGTATGTTAGAAATGTTAATATAAACCAACAAGATCTCTTTATTCATTTTTGAGAAAGGAACATCTTGAAGTTTAAAACTAACCTTAAATGCACAATCTCTAAAAATTGAATAATTTAAAAATATATAAAAGACATTGGCAAAATCCGGCCAAGGCTATGAAAAACTAAATAAATTATTATGCTAAAACAAAAGTCCTTACATTATAACTAGTTTTAGGCTACAAATAAAAGTTTAGGGTAAATTTGTAAAGAAATCCAAAGTATGTTGAAAAAATGGTCGTAAGATATACTAATATAGGTAATAGCCTAAAAAATGGTGTGTCGACGACTAACCAAATATGACCTAAGAAATTATAGGTACCTAAAGAAAATAACTTATTGTTGAATAATTTTTAATCAAAACACTAAGATATTTGTCATAATGCTTAAACAATGGATGCTTGCAGCATATGATGGATGATAATTGAGTGTTATAATCCTTAAAAACGATACATGGAGAGAAAGTCGCCTTTAGAGAAAATCATAAAAGAAAGATCATAGGAGCACCAACAATATATATAAACACATTCTAATATTGAAAATGTAATAAATATTAATTTATTACATATGAAGACAAAATGACAATGAATTGCAAATAATGGAAAGAAAAACCCAAATGATTTTGATAATTTTTTAATTAACTTAAATAATTACAAAATAAGGAAATGTTGTATCTTCTAAATTAAAATGTGTAATAAATTAAAAAAAAATTAATTACAACACGAAAGAGTTTAATAATTTGAATGACTTTATATCTATGTGTGGGTATTTAAGAGGCCAAGTGGCAAAAGATTTCTAGTTTGTTAGTTGGCATGGACACAATGCAAGTATCCCACTCTCTCAACTTTCACGTTTCCTGAAAATTTGACCATTTACTTCCCACTCATTTCGCCTCTTGTCTCTCTCTCTATTGTTTTTCTCTATCATTGATATTTACTTTTTATTATGATTTCTTGTTTAAATCTAATTTTCCAGAAATTAAGACATTTGATGCTAATTTCACAGCCCCTATCCACATTGTCATTCCCATTTGTTGGTAATGGTAAGAAATTTTGTTAACGATCATCCTTATCTTTGGATCCATTAGATTCACATACAAGGCTAGTGGAAGTTATTTTGGATTTCAAGCTTCAAAATACATTATATCCACCTTTGTTGTTTTGTTTTCATTTCAAATTTTCACCCACAATATTAGAATTTTGATGAAAGATCAAGGTACAGAGTTTACCTATCTATGGAGATTTTGACGCAATTGCCATCGCTTGAGCTTTGTCTTTGGCGATTTCCTTACAAATTCTCTCAGATGGAATGGCATATCCTGCTAGTAATGGGAGTCTTGAACGTGATATTGAGCAAGTTAGTTTCACCTAAATTTCTTTAAGTTATTTTCTGAAATTGTTTTGTTTAAGATGTGTTGATTTTCTTCTTTTAAATGGTGAATATTTAAAATATGACATGTTTTGTTAATTCATTCAACTTTTGTGCTTATGTAACATGTTATCACATAATTGGTATTTGTGATCATAATTGCAATAACAAATGTTTTGTGGTTGTTAGTTATGAGATGATATTGGCCAATTGCAACTTATGTATCATGGTCTTTTGAAGTTTTGACAACCCTTGCAATTAAAAGAAATTTTGAAAAAAAAAAATTCATGGTAGTTCTGTATAGTGAAAATGTGTGTGTTCTTCTTAAGAGTGGTTTGTTGACGACAAGAAATGTTTATGAAAATTAATTTTTGTAATAACAAGTATGTGGAGAAATATATTTCAATAAGCACATAATTTGTTGATGTAACATTATATTATGGTTTATTTTGCTTCCATGCATCATCACTAATGAGGATCGTATATATATATTTTTTATAATTTTACCAAGATACTCACTGCCTTGAAGAAAGGAACTCAATTGATAAAGTACAGTCGAAAAACGAAGCCAAAAGTTCGTCCATTCAAACTTTCTCTGGTGAGATTTTTCTATTAAATTAAGTTAAATTTAGATATAGTATCAAACATAATTATTCTAGTTTCTGAAGTAAACGTGTGTATGATGATTTTGATATCTCTAAATAATTTCATATATAGTGAAATTAACAGGATGAGAAAACGTTGATTTGGATTTCTCATAAGAAGGAAACGAATTTGAAATTATCTTCAGTTTCACAAATTATCTCTGGACAAAGAACTGTAAGTAATCTTTAGTTTCATAAATTATCATGGTATTATAAATATTGGGTGACATTTATATTCATGTTAACAATCTTTTATAGATGTCTCATTTTATATGACAATTTCTTTGTAGGTTGTTTTTAGAAGATATTTACAACCAGAAAAGAATTATCTTTCATTTTCACTTATTTATAATAACGGGGAGCGAACACTTGATTTGGTCAGAAAAAAAAAATAATACTGCATTCTATTTTCTCAATTTTATGTCAAAATTTAATAAAATGATTCTATTGTTCTTATTTATAGATATGCAAGGACAAAGATGAGACAGAGACATGGTTTACAGGCCTTAAGACATTAATTTCAACGGAAAAGTTTAATACGCGCATTGGAAGTGAATTTTTTTATGTGAGTCCATTGGATGATAATTTTTTTTCCTTAATTGGCCATTATTTATGCTATAATATAGAGTAAATAATAATTATATCTTTTATATTTTAATTACATTTACATTTTTACTTTTTTTTACTATTACAATGATTTTCCTTACTAGGGTGCATTAAAAACGATAATGAAATGTTTTTAAAATAAATTATGTATAAATGTATTTCAAGAAGCAATATTAATGTAATTCGCTTTGTATTTTATACCTTTTTTCTTATTCAAGGACTATTATTTATGTATTTTCAAACAGAGACTAATTTTTAAATTCTCAAGTTTGAAGCAAAGTTATAATTATGTGAATTTAAATGTAGGTTTGTTTGTCATTTTTTTTTTCATATGCATTCAAATGTAGGCTTCATGAACATGACTTCATTAAACTCCGATAAAAATATGAAATGTGTCTAATAACTTGAAAAAAATATAAAACACAATTTATTAATCATTATTTAGTTTACTAACACTATATATTATTAAATATTACTATTGATATTGATGTTTATTAACTACTATTTGAGAAAAAATACTTTGAAAATAATTTAATGATAGTATATTTAATAAATTTATAACTAAAAATATTAAAATATAATTATGTTTGAATTAAAATTACTAATAAAGATAACATACTTATAAGTATCTTATAAGTATATT
>Ga0123340_1003533_pt1 | contig 14661 bp, 6 predicted proteins | sample SirMexnodulemix_FD_89961 | JGI IMG/M metagenome (GOLD analysis project Ga0123340, IMG submission 89961) | Root nodule microbial communities of legume samples collected from Mexico - Siratro Mexico nodule mix | ecosystem: Host-associated > Plants > Roots > Nodule | place: Mexico: Nepantla... | reverse complement strand
TTGTAGTATATATATATATATATATATACTAAGTATTTGTTTGCAAGCCAGAATGCTTATTAAATTATTTAGTAGTTTCAAATTCAAAGTTTCATAACCATTCTTTACCAACCTCATCAAACAAAAAATGCAAATATCTATAATCAAGCAGATGGTACCTTTAATTTGATACACTGTCAGAAGTTACAGGTCAAACAGATGAACTAGTTAAGTACTAGCAGAAAATATAGATAATGAGGTCTGAAATTATTGTAGCAATTTGTAATATGTTATCTGCATGAGGTGACTAATTGATTGGTCCTTTTTCCTTTCCCTATATCTTAGAACATGGTCACAACCAAAGCAATAGGGCACTCAGCTAGCTCTCACTTAGTCTCAGTCTCAACTCAACTAATGACCAACCAACCAACAAACCAAACCCTTATTTATCAATTTCTATGTATGCATGTCATATTCACACTCATATCTCAGTATTAGCTAAAAGATAAACATGTCAAACTCGAGTTGAAGAAGAAGCAAACCAATACTATAGCTTCACCTGAAAGGTGTACATAGATAGAAACACACGTTTGAGTGTTTGACCAACACATACACACGAATACAAACTTTTAAAATGGTAAAAACTAGCCAAATCCAAGTGCCAACAATCATGCATATATATGATTCTTCATGATATATATGCCATACACTACAGTGGCAGCTATTCTACTCTATTCTTGGACATTTCTACTTACTTGTTACTATTACTCTGCCATTGATGTTGTTGAGATAAGAGCGTGCATGCACGTGCGGGGAAGTGTCATATCGTGGGGACCATGGCCTCACCAGTCAGGACTATGGCCACGTTTCGAGCAGCCAGTAATATTACGAGCCTTCAAACTTTGAACCAAAAAGTGAAAGTGATGAGAGAAGCACTTTCTTTCATTTTTCCCTTATTCATAACATCCTCGTCACGGGCCACCAGGGATATGTCTGTCCCTAATCTTTCATTACTGTGTTTTATTTTATGACAAATTCTCTGACTTTTCTCTGCTGTCATTTTTTTCCTTCACAGACCCTTTTCTTCTTTCCATCCCTTTCAGTCCTTCAAATTTTCTCCTTGTTTAAATTAGTTTTTAGTATGAAAATTTTCAATAATAAAATTTTGCTGTCAAAAGCCTTTGGGTTTAAAAAAGTTGAGATTTTGTGAAAACTTTCTAAATATTATAGATGTTGTTAAAAAAGTAGGAAAAAAAAAAACTAAAAGACGTATGCAGAAAATATTCTCAACAAGTAAAATAATACTTTACTTATGAAACATTTTTATCTTTGACTTTGCATTTTCTGGCTTTATTCTGATTTCTAAATAATTATTTTCTTAATTTTCTTCATGATTGTGACATAAAAAGAATTACGCCTTTTAATCAACAACAAACTTATCAACACCTTAATTGCATCGTGTCTTATTTGATGTAATTAATGCAAACTATTTTAAAATATAATATATACACTATTAATATGGGTTATAATTCATATAAATAAGTTTATCTTATCCAGTTGTGTATATTAATACGTTGTATGGTAAAAAAAATTTAGAAGTTATCCCTTCTTTGATAAGAGATATTTTAGTTGAAGTTTTTGACATCTTAAGTCAGAAATTAAGTTCTTTTCTTTTTAAATTATATCCATAAGAAGGATATGGAGAATGTGGACATATGAACTAAATATATAATAAAATGTAATGTTTTTTTACTCATAATTTTGATATACTTTGAAGTCATCTCACAAACTTATACAGAAAGACACATTTTAAAATATAATACACTTGTGCGTATGTATTAATACTGATTGTGATTTACAAAAATAAGTTCATTTTATTGGTTGTGTGGTCAAAAATTCCCAGAGGTTACCCCTCATTTTATAAGGGGACACCTTAGCTGAAGTTATGACATCTCAAGTTAGAAATTAAGTTTTTCTCTTCTTAAATTACCCATAAGAAGGATATAGAGTCCGTCGACATTTCAATTAGATATATAATGAAATGTAATATTTTTGGGCTCATCACTTTGATGTACTTTAAAGTCATCTCAAAAATTTGTACAGAAAAAACATATCTTAAAATATAATACACATTTGCGTATTAATACTGGTTATGATTCACAAAAATAAGTTCATTTTATATAACTGTTCGTATTAATACTGGTTGTGTGGTCAGAAATCTCCAGAGGTTTCAACAATGATTGACCATCCCCTTCTTTTCCTAAGGCACGTCTTTGTTTAGAAACATAGTTTCTAACATCACGCTCAACAAATGGAAGGTTATGGTAGCCTTCGACGGCATGAACTAATGACTGAAAGGTTTTATTCGTCCTCACTCTAGTCTCATCATTCAAGTCAATAATCCTTTTAACCCGAAGATTAATTTTTTTTGCCCCGAAACAACCTTGACTTGGTTGGACTAAGGTTATGGGGGTGTTCCTCATTGACAGTTTTTGTGTACCATTTATCCTCCTTTTTTGTTAGGGTAATGCGGTCAGGGCATTCATTGGCTTGTGTTGGAAGTGACTTTCTTTCAGAAGGGATGCTTGATATATATTTACCTTCTCTTAAGCGCACTAAAATGAAGTATCTTATTTGATTGTCGATTTTTTTCTTCGACAATCTTGTTCTAATACCAAACCCTTTTCTGATCGCATACTTTTTATAAAATATCCTTGTCTCATCTGCATTCAAAGCACATGTAAATGGTAGGAACATGAGGTTAAATATTATCAAAATCTTTGTCATTAACTGCATTTGACGATTCACATTCTTCATGTATGGAAATATCGTTCAATGATAACATATTGTTGGTGCTCATGGATGAAATACACTAAAATTTGAAACTAAAAAAAATAAAACCTTAACAATAGGTAAACGTAATGAATGAGTATTCCTTAGTAATTTTTTATCATACCCACCATTCTCGACAGCATATAATGAGTAACATAAATATTCAAACAAGAAAATCTTAAATCCCTAATAAAAATCATATTTCAATAAAAAAATAAACCGTAAAAAATACAAAAAAATTCTTTCTTTTTCATTAAAAAACCTGTTAAAGACGAATCTTTACTCGAAAAAATGCACTAAACTTGAAACACTATATCTTTACATTGAAAGCATGGTTCGGTATGTGAACATTCACGCCAATGATTTTTAACAAAGCAATAGAAAAGAAAAAAAAAATACTTGTGATTATGTGAACAAAAGAGAAAACACGAAGAAAATATATTTTAAAGCTGAAATAATAAAATGAAAAGAGAAAATTTTTTACTGCTCCATATTTAGGGAAATGGTAAAGTGAAGACACGTAAAATCAAGAAAAGAAGAGAAGAAGAAAGTGAATGAGAAAACTAAAATAATAATATATTAACACACAGACACTTCATATTAAAATATTATTATTTTTACACGTAATAATATCAAACGAATGTATTTGACAAATAAAAGTGTATTGGTATAACATCCTCATCACCCGGACAACGAGGGATATATCTGTCATTACTGTATTTTATTTTATGACAAATTCTGACTTTTCTTGCTGTCAATTTTTTTCATTCACAGACCCTTTTCTTCTTTCCATCCCTTTCAGTCCTTCAAATTTTCTCCTTGTTTTGAAAAAAAAAAAGGTTGAGATTTTGTGAAAACTTTCTAAATATTATAGATGTTATTAAAAAAATTAGAAACAGAACTAAAAGAGTAATATACAGAAAATATTTTCAACCAGTAAAATAATAATTTACCTATAAGCATTTTTATCTTTGACTTTGTATTTTCTGGGTTTCTTCTGATTTCTAAATAATTATTTTCTTAATCTTTCATGATTTTGACATAAAAGAATCACACCCTTTTAATCAACAAATATATCAACACCTTAAGTGCATCATGCCTTACTTTATGTAATTAATGCAATATATCAACATAGAATATTAAATTTTCCCACACAATAAACATCCAGGTAGAAACAAAAGTTAAAAGTTTTTCATTATTAATTATAACGGTTTGGTAGTTAAGACTTCTAAATTTAATTTTGTTTGGACTAGTTGAATCCAATTTTTGATTGAAGGGTCATTTGTAAATCTAAAATGGTATACTTTAATTAATATTAATTACTATTACTACAATAATGCATAGGCCATCACAGGCTGTAAATGAGCTTAGTTTGCCAACCGTTGAGAAAAGGTAAAGCATATGCTATTTTAGAGTCAATGACAACTATTTACACTGCATGACAGCAGTCATTTGATTATTCAAACAATAAAGTTTTTAATTTTTTTTATCAATATCGTGAATTGATACTGATGGTGACCCATTGTGCTTATCAATTCGGAAATGGGAAAGAAATTAACACGAAAGACATTTTCACGATTGAAGCTTTGAGTTAGTACCATACTAATATCACCAAAATAATCACCTATATTTTTAAAATATATGAATATGCATATCCATATTTTATCAATACGCAATTAACTACACTCCCTTGTATACAAAAAAATAATGATTAATACAAAAAATATCATTTAGTAATGATTTAAAATTTAATTACCTTAGCTTGGCATAATCTTTCTTAACGGAAAAAAACCCGTTAATAAATCTTTCTTGCGATGATATTAATTAACCAATATTATACCAATTCATTAAAAAAAAAAAACTGTTAACATAGTAACCCAACAAATCTGGTCTTGCAAACTGGTTTTCTAATTTTGGTGAAAATTATTGTTACTCTAGTAAGACTAAAGGTGGTGACATGTTGAATATAAATTCTGTCATCGCAGTAATACATAAACGGAAAATAAAAAATACCCATGTAGAAAGAAAGTCTTAATATTTGCAGATGGGAATTGCTAATCCTGAAATTTGTGATAATTTCGAACTATAATAAATCTACAATCGCAGTTGACATAAAATATAAGGATCTGTAAGATTTCTATTACTATATTCAAGATTAACATTCTGGTATATTCCGTTTTGTCTGATAAAAATACTACGAGTAAAATACTTCAGAATTTCTACCTCGTAACGTGATTAAGAGTTTCCGTAATATTTGTAGACATAAGACTTTTAAACCAAACCCAGATAAAGATTGTGTATATCAACCTCAATCTAGGATAGGCCAGATCTTAATGGCTTTAGCGACACGAAGGTTCTCTGACAACATTAAATTGGATTAGAGTATGTCGGAGCAATAACCTACTACCCTATGCTTGTACTCACACAAAGGTCCAATCTGGAATAATATTGCACAATGAAGTTTATCATTACATTGAATTGTTGAAGCAAATTACCCACTTGCATTTGCATGTCTAAATTCAAAAAAGGAATAAAAAGTATAAGTGGTATAGTTAGCTTAGAATACCACGTCAAGAAAATGAGTTTAATCTTGCAGGTTTTCTACCTCTATTAACTACCCTAGGTTATTTATGCTGCTAATAAAATAATTAATTAAGCAAACCTTTCATATACATTTGAAAATGTACAAAATTGAGTTATTTGAAATACACAGTACGATAATAACTTCATAATTTTGACTATCTTGGCCTCTCGTCACATCATCTTATGCATTCAACGTTCCGATGCTACCTTATTCAAGAAGAACTAATATTATTCTATATACAGTCTACTCTGTCTCATATCCTGGCACCAGATTGATGCTGCTGCTGCTTTTGAACTACTGCTTGTCACAACTTTATACAGCATCACCATCACATTATATCACAGGCTACTGAAATATTTTGAGTACACAAGCAAGAGATTTAGTTGGATTCATATGCATATAGCCCCTAAATCTCATAGACATAGCTATACATAAGTTTTCCTGAATAAGTCTATTATCATGCACATCTTTTCTAACATTTTCATTTTGGGATAAAATGTTGAGCATAAGTGCAAAAGAGCATGGAATGATTTTGAATTTTATATCTGGGTGGGGATGATTGTATTTTTGGATGGTGAAACGTTGCTTTCATATATGGAGATAATGGTCAAAGATCAGTGTTACTGTTTTGAGCACTATGTACAGTGGTTATATCCATCCAGAAAGTGATAACAAATGCAGGTATTATATGAGCTAGCAAATTGCAAAAAGCGTGGACTATAAACTAAGCCAACGTATCTTCCTAGATCCCTGCCTACCGACGAAGATTAGCTTCATTTAATCATAATAAATTATAAACGTTACTTTATATGATATATATGCCATTATATAACTTCTTTTTCCACGATGACTTCTGCTGTGAGTTCATTCAACCAAAACAGTTTAACACAAAGGGACAACGTAAAGCCATGAAGAGACACATTACTGCCAACATTACTTTAAGGCAGTAGTTAATGATGATAAATTGTTTTGTCAATGTGATAAATTTAATTAATATGACAAGAAAAAAAAAATTCTTCACTTACGCACAGTAAAAAAAAAACAGCAATTTGATAATCGTGAGAAGAACAGAGAACTATATGATTATTAATTCAAACAAATCCTAAGTATGTTAAAGATACTATTGTTAGGACAATGTGATAACTTTAGTTATTATGACAACAAAATCCTCTTATATAAAAAAACACCAATTTAGTCTATCACTATATTGGATGCATTGTCTGTTAGGAGTTTAATAGCTCCGTCATTATAGAAAAATGTATAAATAACTTTTGAAATCCTTTCTTGAATGATGTAAAATTATTGGATATATAAGAATATATACAAATTATGAGTTGAAAAAAATTTGATTATAAGATATTATTTAATGATATTTTAGATAGGATGAATTTGAGATGAAATAATAATTTTTACATTATATAAATAAATTATGTATACTTTAAAATAAGTTATAATTAAAATAATTTTTAGTTTTAAAATTATATAAAGTATTTGATATATTTTGGAGAACTCTTAATAACCGAATTGTTTAAATTTTTAATTTAAATAAAAATTATTAAATAAAGTGAGTTTACCATTACAACTTTGTAGTGGGTGGATCTCCTCCCATATAAGTAGGTCAATATGAATATTTATGAGATGAAACTTAAATTTTAAATGTTGAGTTTACATAGTGTCTTTTAATTTTATTATACCTAGCTTAATTCAAATCTAGCTATAAAAAAAATGGGGAAGATTTTTATCAAGTTCGAGTCTCGTTTATAAAAGGTGATTTTTTCTGAATTTTTAATTGCACTTACAGTAACATTTGTTTTGACTATCATGATATTTGTATTGAATATTCATGAGTTACTTTTTTTAATCTCATTTTTTTGTCAATAAGATTTGAATATGAAATTTTATTGAATTAATCTGAGACAAATTCTACCCAAACTAGAAAAAAGAATCAAGTTGTAAAAGAAGATATGTGCATAATCCTTGTCATTATATTTATTATCTATAGAACCAGATTGAATGTGTACTTAAACACGTAATAATCTATTTAATGCTGCTAATACCATAAGATGATGAGAACCGCATACAGTATAGTTAGCTGGCAGCAGAGATATGCATACGTTATCAATGACACACTGAGTTCATTAAATAAATGAAAGTACGCATCTGCATAATTGGTGAATTTGTTTAAATTATTTTCAAAATATAAGATGAAAATTAAAAATAATTGTTAGCCTTAAACTCATAATTGATACCATAAAGTAGAGCTAAATTCTGTAAAACCATTGAATAGCTTTCTTCCACACCCTTTATACTCAGAGAGAGTACAAAGTATAGGGATGTTTATCTACTATATAGAAGAAAAATATAGATATATTGAAATAATAAATATAAGGAAATGAAAGAATATCATCATGTATGATCTATGAAATCGAATAGGGCCTTTGCAGGAGACCTAGGTCTCTTCTGTATTTTATATGTCGTCAAGCAACACAAACTCCCTATACTAGGAATGTTACTCTAGTGTACTTGACAGCACAGATATGTGATAATTGTTTGGCCTATATATTTTTCACTATGCTGCCGGTATAAGAACTATCATGTACCAGCGCTACATCTATACAATTCCACTGATTAATTAGTCAATCTAACCACAACACCTGACCAGATGAATTTAAGGGCAATCCTTGATCCATAGGACCCTATCAGATATGTACAATTGTGAATATATATCAGCCATGTACTGTTGAAAACACACAAATATACTTTATCACATAATAAGTAGTGTTTGCTGGAGACTTCAATTCTATAAGAAATCTTGAAGAAAGGAAAGGTATAAGGGAAGGGAATGCAAATCAAGGCAACTTCTTCATTGAACATATAGAATTTTTTATTTTTTTTTATTTTTTATTTTTATTTTATCAACAATAAACTGTTTAGGCAATTAGACTTAATAGATGAGGATAATATTCCAGGAAGGATGTAAGCAAAGAAAGACGTGTTATTTGTTGAGCTCATAGAGTTATATTTTGGACATAATTCTTTATAGTGAAACATAAGTCAGATTAGGTGCATACAATGAGAGATTCTAAAACTATTTACTTTAATTCATGGGTTAACTAGAAAATGATGAGAAATGGCCTGGACGAAATATTTATATATGAGATAAGAACAAAGGATCTTATGAGAGTGAAAGAAGAAGTAAATATGTTTTTAAAAGAAATTCACAAAAAAAAAAACTAATATTAGGTTGTAAGGATTAAGGTTTAAGACAAAATCCCAATCTAATAATGAGTTACTTGTAGTAGAGTTTGGGGAAGAGGAGGCCAAGAAAGCGGTCAAAGATTGTGAAGCGAGTTAGAGTCCAAGAGTAAATGGTTTCAATTGAAGATTGTTGGGATATGTTGAAGGAAAACATCATAAAGGCTTTGTGTGATTTTCAAAGTCACTCAATGTCATCCTATATAACTTGTGGGGTCACTATATAAAATATTGCCTAAAATTTTGGCAAATAGGTTGAAGAAGGTGTTGCATAAGGTGATTGAGAAATCTCAAAATGTATTTTGAGGAGGAAGCAAGATGTTAGATGGTGTTGTGATTGCAAAAGAAAATAGTGAAAAAGGTGAGAAGAAAGAAACAACACTTAGTAATTATAAAAGTTGACTGTGAAAAGACTTATCAGGATGATACATTCTAACTTAAGTAGAAAAAATCACATTTTATAATATAACGTCGGTTAAAAGAAAAATGTTATAAATAAAAATACGGTGACAATTTATAAATAAATGAGAATATATTACATCGGTTAAGAGGTAATTTATGTAATAAGAGTTATTATACATTAGTTGTCACATACAATTGATGTAGAAAATAACTGAAACAAATCAATTTCAAAAAATTTTGTAAAAACAATTAAATACATCACTTATTACATCAGTTGTTGTTCTAATCGATGTAATAAAATGACTTTCTACATTGGTTGAGAGCTCCAACTGATGTAAAAAGTGGCGTTATATGGTCCTATTAAAAAACACATTTTTGATGCCTTATTACATCGGTTAATAGATGTGTTTTTTTAACTTATTACGTTGGTTCTGGCTATTTGTCTTTCTCTCGCGTCGCTTGAGTCTCTCTCTGGTGCTTGCATTCTTTGCTTGTGTCCTCCACTGCTTGCGTGCTCATTGTTTTCACCCTCATTTGGTTCCTTTGTTAGTAGTCTTCATTCACTTTGTTTTGTTTTGCATTTTTGACGTATGTGGTTTCTTTATTTAACTTTTTTTTTACGTTGACTTTGCAGGTCATCAAGGATTTCATAACAGTAATTTTATTTGATGCATAAGTGTGAATGTCTAGTTCCACCTTTACCCCTTCGTCGTTTCTCTTTATAATATGTTAACATTCTTGTAAAATTCATTAAAAATAGTTAGAAATTTATTTTTTACCCAAAATTTTTAGCAGCAACTTCTTTTATTGTATATTTTATTATAAAATTCTTACATTGTATAGATTTACCATATATTTTGTGTTGTCAAAATTTAGGACAAAAAATATTTCAAATAGCCATAACTTTTGATAGAGAATTTGGATTGAGACGCTTCAAAAATAAAAACTGCTCGAAATGGGGTAACAAATGTCGTGGCTAACACTCGAAGGGAGGTGTGGTTCCAGATTTTCCAAAAGTCCATCATTTACTATTATTTTTTTTAGTATTTTTAAGTTATTTGTTTATATTTAAACTTTTATTTCACGTATCTATACTTGTTAGGAAATTCTTGACATTTTTGTAGTATTTTCTGGTATGGATTAAAGATTTATCAACCCATAATTTTTCTTTTTCAAACAATGAGACTGTTTATATTACATTATTTGTAACTTACAACCGATGCAATATGAGACTTTTTACATCGGTTGTGGCTACAACCGATGTAATATGTCTCATATTACTTCGGTTCCAGCGACAACTGATGTAATATGTCTTAATATGTCTTCTGTTTTACTTTTTGAAGTGCTTTATTACATCGATGATAATTAGTTGTGTTTATAACCGATATAATAGGTGCATTTTTTACATTGATTTTTTCATAATCGATGTAAAAAGTCATGATTTTCTACATCACCAACATCAAATCGATGGCAAAATTGATATAAAAAACCTCTTAAAATCGATATATAATCTCTTTTTTCTACTAATATATAAGATTTATACACTTAATCTAACTAAAGTCTTTTTTTCCTACATTATCCAACACAAGATCACGAGATACAATTTTTCTTAAAAAGGAAACGTTTAAAACATCACCCTAAAAAATTTAGCAAGGTACAATTGAGAGCTTGGGATTGAATAACACATCTTCTTAGTGTATTGCTGCTAAAATAAGTTTGAATTTCAATCGTTACACCACTTTTCAAGGAATATGTTTTGACTCTTCTGGTTCAACTTTGGATTATTGTGGCTAGTGCAAGAGTAACATCATGTCTGTGGGTTGCTATTTATGCTTGGTTGTTTTCTAGACTATTGCTAGGTGTTTGGCAACTAGAGGGCATAGATTTGTTTCACTAGTTGTTGCTGGTCAGCTTGGGTTGAGACTTTAATTACTGCTTTTGTTCTTTAGCTAATTTTATATTAGTCAGTTTGTTTTATCTTTGTGTATATACAAAGGTCTTTGTGTGTTCTTTTGGTACTATTTAAAATATATTGTTTTGGTTGATAAAAAAATAATCATCATTCTCATGACTCACCATTATAGCCAGATGATTTTGCATAACAGACGTGAAGCTCTTTTAACATATATTTCTAATGCAAGTTATTGATTTTAATAAAGGAAAAACTAACCAAAAATGAGAAGTTTGAAATATAAAAGAATTATAATTTCTAGTATATAAAAGAAGTTTGAAATATGCTAGCTAGTTTGTCCCGCTAACGTGCATGCAATTGCCTGAACACCTATGAGTGTTTGCTAGGGAAAGAATGTATGGAGAGGAAACTCTTTATGCATCAAAAAGTTATGTAATTTAGCATTCACAAATGCATATCCAGCTATATTTCATTCTCTGGTTCTTTAGTGGTAAAGTTTTAGGACGTGGCCGTGTGCAGTTCCAAAAGATACACCTACTGCTACACAATGATTTTCTGACAAGTTAAATAATACTACTATATAATTAAGTCCATTAATATCTTCAATATATATATTGAGGTGCGCTTTTGTCACACATGTCTGCCAGTTAGATGTGGACTTAATTAAATCATACTACAGCTATTTTAACATATTGCGTGCACCTTTTCAATTTTTTCTTTCTGTCTTTTACTCTCGTAATGTTTTACTTTAGCAAGAGTATCAATGCTTTAATTAATAAAAATGATTAAATATTGAGCCACCGCACTACTACGAAGAAAACTTGGCCCTTAATTCCACACTTTGGTCCTTGCGTTTGGATAGAATCACAAATCTGGTAGCTGTAGCCATCACCACAATGAGCCTCTTGGGTTATGTTTCTTTCTGTATGACAAACTTTGGATGCCTTTGGCTGTGATTAAATATTAACTATATATTAACTATAGAAGAAATTGAAAAGGAAGAAATTATATATATGAGTCAGAAGTTTTATCGGCATGGCCTGGCTGGGGCACAAAGGCTGAGGGTTAGAAAGTTCTCTCTGAGAATGAGTCCACATTAGAATAATGTTCACAAATTAAATTATTTCGTACATAAACGTCTTATCCATGCTTTTCATTTCAGTTTTGTTTCTTACTGAGATAATAAAATAGTAATATTTTAACTGTTCCAAAGCTAGGTCTCTTGTTATAAGTCTAAGCAGTCCCCACCAGAGTTTCATTAGAAAGCAAGGGTTTGGAATTGGCATCGTGAGAGAGGTTTTGTGGAATTGTTGCAGAGAAGAGAAGATGGGAAGAGCTCCTTGCTGTGACAAGGCAAATGTGAAGAGAGGACCGTGGTCACCGGAAGAAGACTCAAAGCTGAAGGAGTACATAGAGAAGCATGGAACTGGAGGGAATTGGATTGCTCTTCCTCAGAAAGCTGGTAAGAAACATAGCGTTAGACTTTAAACCTAGACACCCTTTCATATGCATGTCTTCTCTTTTTCTTAGTATGTCTACAATGCTCTGACTCTGATGTATATGATTATAGGTCTAAGGAGATGTGGAAAAAGTTGCAGATTGAGATGGCTTAACTATCTTAGGCCCAACATTAAGCACGGGGAATTCTCCGACGAGGAAGACAGAATAATCTGCAGCCTTTATGCTAATATTGGAAGCAGGTACTACTTATTGCTACCCATTTTTATGCACTATGCATAGCTAGACCCACTAACTGTACTTAACAAATTCTAAAATTAACTATTCTCCAGATCTAGAATATTGAGATGGACATTCTTTTTCTTTCCACTTTTACTTCAATCACAAAATAAAATGCATGCTCCAGGTGAAGAAAAAGAAAAAGAGGCCAAAAAACATTAAGGGATTTAACAATGTGAAAAAACTATGTAGTTTTCTAGAATCTGTCTATATTTGGGAAGCTGGTCTTCAACTTGGAAGCCAAGTTTAGATCTAGCAACAGCATGCACTCAAAGATGTTTGGTAAATGTAGACATTGATATATAATTATTTTTGGTCAATTTTTTTTCAATGATGTTTTTAGGTGGTCAATTATAGCTGCTCAGTTACCAGGCAGGACTGACAATGATATCAAGAACTACTTGAACACCAAGCTTAAGAGGAAACTCATGGGGCTGCTTCCTGCATCTCATCAAAGAATAGCACCCTATCAACACTCCTCCACCCAAAACCCTCCCTCATCATTTTCTTCTCAAGCTTCTCTATCCTCTTCAATCTATAGGGACTACTGCAACAACTCTCATTATCACATCCCAGCACCAACCTCATCTTTCCCATGCCTTCAACAAATTTCTTCTGTTCCTTCAAGTAATTACACCAGCACAACCACCTCTTTCCCTTTGTATCAAAACCAAGAGCCTTTGGTCGGGGTTAGTCCCATGCAGTATTACCCCACCACAGAAAGTTCCATGCTTGTGTTTGGAAGTGAAACAAGTTGCAGTTCCTCTGATGGGAGCTGCAGCCAGGTCAGCCTTGGGAGAGAGATAAAACAAGAAGAAATGGGATTTCAGAATTTAATGTTTGGAGATCAGCACATGAACAAATTCATGCTTAGTCAAGGTGAGGAGTATGTGCACCAATGGACAGAGAAGCCAAACGAGTGCTACTTCCAAACGCAACAAACAGCACTGGATTATGATCTTGAGGTTATTAAACAACTGATTAGTACTAACAGTGGTAGTAATAATAGTAATAATGGGTATTTTAGTGTTGATGAAAACAAGACGGAGAAGGGAGTGTACTACAACTACTGAACTGAGTGCTACTGATGCATGACTGACTTCTGGAAGTGAAATCAGAGAGATATGATCAGTGAGAGGCATGGGAGTGGGAAAGATTCAGAAAAGACTTTGAGGTTGTGTTGTGGAGTTCTGTGTTCTTTAATGAAATCAGATAATTCTTATTTTCTAGGAAGTGAAAGTGATGATTTGATGACGATGATGTTAGGTTTTTGTAAGTATTCTCTCGATGCAAGTGCAATCCCCCAATCAGACATCAATGTTATCAATTCCAGAAAACAAGGCTTTTTAGATTCAAAAATATTTTTCTCAAATATTATTTATTACAGTACTTTTTACTATCATTTTAATCTATTATTTTTTATTTGAATTCGTATAAAAAAAACTCTAAATTCATATCTCAAGAAAACATTAAGTAAAAAATAATCAAAGGAACCATCCGGGCTGTTATGAACTTTTGGAACTTGAAAGTAAATTAGCTCATATATGCTGTGTTATTCTTATTATGTTATCTCCTTTAATTATTTGAAAATTGATAATCATTGTATCATGAGATTGTCCCTTATCATAATAAGAAAATGTTTCTCTATTTTTAGGTTTTTGTATCACTATCATTGATTTTGATACTAATGTGTGATTTGTCCGAAATAGAAATACTTTTTTAAGCACCCTGACGAAGAATCTTTTGTATAATAGCTAGGTCAGAAGTCAAAATAGAGGTTGTTTACGACAAATCTTCATTATTTTAACTAATATAAAGGCAATTATGGCCAGAAAAGAAAGAGTATGATGCATATGGTGGAGGAATTTTGTTGTTTTGTATCAAAGAGTGTCAAGTTGTATAAAAATAACATAAATTATTAAACACAATCTCAGTCATTATATATATATATATATATATA
>Ga0123340_1003532_pt1 | contig 14661 bp, 16 predicted proteins | sample SirMexnodulemix_FD_89961 | JGI IMG/M metagenome (GOLD analysis project Ga0123340, IMG submission 89961) | Root nodule microbial communities of legume samples collected from Mexico - Siratro Mexico nodule mix | ecosystem: Host-associated > Plants > Roots > Nodule | place: Mexico: Nepantla... | reverse complement strand
TTTCTAGATCATAAATAGGACAGTGAAATAAAATTGACAAAAATAAGAAAATTCCTTAATTCAAAATATTAAATTTTATAAGATATCTCATTTTAAATAAGTGTTTAAAGTAGAAATTAGTGATGTAGATAATATATTAAGACTGAAATTAAATAAAATAAACTTACTTTCAATTGACTATGTTTTAAGTGATAGAACAAAAGAAAAAAGAAAAACAGTTAGATTGCATGCTTATGCACATTGGCATGTGATTAATATAATAATTGATAAGCCATAGTAGATCACTTTGTCCTCAAGGTACAAACCTCATCATATCCCACATATCTACACCTAAATAGAGAAGAAAAAGACAAAAAAAAACCAAAGCATGAGATTAATGGGAGCCAAACATAATTATCACCCCACAAGGTCATATTTATCAAATAAAAAACAATAATCTCTCTCTCTCTTTCTCTCTGTGTCAGTCTCATATGTGATGATGTTGTAGCTGCAAGAGTCTAGAATATGCCCCCTCTGGCCTGCTCACAAGCTCTGCATGGCTACCTTGCTCCACAATGCGACCATCTTGAACCACTCCAATGCAATCCACCCCTCTAATGGTGGACAAACGATGAGCCACAAGCACTGTGGTGCGACCCCTCATCAGCCTCTCCAAGGCTTCTTGTAGCACACACTCCGACTCAGCATCTAGGGCACTCGTGGCCTCATCCAGAAGAAGAATCGTAGGGTCCTTAAGCACTGCCCTAGCAATAGCTATCCTTTGCTTCTGCCCTCCAGAAAGTTGCACTCCTCTCTCTCCAACCGGGGTCTTGTAACCCTCAGGCAAACCACTCACAAAGCCATGCACATTGGCGGCACGTGCAGCCTCTATCACCTCACTCTCACTTGCACCCTCTTTCCCATATGCAATGTTCTCAAAAATGCTTGCTGCAAAAAGTGCTGGCTCTTGCTGCACCAACCCTATCTTCAGCCTCAAAGACTTCAAGTTCAACTTCCTTATGTCCTTCCCATCCACCATCACTTTCCCTGCAATAGGGTCATAGAATCTCTCTATCAATGCTATCACAGAACTCTTCCCTGATCCACTCGCCCCCACAAGAGCCTGGCTCTGCCCTGCACGGATCCTCAGGCTCAAATCCTTGAACACCATCACATCAGGCCTTGAAGGGTATGCAAAGTCAACATGCCTCAGCTCGATCTCCCCCCTCAGAGATTCCACCGGCTCAGCATCAGGGTCATCAGGGTCAATCCTTGTCGGGCGATCAAGTATCGAGAACACCGAACCGACGGCCTCGCCGCCGCGGATTATCTCCGGCGCGAGGCTGACGGTTTCCGCCACTGAATTTGCCGTGATCACGAGGACCACGAACACCTTGATGACCTTGGAGAAGGTGGAAGCGCCTTTGCTCACCAAATGTGCACCGTACCATAGAATGAGAGCCTCGGAGGCGTAGAGGGCAAGCTGAGAGAGGCCGAACAAGAAGCCGGAGGTGAGGCTCCGCCGCAGACTCTGGCGCTGAGGCACACGAAGCTCGTTGCAGAACACAGATAGCATCTTGGTTTGAGCATTGAATGCTGCAACTGTTCTGATGTTGCTCACTCCCTCTCCTGCTATCATGCTTGTCTTTGCATGAGCCTTGGCTGTGTCTCCAGCAAACCCTTTTAGAGATAGTTGCTGCAAAATTGAATTCACAGAGAAACATCCATTGTTAGCTACCACTGAATCAAACAGCACCATAACTCCTTCGTAAACCTAGCTATATTCCTAGGATTTTCTAGTTTCTAAGGTAAATTACTGGGACAAGTTAAATGTTTCTAACACATTGTTAATAATGACCAAAAATTATTAGGATGAACATCAGACAAAATAGGCTAAATAAGTATACATCAGTTTACACAAATTACATAAACATTAAACTTTTATGTAGTTACAAGTTTTATTTGATGATTTCTTTTGTTAATTTCAAAAAAAAAATCTTCAAATTAATAGCATGTTAGTAATATAACTAGTGGCACTCCTTCTTGATACAGTAACATTAAGCATATAGAACTTTGGAAACACAAAGGACATTTTTTTTTCTGAAATCGTTGAATTTAATTGAAAAAACTGAGATTTACTGAAAATGAGTGGCATTGTAATAATTATAGAAACCAAAACTGATATCTAAAAAGGTTTTCTGAATCAAAACAGACCTCTACTTTTCTTATGTTTCTTTGTCAAACTTTCTTTGTGCATGTATAGTAGTGAGGCCAATTTATGGGGAATTTTCTCACACCTTGAACCTATGTCACTGGTTTTTGGCCTACTATATCCATGCAAGGCATGAGGGTGTATCAAATAATAACTGTAAGTATAACGGTAAAACATTAATAATTGAAGACATGCTTGTGCCAAGATTGGACAAAGGGATTTTGGTAATTTCAGTAACTGCACTATTCATTTTTGGTAAAAAGTTTCATCTGGGGTGAAAGAATTCACCAAACTCCACTGAAAAGAACCAAAAGGGCCAAAGGGGTGGGACCCAGAGAGGAGAGAGAATGTCCATGTTCATGTAGCATCCATTACATGGACACCAACTACATTAAAAGACATTGATGGTTAACAAGGCACGTGTCCCTGATCAATCAGTCTATTTTCTTGCCCTGTGCCTCTAGCATGCGCAGAACGTAGAATCCTACCCTTAACAGTATTAATCAGAAGTGATCGTTACTATTAGTTTGAAAATGATGTGTAAATGTGATGCTACTTTTTTTTTCAAATATTAATTAATGTGTCACTCTATGTACCTTATGTGTACAAAAAGGTGTAAGTGTGACAGATATAACTGAAATTTTACGTAGAAATGCTTGGCTTTGAATAAAAATGTTAACCCGTATGAAAAGTAAAAACACACATGGTAAAAAAAATTGTCCAAGATTACTTTTTAACTTGGCATGCTTTTGCGTGGGAATCATCAACACAAGAGAAACAGAAAAATCATAGCACTTTACGCTTTTGCATCGTGAAATATATGCACAATAAAAAAAACTTTCGTTTTTACATGAATTGAGATAAGTTAGATCAAATGGCATAACCCAAAAATTACTGCAACTCGGGGGCTGGTTTGATTGTGCTCTTGTTATATTATTTTTTTCAAAATTGTTTTGAAAAAATACTTTTAAAAGCTCCCTTTGAAAATAGAAAAGAAAAAGTATATAATAAAATATTTCAAGCATGTATTTTTACACTATTTTTTATTTTCTTCCAAATCTACCTTAGCAAACAAATTAGATTGGAGCATGATAGAGAAATGTGACCCGAAAAGCAAGATAGAATAAAGAAAGTCCATGTGATACTATCTCCAGAATCATTCACATGCATGCCCTAATTAAACTACTGAGATGTTATCCATATACAGCTAAACCATGTAAATGCAGCAAGACCTGATATGCTTTGTGAAATCAAAATTTGAACTTAATAGTATTAAAATACTGATAAAATACAAGTGGGTGGATGTACTTGAACAAAATACTATATATAATATAAAAGACTATGTGTGAAGGTCACATGTCTAGGACCTGAAAAAGACTGGAACCGATCACGGGTGGAGTAGCTAAAAATAAAGTTCAGATTCCTAGGCAAACTAAAAGGTTTGGGGTTTGTAAGAAATATATGAATAATAAAATGAATGCAATGAAGTTTCCTCTTACAGTACCCCAAAAATATTGTTAAAAAAAGAGTCTACCTCTGCAGGGATTTTCTACCAATGAAGAGCTTGTGTTTTCTGTCTTGTGATCAAATATTTCTTTATAAATTATTATAATATTTCACAGACAGCTGGCAGATATACTCCACAATTATAATAGCACTATATTAATAAAGTATAGTAATTTTAATTTCATAATGATGTGCAAGACCAGTCTCAGTGTGAGACATCGAAGTTGATGGTCAGGTATGGAATCTGCATCCATAAAGTAATATTAACTTCTTCATGGCCATTATTAACGAGTATTTTAATACACCAATATGTGTTATTTCACAGAAGTTAATGCACTGGACTTGGAAGGAAGCACGTGCACTGTTCAACTTTGTGAGGGTCTTTGTTGTTTTAGCTTTTGTCGTGTAATGCCATCTTAGATGTGAAGTTGATTTCTCAGTGTAAAAGGGCAAAGCTTTTATCTTCCTCTTACATTTCATACCATGTTTAGGATTTTAATAAAAGATATTAAAAAATATAGTTAATATTTTGAATCATGTAACCTTTTGCCATCTGTTATCTCTCTTGTTTATTTACAGTACTCTTATCTTAGAAAAATACAAAACATGTTTGATGCATCTTTTGTAAAAGGGTAACTAGTTTAGAACATGAAGGATAATAAATATGGTGGACACATTGAAAAAAATGTTTCCTAGAGATTGAAAAAATGCAGACCAAACTCTACAATAAATTGAAAGAGTGTCATATACAAATGTCTACTTGAGAACCGTTGGTTCAAACTCTAGGAGAGTTTAGGGCCATGAGAGGATGTCAGAATGAGGAGAGAAAACAAAAGGGTCAGGAAAATCACCTAGCTTCATGTCATAGGGAACTGACAAGGGACCCTTTTCTGTGTAATGAATAAGCCAAACAAAGGTAAGGCAGTGTGGTGTAGTGTGCATTAGATAGCCAGAAGAACAGTGATTGTTTGTTGTGATTGATTTGTTTATTAATATTCAGAACTGGCACCAAGAAGAGAGACTATTGAAATTTGCAGAATCTCAATTATCAAACCCATATCCCAAGCACAAAAATGGGGTGTGGCTTTGCCAGAAGACATGGGGCTAGTAGCTAGCTGGAGTCTTCAGAATCTGACTTTCCCATATCATACCATATGGTCAAAAATGTAAGACTCACTAGTCACTACTACCTCAAAGCAAAAGCTGATACAAGCTTCTGTACACGTACCATTCAAGAATCTAACTTGAATACGTAGAGGACCCCACCCCCCCAACTGAGAAAAATGCAGTGCTGTTGTTGCACCATTGAGCCCTCTATCATCCACATGCATTATAATCTCTGTCATGGTTGAATTTGGGAACTTGGGCCCTATCTCTTCATGGAGTACTTCACTATGTTATTTCCATTTCAAAGAGGGTTGGAATGGTCATTTCATGAAAGCTAATTTATGTGTGCCATGCAGGAAAAAAACATAGATGCAATTTATTCAGTACTTTTGTTGGTGTTCTTCAATTTGAAGTTGAATTTCACCCTCTTAACCTATATGATTTTCGGTGTTAACCAATTTATTATAAAAATTATAGAAGTGAAACTCTAAATTTAATTAAAAGATACCCCTACTAAGTTCTAAAATTCTGGATTAAAGTTTGGTCCTTGTGTACCTTTCCCTCCATTAGCTGTCAAATTGAAGTACAATTTCACTTTGTTAAAAAAGTGAGCTTTTAATGGCCATTATTAATGAGATTTTTGCTAGACCAATATATGAGTTATTATTTCCCAGAAGTTAATGCACTGGACTTGGAAGGAAGCACGTGCACAGTTCCACTTTGTGTGGCTCTTTGTTGTTTTAGCTTTTGTCGTTTAATGCCAGCTTGTGTGCGAAGCTAGATTCTCAGTGTCAAAGAGTAAGAATAAGGTCAGGAATTTTGGGTAAAAATCTAGAGTAACCCTTGGCTCCACCACTATATGTTGTCTAAGGTCAACATATGCAAATAACAAGAAGACAATTTTGTAAGTTCACTAAGCTTAAACAATTTCTCATGCTCTTAGGTGAAGAATAGTGTAAACATTTTGCATCAAAACTTGGAGCTAATTTTTTATTATATATATCTCTAGTCTTGGCAGCATGTCATGTTATCATGATAATGATTATATTTTGAATTATGTGACATGATGATATGTTTGGTATGTGAGTTTACCTGAGCAAAGTTGGCCAGCACAAGTAGAGGGAAGGTTGCCAAGATGAGCAAGGAAACCCTCCATTCCACTATGAAAGCAACTATAAAAGAAGTAAGGAGAGATGTCATGTTCTGCAGAATCACTGATATCCTCTCAGCAATTGCAGACTTGACATCAGCTGCATCAGTGGCAAGGCGAGCTGCAACAAGGCTTGAGTTGTGCTCCTCCTCATCGAACCATCCAACTTCATTCCTCAAAATAGCTAACCAAGTACAAACACCAAAATTTAAATGCTTGTTTGCTTTAACTAGTTTTTGAAAAAAAATAAAATAACCCCATGTTTTTTTTTACTAGATTTTTTAATAAGGACAAAAGTTACTTACATGTTTTCAATGCTAACCTCATCCTTAGTAAAAGTTTGTATTAAAGATCAGCATAGTTAACAGAATGAAACTTCAGTTTTGACAACATAGATTATGAGATGAAACTCTAATTCTGAGAATTATTCAAGTTTAATCTTTCAAAAGTGTTGAAATAGAATGCAAGATCAAGGATCAAGGTAAAATAGAGAATCTCACTCAAACACACACCAACACATAAAATAAACCATACCGGCAAGCATCATTCTTCTGACCCTTGTGGTGAGGTTTTCTCCCATGATACTAAAGAAGTAATGTTGTATCAAGTATGCACCAACTGCATAGAGACCGGCACCAATGTAAATGAAGACATACTCCTTAGTCTTCCTCTCCATGGAAGCATAATTTCTAAAGTAGAAGACCTCAATCATGTTGCTCATAACAATAGCAAAAGTAGGGCCAATGAATCCAGAAAGAACAGAACCAACAGCTCCCATGATTGAGTAAGGCCATTCAGGAGCATTCAGTTTGAGCAGCCTGAAGAAATATCCATCTGGGGCAGGATTTTTCTTATCTGTTTCAGCATTTGATATCATCTCAATACGGCCATCTGCACCAGTGCTATACTGGTAGCTCAAGTTCCTCAGGCTTCCAGACCTGAGACTCAAGGACTTTGTTGACAATGAATGGCTCAATCGCGATGACCGAGTCCGGCGAGTTGAGGGGTTCGAGAAGTCTCTATTTCCAACCATTTCTTGGAACCGAATGAGTGAAGCATATGTGCCTGCCTTGGCAATGAGTTCTTCATGTGTGCCTGTCTCAACAACTTGTCCTTGTTGTATAACAGCAATGGTATCCACATTCCTTATTGTTGATAGACGATGTGCCACAACCACAGTTGTTCTTCCAACCATGAGCCTGTCTAGTGCCTCTTGAACTATGCTTTCAGACCCTGCATCAAGAGCACTAGTTGCTTCATCCAATAGAAGGATCTTTGGATTCTTCAACATGGCTCTGGCAATTGCAATTCTCTGCTTTTGGCCACCAGATAATTGAACTCCTCGCTCTCCTACCTGGTGAAAAAACAGAACACATTTTGATTAACACACCCTTGACCAGAACTAATGATCAACTTTATGTACTCATTCTGCTTGAAAATTATTAGTTTTATAAACCTGAGTGTTATAACCATTAGGAAGCAAGGTGATAAAACTATGAGCATTTGCAGCAGAAGTAGCAGCTTCCACTTCAGCCATAGTTGCATCAGCTTTTCCATAGAGTATATTCTCAAGAATGGTAGTTGCAAAGAGTGCAGGTTCTTGATTCACCAACCCAATTTGATCACGTAACCATTTTAGTTGTAGACTCTTAATGTCCACATTATCCAGCAGAACCTGACCTGCTTGGCCATTTCAAAGAGATCAACATAGCTGTCAATCCAAGAATCAAAAGTAAAAAATTTTCTAACATAGAAATGTCATGATAGTCCAAAATATTTTCCACTCTTTCAAGAGATTCAAAAGTGTTTAGTTACCTTCATTTGGATCATAGAACCTTTCTATCAAGGAAACAACTGTGCTCTTTCCAGATCCACTGCCACCAACAACCGCAACAGTTTTTCCAGCAGGGAAAAAGATTGAGAAACTGCGAAAGATAAACACATCCGGCCTCGAAGGGTAGCTGAAAGTAACATCTTTGAATTCAATGTTGCCATTAACCTCAGCTAGGCACTTTCCTTCTGAAGGATCTTCCACTATGGTAGGTTTCTGTTTGATGATCTCCATCAATTTGTATCCCGCAGCTTTGCCTTTGCTGAAAGCACCTAAATTGGAAAAGGACTGTCCCAAACTCCTGTTGAAGCAAACCAACATGTCATGATCACATGAATGGTGTCACTACAAGTTAACACAGAATCATCAAAAGTTACTCAAATTAGGCCCTCACATGCCACCAACAATGGCTGAGAAAATAGCCGTGAATGCCTTGCCTCCATCTGTTTGTCCATTCCTGATGAAAACTCCGGCATACCAGAAAACCAGTGCCCAAGACATGCATGCTATTCCATATGTGCATCCTAAGCCTAACCCTTTGGCCATTCCTGCCTTGTATCCAAGTTTTAGAGTGTTTTGTATTGCATCAGAATACGAATTCAGTGCCTTGCTCTCCCCAACAAAAGAGTAAACAGTTCTCACTTGAGCAATGGCCTGTACAAAATTTCACATAATGAAGACCAATTAGTCCAACATTAATCTGTCACTCTTTTTTCTTCCCATTTTTGAGCCATGATTATTGAAATCAATGTCAACGACAGATCTAAACAATCAAAAAAGAAGAAGCAAATTTAGGCAAAACATAATTTCGTTTCATGTACTTATTTGTAAGCAAGGACCATAGTTGGCATTAGAGCGACACAAGGCAACAATCATCATCACCATGCTTTTCGATTATTTTACTCACAAAAGAGAAAAGCTGGCTAGGAACTTTCATGAGTGCTCCACACGACAAGACATCATTTTCACACACTAAAACAGTCACTGAACTTGAAATAAGGCGCAAATTCATATGAGAGAAGAGCATGCGCTCCATGTACTCAAAAAAGTAGTAGGATCAAAATTCAAAGAGCTTTTGAACAACCCCATAAAAACATACAGGAAAAACCACATACAAAAGGTACAAAAAGGAATGGAACAATAAAAAAACAGAACATTTTTTTCATTTCATTCACATTTGATCTTTTGTTTTTTCCATAAAAAGAAACGTGTGCAACATCCATGCACATGACATGTTCAAGTTCTTCAACCAAGAATTAACCTCACCTGCTCAGCTATTATTCCTGCATTTGCATAAGATTCACGACTCTTTGATGTGAGGCCAGTTAGTGTGTAAGCATACAATCCACCAGCAAAAGCAATCCCAGGAATCACTGCAACACTCAGAAGTGCGAGTCTCCATGCTGACACAAACCCAACCACCAGACCAGCCAGAAACGTTGATAGATAGTGTATGAAGTTCCCCACCTAAACAATCACAAAACGTTAAACTAACAAACATAAAACTACAAAACTCATGAAAAAAGCAGAGACATCAACCATGTGACTAAACCCATGCGCACGTTAAACCCTGTTTTGCTAACGTGCGCCACCTAGTTCTATCATCATCTATGGACCTACTTCAGTGGACATCAATCAACAACCCTGAAGGCCATGGTTTCTATATGTTCTTTTTTCGTACATGAAGGAAGTGCAACATCAGCTGTGTGACCCAACCCGGCGCACGTTTAATACTGTGTTGCTAACGTGCACCACTTTGTTCTACAATCGTGTGGGCCCCACTTAAATGGATATCAATCAACTACCCTAGAAGGCCATGGTTTTATCTATCTTCTCTCTTTAACACCATCTGCTACGGGAATTAATCCCGGCGCACGTTAGAACTTGTTTCTTTAACGTGCGCCGCTTTGTTCCATGATCATGGGCTGACCCCACTTATCAATGGATATGAATCAACTACCCCAGAAGGCCATGGTTTCTAGTTGTGCTTTTTGTTCATACCATGAAGGAAAAAACACACAAAGATGGCAAATTTTCGAAGCACCTTCTCGCTTATGGCATCTTGAACAAGCAGTGTATCTGTGGAGACACTGAAAACAATATCCCCAGTTCTAGCATCCGTGTCAAAGAAACCAACGTCCTGTTTAAGCACTGCTTCCAAGTACTTCTTCCTCAGTGTGCTCACTTGCCTCTCCCCGGTGTACATCCAGCATGCAATTTCTGGTTGCAGAGAAAAAAGTATCACCAAAAATTGAAGAAACAGTAGTAGATTTTTTCTTTTTTTACTTTTTTCTAGTGTTGCAAATTTGATGCATGGTACAATGGAAGAGGCTGAATTATTGATTAAGGTAATAGAAATGTGTAGCAATCATTAAGGGTAAAGATACTACATGATAAAGATGATAAGGGAGTGATGGATAATGTTAGGCAGGAAAATCTGAAAGTAGTGAGATTGACAAGTGAAGGGAGAAAAGGACGAGTGTGTTTTGTTGACACAGCACGTGGGATCGATGTGAAGTGGCTGAAACAACAACAGTCACACACGAAGCCTTAGAAGGAATGGTCCAATAAGTGTGATCGATCTTGTTCACAGGTTAGGACCAACAAAACAGAGAGAGAGAAAGAGAAAACAGAAGAAAAAAAAAAGTTCTTAGAGGAAAAGAAAGAAGATTAACATACCTGCATAGGAAGATATGCAAACGACAAGGCCAAGGTACACGAAATAGAGAGCATACTGCAATCATGATCATGAGAAAAAGGTAGAGAAGAGAAAAAAAAATTAGATCTTGGATCTGAGATGGTGTTGTTGTTGGTAGTAAGAAAAATATTGGTGTTACTGAGAAATTGGACAGTAATCAATAGTTTAACTGGTTAACCTTTGATACTTCTTCTGTCATTTTCTTCAAGTCCATTTGGTTCTTGCCAAAGCCATTAACCATTTCACCAAAGAGCAGGAAGAAAACTGGCATTGAGGAGCCATGAACAATGGCTCCTAAGCTGCCAGAGATCATGAGCATCCAATCACACTTGTCCGCAAATGAGAAGAGCTTGTAAAAGGGCAGAGTCTGCTCCTTCTTCTTCTCTGCCTCAGGCAATGCTTTAGGCTCAGCAGCATCAGCCATGAGAGCAAGTAGAGCAAGTCACACACACACAAACACAGCTTCTGGGGTAGGGAGAACAAAAGGGTCGAAGCAAAATAGGATTTTTAGAGTGACTCGTGGCTCAATGCCACGAACAAAGAGATCTAGGCCTAGTGGAGTGTGTAATGTGACCTTTTTCTGGACATTGAATGAAGGAGATCTGAAACAACACAACCCCTTTTGCAATATACTCTCTTTCTGCAGTGTCAATATCGTTTTTGGTTTTGGAAGTTTGGTTTGGTAGAGAAAGCAAGGAAGTTGAGAGAGAGAGAGAGTGTTGGACAGTGGTCAAAGGAAGTTGAGAGAACAAGAGTTTGGGAAGACAGAGAAGTGTAAAGTGTGGTTTTATAGAGTGAGTGGTTTGATTTTAACTGTGGTTGTGAATTGGAACATCTGACGGTAAATCACTGGTTAGGTTCATAAAGCCACAAAGATAAAGGAATCCAGTGAATAGTGTGTGCTATGGGGTTCTGTGCACTGTTTTTTCTTTTATTGGTGAAAAATTCAAAAAAATTTAATACAACTTCATACATGTTAATTCAAACTAATAACTATTTTTTGAAATTTTCAATGTGAAGATAATAAATTAGCTACTTCAAATTTAATGGTGTAGTAGCCATAGGATTTCATATATAACACGTTTTGATTTTTACTTTATTAATAGGATTTCATAGATTAATACTTTATTAATCTCATTTCATGTTAAGTTTTTCAAAAAAAAATCAAATTGATGGCTATTTGCTTCTTTCACTCCAATAATCATAAGTTTTATTTTAAATAAATGTTTGTATTAATAAAAAAATATTATTAACCATAAATCAATTAAATAGAAGAGAATGTTACTCAAAACATCATCATTGATGCATGTAAGCTCCCCACCAAACCAATTAAATAAGAGAGAATATTTCATTGTCACTTTATTACTAAAATTTCGTAGGAGTCACATGAAAATTGTTTACATCCATTCTATGTGTGAAAATAATTTTACTTTTAGAAAAAAGTTAATAACATATCTTTTGTAAATAGTAAATAATCTTGTAATAAGAGAAAAATAATGTGATAATATAAAAATATTTCCCATGTATTTCATCCTTCTTTTTGCATTCATCCAAACAATTGAAATAACTGTTTTTTTATTTTTCTACTTCATTTTTTTTATTACTATCTTATTGCTTTTTCCTTTTTATTTCTTTCCTCTCAAAGACCAAACCAAGCATTAAAGTTCACCCACACATTGCAACCACTAAATTAATACATTTATTAGACACATACAAAAATTATATTTTAGAACTTAAATGGAAGATCAAAATTTCACAAATATATACCGGATTAAAATATATGCTAAAATAAGACTCGGGGATATTAAAGTATACATTTATATTACTAGATTAAAATATAACACTCAAACAAAATAATAAAGGCGTACTAATAATATTAAATGTAGTATGCAATCAATATTTGAATTATATTGAATAAAAAGAATCATGGGGTTGGTCCATTTAATCCGCTTACAAAATGAAATATTCAATGACATATTCAGTAACAGTTGTTAAATATTGTATATAGTAAATGTATATACATCTCCACTTCAACATTTACTACTGTAATATTCTTTATAAAAACTAATTGACTAATGTTTTCAATTTTAAATTAAACACTGATTTATTTGCAATTTGTTTCTAAATTAATTATTTTAAAAAAATATTTCATCTACAGATATTTAAAGTAAAATTGTTCATAAAAACTCAATATATTTATTCTTACTTGTAATTTTTTTTATGAAAAATCTCCTATGGTATTATTATTGAAAAATTAATATTTAGAATGAATTAATTTAAATATTCATAAAAAATCATAAAAAAGTGTAATTGTTAAATAGAGTGCAATAATATTATGGAATTATTTATGTAAAAGAAAATTATGTTAAATATTTATGTTTGGAAATTTATATCAATTACGGATAGATCAATTTATGTTAATGTAATTTTTATCTTACAAATTGATTTTATGACGATGAGTTAAATTTAAACTTATTTTTTTAATATGGTATTATAATATATCTTAACAATCTTTATTAGATTTATCATATTACTTATTTTCAAATCACTACCTAGTTTCATCTACGTATTATATATGCATCACCGTGAAAAGATGAAACGTAAATATTGTATACTAATACATATAAACGTACATATTGTAAATGAATATTTTCATAGTGTATTTAATGTATTGGGACAATAAATCCCTCAAAAGAATATATGCATCACAACAGGTGTGCATAAAAATGTCAAGCTCTAAGTAGTCTACTAGTACCTGCAACATCATATGCTAACATACCAATACAATCATCATACACAAATATGTAAGGATGAACTAATATAATTTAAAAACCATACATATATAAGCAGTGTAACCATCACATGACACCTTCCAAAAGATTAAGAATTCCTCATTAGAGATTAACATTTGTTATCCTATCATGATAGTTTATGTACCTACTTTAAATCTGGTATATACACCTTATTGAACTTTTCACCACCAGATATATTAATCAAAGTGATTAAATGGTTACTAAAGTTATGACATTTCTTTACATTAATGGTTAACATGCTTAGTATTACAACCTAAGATCTCACATCATATATGGCATTCAATACATTCATTTATACATATCATTATGCATATACATGAGTAATTCTATCATTTTATACATCATTATCATTAACAAATATAAAATTGTGTGTAAAATCTTACAAACACACATATATGTGCATACATATACATATACATATATAATTAAACTCATAAATCATGAATTAACATCATTGTCCATTGTCTCTCGAGCGACCTGAACTTATTGGAATTATTCCAAAGAGTTATAGAGCGTTCAACACCTCATTATTGGTGTTTGAATGACCAACACTCGTTTAAGTGTTATATCATGTATGCCTCACATGCACGAGTTTTCATGACCATGCACACCACCAACTTTGTTTGAGTAACCAACATGTTGCTTGAGTGACATGCTTCCAGAGAGAGAGTTGTCTCGGTCTCTCTTACTCAAATTACAAACTCCCGCTTGAGTTACATACTTTATCCGTTGAGTATACACTCATAATTTGAGTGATGGTAAGTGGTGAGTGCAGTGATTAAACACTACTTGAGCATTATAACTAAGCATTGATATGTCACTCAAGAGACATTCAACCACAGAGCAAACAAAACAGAAAAATAAATAGGTTTTTCATTGTTTTACATCACCAAATCATGTTTCAAAGTTTTCAATACAACAAAAGCATTGTTATCATGCTTCAAATAAAATATTAATCTCCATTACGCTTGATAGTTCTTTCAATTCATATGCGCAAATATGTATAATTCCAACTTTGATATACACATATTATTAGCTATTGTAACCTAATATCTAACAATTTAAACATTAATTAGATATAATTATTAACTCTTCTTACTTGAATAGAAACACGATTAAGTTTTCCTAAATACTTTTAAAACATCTAATCAAATCCAAATAAATTTTCATATCTCAAATTGTGTCAACAACATTTCCTTTTAACCAACCACAAAAAAATAATGAAAATAATGAAAATCTTAATAAATGATATACTTATTCAAACAAAAGAATTTATTAGTCCACAACAAACTTTACTCTTCTAGCTCCTTCAAGATATAATCTCACAATACCATATATATATATATATATATATATATATATATA
>Ga0123340_1003531_pt1 | contig 14663 bp, 8 predicted proteins | sample SirMexnodulemix_FD_89961 | JGI IMG/M metagenome (GOLD analysis project Ga0123340, IMG submission 89961) | Root nodule microbial communities of legume samples collected from Mexico - Siratro Mexico nodule mix | ecosystem: Host-associated > Plants > Roots > Nodule | place: Mexico: Nepantla... | reverse complement strand
TGTTATATATTTTAAAAAAAATTATAATTTTTAAAAATATTTTAACAAATCACATATCAAAACATAAAAAATTACTTAAACACGATTATTATATACTTTTAAAAAACTTTATTATGAATTGGATTTCATAATTTATTAAAATATTTTTTTTATCCTATCACGGTGGAAGTAACTTTAAAAACGATATCAAAATATCATTTTCCCATTTTAAAAGAGTCATTTTTATTTGTGTTCATAAAATAAAATGAAAAAGCTCTTTAATTAAAAATGATTCTAGAAACAGTTGCTGACATGTAACTGAATTCAGTTGGGCATGGGGAGTGCCGTTGAGACGCTATGCGGACAAGCATTCGGTGCGCGGAAGTTCGGGATGCTGGGCTTGTACATGCAGCGCTCAACGGTGCTTCTCTCATTGACCGGCATCGCTTTGACGGTCATATACGTATTGAGTGAGCCCATTTTACTTTTCCTCGGCGAGTCGGAGGAAATTGCTGCGGCGGCGGCGCTCTTCGTGTACGGTTTGATTCCTCAGATCTTCGCCTACGCGGCGAACTTCCCTATCCAGAAGTTTATGCAGGCGCAGAGCATAGTGGCGCCGAGCGCGTACATCTCAGCGGCGACGCTGGTGGTCCACCTGGTGCTGAGCTGGGTGGCGGTGTACAAGATTGGGCTGGGGCTGTTGGGTGCGTCGCTGGTGCTGAGCCTGTCGTGGTGGATCATCGTGATTGCTCAGTATGTGTACATCGTGAATAGCCCGAGGTGCAAGCTGACGTGGCAGGGGTTGACGTGGCAGGCATTTTCCGGCTTACCGGCGTTCTTCAAGCTCTCTGCAGCTTCGGCGGTTATGCTGTGTTTGGAGGCGTGGTATGTTCAAATTCTCGTGCTGCTCGCGGGCCTGCTTCCTCACCCTGAACTGGCCCTTGATTCCCTTTCAATCTGGTAAGCTTTTCATTCTCTTTTGTCGTTTTCTGTGATTATCTTCTCTATTATGTACTTTTCTTTCTCCTTTCCCCAGTTTTATCATTTCCTTTTCCTCACTCTCGTGCCCAGTGAGTGCTGTATCCGATAAATAAATTAATTAGATTGATTTTATTTATAATGGTATGAAATTTATTCTAATCCAATTAAAATATTAAATAATTAATATTTATTTAATTTTATTAATTAAAATTATGTTTTTAAAATATTAAATTATATGAATTTTAAAAATATTGTAAAAAACAAACCTTTATTAGAAGACCTTCACAATCTATCCTTAAAATGACTCGAGAACAACCTATAACTAGGATTAGTAATAAGATTATGTAAATATTACTAATATCATTGGAGGATCATATAAAAAATATAAGGTATTTTTTTTTCTATTTAAATAACATAAAATTTAAAACTATGAATTTTAAATAAAAACTTAGATCCGAAAATAAAAAATTATTTTTTATCCTAAAAGTAATACTTTTTTTCAAGAAAATTAAAAAAATATTTATAAAATAAGATGTTATAAAAACCTTACATTCCAGTTGACGTAAGTGTGCTGTATTAAAAAAAATATGGTTTATTAAGATCACAAAATCTAAGTTAACAATTCATACTTGAAATGAGCATGAAGTCACCCAAGTACAACATGTTCCCTCGTGCCAGACAGTTCGGCTTTCAGTACACGGTCATATTTGTATTTTTCTTTTAATGAGTAAATTAATTTGTCTTCTTTAAATTTAAAATTAAATTTTGATATTTACAAATTTAAAAAAATATTTATTTCATGTCTTCCAAATGTGTTGTTAACATTTTGTTTATATGGATTATAATTACAAGTTATTAATATTATAACCTATTCAATTATATTTTTATCATTAAATACTCAGTTATATATTTACTTTTTAAACTATTTTAACAGAATTTAAACGTTCGGACAAATGAGTTAAAAGAATTTTTTTACTGAAATAATGAATTTTAAATTTAGAAAAGCACAAAAGTTCAATATAATTTAAAGATTAAAAATATATTTAAATCTAAAAATAGAAATTAGAAGCAGGTTTGAGTGCTTCTTACAAGATAATCTAAATAACGTCTATTATATTGATTGATTATTTTTCACAAAAGTTATTGATTATGAACTATCTTTTTGAATTTATAAATAATACTAAATAACATGCATCAATATCTTATTTTTATGGTCATTTTATTTATAAGAAATAAAGAACGTATAGTCTCATTTATTTTCTCATTAATAAAAAGACTATAAAAAAGCCTACAATATTAATGCATTCTCTTACTATTGTTTTTAAACTAAAACGACAATCAATAATTAAGAATATTTTTTTTGAAAATAATTAAAGAAGTAGAATGTTTTTTATAGTCTCATATTATATCTAACGTACTTTAAGAATTTATTTAGACTATTCTATACGTAGTTAATAAAAATTGAAGTAATTTGGTCTGCGTATAATGCCTATTGCTAAATTGGACAGTGATCCACTACAGTCCAAAAATAATGTCTTTAGAGGAAAAGCCGTTCAGTTTTTCATCATACACTTATTTTATTTTATTTGAATAAAAATATATTTCAATATTTGAGATTCACGCAGTTCATTTTTAACCGCAGAGGAGTCTTACCTGTTAAATGGCGCGCTTACTATTATTTACTTTAGATAAATAATTATTTACAATTATTATTTTTCAAAACTAACCTCTGGAACAATCACTCTTGACTGGTGTAATTTGTTATTGCAGTACCACAATTTCTGGATGGGCGTTCATGATCTCTGTCGGATTCAACGCCGCCGCAAGGTTAGATTCCTGTGTTTTTATGTCTTACAAAATTTCATTAGCTTTAGATTCCATAATATTTAGGGTTTAGGGTTTCATATAAATAAATTAAATGAAACCTAGCTGGAACCATTTGATAATGAATGCAGCGTGAGGGTGGGCAACGAACTGGGAGCAGGAAATCCAAAATCAGCGGCGTTTTCGGTGGTGGTGGTGACCCTGAGTTCTTTTATGATATCTATTGTTGTAGCAGTGATGGTTCTTGTATTCAGGGATGTCATTAGCTATGCCTTCACAGGGGGTGAAGTCGTTGCTGCTGCAGTTTCAGATCTTTGCCCACTGCTTGCTCTTTCTCTTGCCCTCAACGGCATTCAGCCCGTCTTATCTGGTAATTAATTAATATTAATTACTTCATAATACCTTAAGACTATTAATTACATTTAATTCCATGTGCATGTAAATTGAATTATTCGTTGTGAAGGGGTGGCTGTTGGATGCGGGTGGCAAGCTTTCGTAGCTTATGTAAACGTGGGTTGTTATTATTTAGTTGGCTTACCACTGGGTTCGCTTCTAGGTTTTTATTTCGACTACGGTGCCAAGGTACGTGCTTTTGCCCTTTCCATTTCAAAATTCATTTATGCTTTTAGTGGTGATAATTTAATAAGATTTTTATTATAATTGCAATAAAACCTATCAAATTTTGTGACGTGGCAGGGAATATGGGTGGGAATGCTAGGGGGCACCGCCATGCAAACAATTATTCTAATGTGGGTGACATTTAGAACAGACTGGAATAAGGAGGTAAAAGAGCATCTCTACAGTGGTTTTCTTCTTCCTTAAGAAAATGCAGGAAATGGGGAATTTGATGTGACTGTCAATTTTGTTCATTGTAGGTAGAGGAAGCAGCCAAGAGGTTGAAGATATGGGAGGACAAGAAGGAGCCAGTTCTAGACTAAAGGATGACTTGTTTATGTAGGGGCCAGAGAGCTTATTATTATTATTATTTAAAAAAAACTATTATTATTATTATTATTGGCAGTTAATTTTATGTGTGTTGAGCCATGTAACAATTATATCTCGCTATCCACTTTTGCCCCTAAGTTACTTTAGTTTGTAACATAACAATGATGCATCAGGGTTTGTTTTGCCATTTTCAAATATTTCTCACTTCTTATGTACGTTGCGATTATTTTCCATTATTTTAATATTGGGCTTTTTCTCAAAGGCAATTACAAGTGTTTGCCTAGGTGTTAATGAGAGATCATAATTAATTGGGCATAAACATGGATGCATCTTTTCATTAGATGAAGATTTTCGTGGTAGGACTCCAACTTTTGTGATGAAAATGAAAAGGTTTAGTTGATAATCTAGTTACCCTAAGAGCCAAATTCGCCAAAGGTCGTATCACAATGGGTTTGTGAAAATTTTATACTTTTTCTTTTATTACACTCAAATACATTTTACAAAATTAGAGATGTCAAAATTCTTACTTTTATGATGTTGTCACAATCAATTTCACATGAAAAAAATACCATTCACCAAATTACTTTTAGACTATCATTTTACGGTAAGTCTACATTAAAAATAAATAAAAAATTTAAATAAATTTTAAAAAATTGAGAGAATTAATATACATCCACACATTTTAAAAATGTTTATAGTTTTCTGAAACAATAGAAGTTAGTTTACTAAAATATATTTTTTTTATAGAATAAGTATGTGTAAAGTGAACAGTGAATCTTAAATTTATAATACGATAAATTTATCATTATTATGATCATTTAAGAATTAATTCTAGACATAAAGGAGTAAAATATTTTGGTCTTTTATCGGTTATTCATCTTATGATAATTTATGTAGAGTGTTGTTAATCTAAAGACTATAACTTTAGGATTTAGGTTTTGAACTTATGTTTTTTTTTATAATTATATTATTAATGTATAATATTTATTAGTTAATTTTTGTTATCAAATTTGATTGATAGCTTTAAGAAAATGTTTAATTTTTAATTATATTTATTTATTTCAAAAAATAAAAAATAAGATAATTAAAATGAAGAGTATGAATAGGATCGTGAAAGTTGACACTTATAATAAAATCATAAATTTTAAAATCGAAATAGAGATAATAAAATTTACTTATATATATATATTTATATTTATGAGTCAAAAGTGTTAAATTTTATTTTAATTGACACTACTAAAAAAATGAATAATGTATAAAATATTATTAGATTTTAATTAAGTTTAGAATATATTTAGATTAAAATTTAAACTCAATTCACTGATCATTGAAAATACAAAAATAAATTTATTGTGTTAAATTTATTTAGATGGTGTGGAGACTCACCATATATATACCAAAATAATTTAATAAAATAATTTTAATTAAGATTATATTTTACTTAAATTAAATTCATTCAATAAAAAGATGAACAGTTGTTTAGTATAACAGAAAATATATAGAAAATAATCCTAATCCACACGTTTTAGCTATTCTATTCAATAATAAAAATTTATTTTAATGTACTACTGTTTCATGTATAATCTAAATCAGTATAATGTAAAATTATAGAATCTTAGCATTACAATTTTAAGTACCTTCTTATCTACAAAGACAACTCACGTCTTTCTGAATCACGTTTTTATATCAAATGTAAAAGGATGTGAAATAAATGCAACTTTGCATAATAAAGACAAAAATTTTGACCTCAAGTTGAGGGAAATGAGACATCATTGTCCCAGTCATCGTTTTTTCTACCAACTATCCCGTGTTCAAACACATCCTTCAGATTTTCACACATGGTTCATCCCACTTACCATTTTTTTTTTTATGTGAAATCATCTCACTTACTGTTATCAACTACTATTATTCTCATTAAATAATATTATATATTCAACAAATTTTTGTAATAATCTTATTGTATTTTTATTTACTTCTCTATTGTGTATTATTCTTTTACACTTTTTCTTTCTTTTCTTCATATTTTTTTTTTATATTTTGTTGTAAAATATAGCAATTTCAAACACGCTATTTAAAACATATTTTATTATCTACGAGTACTATTCATATTTTATTTTAATAAAAGTTGCACACTACACTTATTTCTTTATACAGAAACCTTTTGACAAACTGTTTATTCTTTCTTTTTAAGATTCTCATCAAATTAATTATTGCGTAAACTATTTTGATTAAATTGTTTTTATTTAAAAACTTGGTCTACAAATATTATAAATTAATAAAACAAGCCATTTTAATTTTATCTTCTGTGGATATTAGAAAAGATTATTAGTCGTTAATTTCTGTAATTAGTTAAAATAATAAAAGTATGATACTCACATTTCTCAATATTTAATGTCTAAACTGTATTAATCTTCTTTTTCAGTAATGGTGCATGTGGTGTGTACCTCTCTCTCTCTCTCTCCAACCATCATTTTCAAATCTCTTCGAAAAATGGAATAACACCTCTTTTTATATATTCCAGTGAATGGGTTGAATTGAATGCTTATAACTTCACCTCAACAACCTTTTTGCTACAGGGCATCGTTATACTTCTGCTTTTCCAACTAAATTCATCTGGGCACCGATCAAAGTGTAATCTTTCTTCAATTTCAACCATGTTTTTGCTCTTTTGGATGATGGGTTTCGGCAAGTTCGGGTCTTTACGGTGAAAAATTTGTGCTCACTTGAAATTCTGGGTCAAGCATGAAGAAATTCATGGTTTTGCACCTTGTGACATGGATGTGGATATGTGGTGTTGCTCACAGCACAAGGCCTGCCAGTGTGAACATTGGTGCGGTTTTTGCTTTCGATTCGGTCATAGGTAGAGTTGCGAAGGAAGCTATGGAAATGGCCGTTTCTGATGTCAATGGGGACCCCACTGTGCTCAATGGAACCAAACTCAACTTGATAATGAAGGATGCCATGTGCAATGCTTTTCTGGGATCAATTGGAGGTGCCAACCCTGAACCTCATCAATTTTCTTGTTGTTGTTGCTGCTGTTGCTGGAGTAGCAAACTATAGAATTTAGCTGTTTCTAGGTTTAAGCTTCAATCCGTTAGTTTCTAATGTTGTTGACTTCTTGAGTCTTAAATTCTCAGCCAGCATAAACTTTTTTATGTTCTTTTATGAATATTAATCATGCTTGGTAATATGCCTTTTTGATACTATGATATAGCATCTTTTTCTGTGATGATTACACCATGTTTAGATTTTTAGCGACAGCTTATCATATTCTAAGGTTACAGTTCATGTTGTTTCCTCGTTTTGCTGACTGGTTTTATTGTTAACTCGAACGTGAACGTAACTTTATAAACTGTTAATAACACATTCACTGAGGAGTCTTAAAGTTGGTTAAAAACTCGTGAAATCCCAGCAAGATCTCGTATTGGCTAGCCTGGTGTGATAAGGGGAGGATTGCACATATCTATGGAGTATGTCCTCTAACTGTTCCCACCTTTTTCAAGCGTTGGCTCGTATGGTGCCTTTCTCACGTGAGGGGTAGTGATGCTTAGCTTGCATCTTAGTCACATGTGAGGAAGCACTAGAATCTCTTTGGCCTTGGCCTATAATAATTGTGTAGTAGGATAAACTAGTTGCAGTGGTTGGCCTATGGTATGAGCTAGTCTATGGTGAGGAACTAAGCTTGAGTATTGTACTTAGTAAAGACTTACTTGGGTGCATTCTTAGGTTTGGTATGGATAAACACTGTCCATTGGATGTAAAGTTTCCAAATTTAAACTTGGGGTACCTGTAATTTACATTATCTTAATTGTCTATTCTCTTTATTCAGCTTTTCAGGTACTTGAGAAAGGGGTTGCAGCCATAATTGGTCCCCAGTCATCTGCCGTAGCTCACACAGATTCTCAAATTGCTGATGCTCTCCAAGTTCCTCTTGTTTCCTATGCTGCCACTGATCCAACCCTGTCCTCCCTCCAGTTTCCTTTCTTTATTCGATCCACGCAAAGTGACTTGGCACAAATGACTGCAATGGCTGATCTAATTGACTTTAATGGATGGAAAGAGGTCATTGTTGTATTCTTAGATGATGATTATGGAAGAAATGGAATAGCTGCTTTGAGTGATGAACTTGAAAAAAGGAGATTGAGAATTTCTTATAAACTGCCTTTGAGTATTAAGTTTGATCTGGATGAAATCACCAACTTGCTCAATCAATCCAAATTGTTTGGTCCTCGTGTGTATGTTGTTCATGTCAACCCTGATCCGAGATTCAGAATTTTTTCTGTTGCCCATAAACTTCAAATGATAGCCAAGGATTATGTCTGGCTTGTCACGGATTGGCTCTCAGCTACATTAGATTCATTATCCCCAGTGAATCAGACCACTTTAAGTGTTTTCCAAGGGGTTGTTGGTCTTCGTCAACACGTTTTGGATTCCAGAAAAAAGAGAGCTTTTGTTTCTCGGTGGATCAAAAGGCAAAAAGATGGATTGACAAATACTAGTTTGAACTCCTATGGATTTTCTGCTTATGACACGGTTTGGGCAATTGCACTTTCAATTGATAAATTCATGAAAGTAAATAATTTTACCTTCATGCTTCATGATAACAATAAGCTATCTCATACAGAAGGAATTGGCGTTCAGCTTGACAAACTCAAAATCTTCACTGGTGGATCTGATCTGGTCAAGATATTATTGCAATCAAATTTTACTGGTGTGAGTGGTCGAGTTATGTTTAATTCTGAAAGAAATATTGTAAGTGGTGGTTATGATATTATCAATGTCAATCAGTTGGGAACTACTAGGGTTGGTTTTTGGTCTAATTATTCTGGATTTTCAGTTGTACCCCCTGAGACTCTTAAGAAAGGGAACAGGTTTTCCAAAGATCAGAAGCTTGACAACATTACTTGGCCAGGTGGAATGACAGATCGACCACGTGGCTGGGTGATTGCTGATAATACCAAGCCACTTAGAATTGGAGTGCCAAAAAGAGCAAGTTTTGTTGAATTTGTAACTGAAGTGCCAAATAGTCATGAAATTCAGGGGTATTGCATCGATGTGTTCAAGAAAGCCCTAGAATTTATTCCATATGAAGTTCCCTTTGTATTCAAGCCTTTCGGGAATGGTAAAGCAAATCCCAATTATGATGAACTTGTGAAAATGGTTGCTGATAATGTAAGTGATACCCATAATGAAAAAAGAAAACCTTCTCAACATTGGTTGATTCATATGTATCTACTAAAAGTTGGTTACAATTGTTTTTATGAGTTGACATACATACGGTGTTTTTACCAAAAAAGCAGCTATGCTACATGTAAAAATTCTAATGGATGAAATAGTATTATGTTTTTTCTTGCTCCAAAGTTTGTACAAATTTTTACCTTCTTCTGATGGATGAAATAGTATTATGTTTTTTCTTGCTCCAAAGTGTGTACAAATTTTTACCTTCTTCTTGGGAACAGAAATTGAAAAATTTGTAATTAGCATTGTTTTCTGTTCAGTGTTGTCTTGATTTATCCAATATAAGATAATTCCTTGGTGCTTATTTTCGGTGGTTGCTTTACATTTATTACTTATTTGAATGTTGATTTTTTTGACCGTGTAATCCTTGAAAATTGTTTAGGTATATGATGCTGTTGTTGGGGACATTGCAATTGTGACAAACCGTACAAGGATTGTGGATTTTTCTCAGCCTTTTGCATCATCTAGCCTTGTCATAGTGGCTCCTATCGACAAAGCAGGATCCAATGCTTGGGTGTTCCTCCAACCATTTACAGCAGATATGTGGTGTGCTACTGCTGCCTCATTTTTGGTGATTGGAATTGTTATATGGATTCTTGAGCACCGAGTCAACAATGACTTCCGTGGTCCTCCTAAGAAGCAAATTGTAACAATGTTAATGTAAAAAAGCCTTTCTAGCGTCATATGATTACCTTTTACAGTCAGTTTATTGAATTTTATGCAGCAATAGGTGCCCCACTGTTGATCTTTTGTTTTAGATTCTAATTCCATGGTGTCATTTTGTTGTTTTTCAGGTTCAGCCTCTCAACCCTGTTTAAGAAAAATCGTAAGAAAACATCTTGCTCCCAAGTTTTATAGTTCCTTTGTTTTCTTTTTCTTTCTCATATAATTAATCCATGTGTTCAACGTGTCAACCAAATAATATGTCAGCTAATATGTATCTATGTATATGAGATTTAGATAATTGCTAGTTTGTTGTTAGTCTTAATATTTTGTGTGCCTTTTTGTAATGTTTATTTTATCAGTCAATATCAATCTTGCACAAAGTAAATATTTGTAACATCTGCATAGAAAATTTATTTAACAGCATTACCATACAACAGTGCTAGACCATTGGTATCTTTTACGTATGGTATGCACACTTAAACATGTTAAATTGTGTATATTTCATCTATTGGCATTATATTGTATTGTTTAAATGTAAAATTAACAAAGAAAAACCAGACTAGTTATGAATTTTTTTTCTCTGGTGTTCATCATTATATTGTGAAGAATGATATTTGTGGCATCTTTATTATGCTTTCTGATAATCTTTCTTTGTCATGAAATCAGAGGAAGATACCATAAGCTCCCTTTCTAAAATGGTGATGATAGTTTGGCTTTTTCTATTGATGGTGATCACGGCTAGCTATACAGCTAGCTTGACTTCAATTCTTACAGTGGAGCAGCTTTCATCGCCCATCACAGGAATTGAGAGCTTGATTGCAAGTAACTGGCCGATCGGATACCAAGTAGGGTCATTTGCTTACAGCTATCTGGCAGATAATCTTTATGTATCAAAATCAAGGCTTGTTCCACTAGGCTCCCCTGAGGAATATGCTTTAGCACTGCAGAAGGGACCGTCTGGTGGAGGGGTGGCGGCTATCGTCGATGAGATTCCGTACGTTGAGTTGTTTCTGTCAAAAGAAACTGATTTTGGTATCATCGGACAGCCATTCGCCAGAAACAGTTGGGGATTTGTAAGTGGCCATCTAACTGGAATATCAAAGTGACATATAGTATATATGATGAAAATTAAATGTTCCGGATTTCCTCAGGATAGTGATAATATAGATTGTAGTAACAACTTGTATCTTTAAACCAGACTAAAATAGAAGTATGTTTTTATGGGAAAACATCTAAAAAAGAAAAAAAATTGTCCAATATATGATTTTCTAAATTCTGAGAACTGCATTTTGAAACAAAGGCTTATCTTTGTGGTTTTTATGGTTCAATGGATTGCTGGATATGGCATGTGATGGTCCATCATACATGAGAAGTGCTTATACAGCAGTCCTTTAATGCATTTTTGGTCACATGGTTTGGAGAAGTGGACATCATAAAAAGTCTGTTAATTTAGTTATCTTCTAATGTATATTTAGCATTTCCTGACATTTTTGTAACAATACATCAGGCTTTTCAAAGAGAATCTCCTTTTGCCTTTGACATGTCTACAGCAATTTTGAAACTTGCTGAGCATGGGGATCTTCATAGGATACATGAGAAGTGGTTCTGTAAAATGGGCTGTCCTGAAGAAAGGACAAGCAACTCCAAGCCTGACCAGCTTCACTTGGTTAGCTTTTGGGGCCTTTATCTCTCATGTGGTGTTGTCTCTCTTGCTGCACTTGTTCTGTTTCTGCTGCGAATGATTCGGCAATACGCCCGCTTCAAACAAAAGCAAAAGGATATTGCTTCTTCGTCCTCAGAACAGCCATCAGGCAGTCATTGTTCCCAGGTTGTTGTTAACTTCTTAAACTTCATTGATGAGAAGGAAGAGGCCATCAAGAAAATGTTCACTCCATCTGACAATCATCACAACCCCAACTGAGATCATTGTAGTTGTCTTGCCAAAGGGCTCAAATTTGTAGGTTTCATTAATCTATTGTCATTCAGGTTGTTTGCTTAAGATGTTTATATGATGCCTGATGAAAATATAGTCTTTGTATAGTGACAAATAATGATGGTCCTGTATATCATTTGTAGTACTAGGTTTTTATTCTATCACACAATCTCCATAGTCAAATAGAAGTGCTGCTGCATAAGATGGTTTACTCATATCCATTGCAGTATGTTGTGCCATTTGAGTGCTGATGATCTATACACCCCAGTTACTATTTTACTTGCTTCTCCATGCCAAAGTTTTGGCAGCTGCTATATCAAACTAATAATTTGATCCTTCACAGTTTCAAACAAAAACTTTTCCAAGGCACAAACTGTTAAAAACTTAAAATACTGGTTAGTGATCTAAAAATTGAAGTCCATCTCCCTAGCCAAAAAGTCCTCAAGAGCATGTATTAACTGTCTGTTTACTTTAGTATTGAAAAATCAGTTCACACATTTTAATGAAAAATGCATCTTCCAATATAACTTTGTTGTTAGATTAATTTAGACATGCCTTTTAATGATTTTCATAGTTTAGTTGTTAGCTATATCCAAGGACTTCCAAACAGTCAAACTTGGCATCAACCATGACTGTGTGGGAATCTTGGGGCAATGGCTAAAGTTGTGTAAATTATGCACTTATCTTGCAAAGTTGCAACTGCTTGAGTCCCCACCAGACTTCAATCTTTTAGTAGTGACTTTTGTTGACAAGACAACTTTGTTCATCTTTTTCCCCTTTGCCATATGATGATGTCTCTACCACTCATTGCATATTACCTTATACTACTGTAACTTTTTCTTCCCTAATTGCTCATTACTCAAACAATAACATCTCATTATATGTAAACAAATGTGATTACCTCTTAGTAGTCAAAAGAACTTCTGCCATATTTCAATCCTTCAAGGTCACATCATGGACATTTGCAAAGCACTTACTTCATTCAACAAATACAAATTATAGATTGGAAATTAATTCCTCTAATTAATCATATATCTATATTTGGTTGCTGAAAGCTAGACTTGTGCTTCTGTATAGTTATTAAAGCAATTTTTTGCTCCGATAGATGTTTAAGATATATTCTTATCTTCTTTAATCCTTTATCAATTACATTTTTCCCTTTTAAGAAATCAATATGCTACAGTGTATCCTTTATAAATAATCTTATTTTAATTAAGAAGAGTATTATGTACAACACAACTATTCAAAATATATAGAGACACCAATAATTGAATTAGAACGTGCCCTCGTCATTTTCAGCTTTCTTTCACCAAATGCTTGAAAATATATTTATGACCTTGTAACTCACCTTTTATGTCCTTAGCGAATGCACGAATCAACTTTACTTAAAAAAGCTGAGATACTATACATAAATATCTTCTAATCAAACTAGCAAATAAAAAAGAAAAAGATGCCTTATATTAGAAACGTATTAGCAGGACTAACTGTCATTAGTGCATTTTTTTTACAATAATCGCTTTTAAAGAAAGTATTGTTTTTAAAAGCTTCCTGGAGAAGATTTTGATTAAGAAAATAATTGAAGATGGAAAAAAGTTAACTAATTATAAACTTAATTATTCATCAACTTTAACACATCTATACAACCATTGGGATCGGTGGCCAACTAGTTCTGCAAAGCTTTAGGAATCAATTCCTTAAATAAAAAATTAAACATTTTTTCATAAGGCAAGAAAGGTTCTTAAAGTTAATCCATAATTTATTAAAATGTAGCACATTCTAAAGGTTAGAGTAAGATATTTATGTTTAACACAATATAATTTTTACCATATGCTACATCTCTAAGCTTTTAAAAATGATTATATATCTAAAAAGGATAGGTATCAAGTACTTGATAAATCAGCCAAAGTTTAGTGGAGAATTTTTGCTATGTAAACGCATTATTATAGATTGGTTGTTTGAAAGGGTCTTTATATAGTTCACTAGAACATAGCATTGTTTAAATAGGGTATTTTATTTTAATTACAATAATGTTATTTGGTCAACGATGAATGAAGATAACGTTGCCATAATGAAAAGAAAAAAAAATACTTTGATTCTTTTCGTAGTTTTTTTCTTCTTCTTAAAATATAGTTTTCCAACCCATTAACTTTAAATGCGCATTATTTTTTTTATTAAAAAAATGTTGTCTCAAACTCAGCACATTTGAATGCATCCAGATTAAAATTTATATTATCATAATTATATGCTTTTATCGTTCTTGAAGTTGATTAAAATTTTGGGAACGTCGCTAAAGTAAATAGTTCTATTAAGAAAAAGGAGATAGAACTGATATGATGAATTCAACCATGTTGGATTCATTAATTAATTGTTTTGGTTTCAAATTTAATAAAACCAAGTCACTGAATTTTTTAAAACATGAATTAGCTTAAAGATAGAATACAACAATTGTTTTATGTTTTAGTATTTTTAAATTATGATATGTATGTATTTATAAAAATTACCAGAATTGAATGCACCGAATGAAGTAGTTGGAGATGGAAAGAATTTCAACCTTTACATTGATGATGAGTCCCCATTTCCTGATGATGCCAAAAGCAGTAATTTTTAAGTTCTCACACTATGTTACTGTGGATAAAATATAGTGAAAAATCACTCAGACAAAATGGAAGTTAATAGAAATTAGTATGATAATTCTGTAAACTGCATTCCAAATTTTTTGTACTACTAATAGAATGTGTATTTTTAGATTATCGTTTATTTAAGATTTACATAGCAGTAATTACATTCAAAACTATTTTACAAATACAATTTTAATTAAAAAAATATTCTAGTACTTTCTCTTTACTCAAAATTCATTATCAGTTCTTGAGATATAATATTCTGAGACTGTGTTGGGTCACACTCGACAATGTGAACCCCTGAAACATGTGCTACTAAAATATTAGCAGCATATATATATATATATATATATATATATATTTTTTTTTTTTTTTTTTTTATTATTTTTTTTTTTTTTTTTTTTTTTATCATTTATTTTTTTTTTTTTTTTTTTTTTTTCATTTTTTTAAATTTTTTTTTACAATATTTTATATCTTTA
>Ga0123340_1003529_pt1 | contig 14666 bp, 4 predicted proteins | sample SirMexnodulemix_FD_89961 | JGI IMG/M metagenome (GOLD analysis project Ga0123340, IMG submission 89961) | Root nodule microbial communities of legume samples collected from Mexico - Siratro Mexico nodule mix | ecosystem: Host-associated > Plants > Roots > Nodule | place: Mexico: Nepantla... | reverse complement strand
TATATAAGATAGTTTGTATAAATTAATATTAGTTTTGCAAAAAAAAAAAATAGTTTGCTTTTATAAGTGGTTATAATTCCTATATAAAATAAAATAATGATAGCTTTAGATGATTAAAAAATATTTTTTTCTAATTTTGAAACTTTGTGAAATGCATCTTCATATAAGAAAAGACCGTATTAGAAAATTTTAAAATTTAATTATATAATGTACATACAAAATCCAAATTCTTGAATAAAAAAACATATCATTCAAAAAAATTCCCCGCATCAGCCAGTTTAGGGGGTTAAATAATATTAGATAAGTAATTCAATACATATATCGAGTTTGAATTAAAAATATATGTAATGAGTTGAGCAGTGAATATAATGAATAATATAATAAAAATAATTACAAGCGTGAGGTGATGTTCATGATGAAATCTCTTCGATTTTGGTGTTGTTCTGCTACCTTGAAAAGGAAATTAATGATAAGTAAAGAGATTTACTCAAGTGAAGGGAGAGAAAAAGTACCCATCTCTCTCTCTTTCAATGAGAACACTTGACCAAGGTTTAGGTTTCGAGTTTGATTTTGATAACAGAGATAATACCTCCCCTTCTCCATTAATCCAATCAGTGTGGGTCTTAATCTCCCTCACTTCATTTACTACACAATGGATAATCAATTCTTCACTCACTAACGCCACTTTACTTTAAAATGTTTAAATGAATATGAGCTATATAAATAAAAGAATTTGAGGAATGGAATAAAATGGAAATACCTGAAATTTCTACTCGTAAAAGAGGAAATGATTATATTATATATACGAGAGATCAATAAATCTTGAAAAATATTATTATTTGTGAGAAGACAATAATATAGACCGAATAATATTATTGTAGTGAATGGACCGATGAACCGCAAGTAGTTAAGGAAATGGTACTAAAATGGCTGCAAGTAAGGATATGGAAATTCAACTAAAGAATATAGACTTCTCAACATTAACAATGCCGGATAACGTAGTCAAAACCACCTGTTTTGAGGATGTATGAATTTAGGAATGCTATGTGACAAATTGGAAGCTTAAAGAATCAGGACCATACAAGTTTACTTTCAGTCTTATTAATAAATATTGGAATGTGTTACGAACAGATATCCTATAGGCAGTTAAGGAAAAACAATACTGAAGTGAATCTGATATGGCTTTAAAAACGGAGTTTTGACCTAAGATTAAGCAATACTGAAGCTTTAGGGATGGATAACAATGAGATTGTGGGATTTTGACGGGTTTTATTATAAAGTGATGAAAATCTCATTTAAATACTTGGGTATGCAGGTGAGAGATAATCTTAGAAAACAAAATTTTTCATAATCTGTATTAGAAGAAATTAGAAAAAAGTTAACCCGATGAAAATGAAAGACATTATCCTTTATCGAACGAATTTGTCTCAATAATTCGGTAATCACAACATTACCTTTATATTATTATTTTTTAAAACCCCTAAAAGAGTATGAAAGTCTATCAGGAAGTGGTTTAATAATAATATAACGTAAAAAGTAGACAGAGAAACTAAATAAAGTGTTGAGAGAATAAATGGGTAGACGAAGTACCCCTAGTGATCAAGTATCTAAAATTTCACACAACAAAGGTGTAGAAACTCATAAATGAGAAATTTATGGGAAAGATGTTTGGTGATTGATTTTATGCATATTTTAGAATAGAAACACCTAATAAGAGAAAATGAGGATATTTGGGTGTGGTTAGATAAGGAAGATGTAGGTTATTAAGTTAAATCAACATATTAGGAAAAACAACAAGTATTAGAGGAGGAAAATATTGAATTATATATTGTATTCTGGAGTATTAAAGCCCTCCCAACTACACCCTCACTGTTTATATCGATAGGAATTAGTTTTGTCTATTAGAATCCATCCGAAGAGCATTTTCAGAATTTTGATTTGTTGGAGCTTGATAAAAAAAGTAATGTGTTATGGAAGTAACTATGAATTGTTACAATTTGAAACATGTGATGTCTCAGAAATAAGGTCATTTTTTTAGACATGGTAAAATTGACAGAGAGAATTTTTTTCTATGATCATGGATGAAATACAGTTCTAAATGTTAAATTATTGTAGTCAGATTAATATTTTTCTTTTATCATAGTGTCTAAAATCAGTAAAATAATAATCATAACTTATAGTTAGTACCTGGAAAAGATTAATTAATCACATAAAAAGTTGTTTCATGTTAGATAGGCTATAATGAAAAGATAAGCTAATAATTAAATTATTGCAATAATACAAAAGAAGACTACGTATTATGTGTAAACTTAATTAAGGAGCATAGTAAATGACTCAATTGAGGATGAGATTATATGTCATCGCTCATCAACATCTAGAATTAAGTTATGTGGATTTTTATCTAACTATTTTCAAGTTTTATGTACTGTAGAATGTGTGTGTATTTTCTTGCAAGAGAGAGACATGCACAGTGAATCATTAACTAGAATGAAGTTTTTGATCCTGAAATGAAGCCAATATGAAATAAGACAACATAGTGAAACAAGAACAAAATACTTTACAGAGGTTGTAACACATTTTCTAACGTTGGTGTAAGATATATTTTTAATCCTTTGAAGGATTTGTATAATGAAGTGGTTGCTGCTGTACTTAAATTTATGGACTTCAGATAATTGGGATGGTCTCGTTTCGTATGAAGTTAGGACGAAAGAGTAAACATTTTGTGATTGTAATAATTTTATCTCTTTTGTATGGTTTGAAGTACCGTTTTGTATTTTGTATTTTACTATTTTTTTAATAAAATAAGGAAAATCTTGTATTAATAATAATCTGAAGACTTGCAGTGTGGTACTGGATATGATAACAGTGTTAGCAGAAATGAATGATTAAGTCGGCACATAATGTGCCTGGAGGTACGTACAGTGGAGAAAAAAAGGTGAGAACAGTGTTGGTAAAAAGAAAATAAGAGATTATGGTTGATTTGGTTAGTGGTTGTGGTTAGGGTTAGGAATTAGGGTTGGGAAGAAGAGATAGATATATAGAAAGTAGGGAAATGGGTAATGAGAAAAAGCGACAGAAAGATGAGAGACGTCACTGGAGCGAGGTGTGATAGTGGGTGGGACATAGCCTTATAGCTGGGACAGCAACCCTACAATAGCTTTCCTTTTTTTTTTTTTTTTCTCCCTTCTCATACTTTAAGTCACCTCCATCCACAGTTCCCTGATTAGACATAAAACAGATCATTTCTTTAATTTCACCTAGTCAATAAATTAAAACAAAAACTATTCGGTGGAATATATTATTAAAACACTATTTATCCCCAACCAATATTTATATAACATCTTAAAATACCATGCGATTTATCACAAATAATAATATTTAATTATGCATGACGCAAACATTAGTAAAGATTATGATGGCATAGATCGTCTACCTGGTAAACTCTAATATTTTGAAACCATTTTATATGCACGACAAATTAATTTTGCGATAACGATCCTAAGAATTATATTTATAATGTTATTGTTTTATTTTATCATCTATTTTTCTTTTCTAAAAAATAGGCAGCAACCCCTTAAAAAAATGCGAGCACGAATATGAATATCTTTCTGTTCAACCCAAAATTGACTTATCGTGAATTTTAGTCACATATTTTTTTTTTATTTCCACTACAAGATAAAAATATAGACACACAACACTGTATAAAAATATATCACTTTTGTTATTTTAAACAACAAGTATATATACGCTAAATCAAGTTATTGAGTCCGAAAAAAATGAAGAACTCGATTTAAGCGATAAAATTAAAATATTTGAACAGATTAATTCTTAAATGGTATACGGTGCAGCAATATTTATAACTTTAGATTAATTTATGTATTTCTGCATTTGAATTCACATTTCTCTTTTATTCCTTCCTCATGAGCGTAGAATTTTTGTCATGCTCTGGAGTTCATTTCATGCAACCACACCACTTTTACTCCCTTTCACAAAATGCTAATTTTAATCAATACTCGTTATCGCGAAGACTATAAAAGATCGTCTATTAGGAGTATTTATGATACTTATATTAAACATGTTATTTTTTTTATTTTAAAAAAATAAATTTCTAAATAATCTTATGTGAAAATTACAAATTAAAAAATATCTATAAATACAAAATTATTTTCAGATAATTTTTATCAAATATAAATTAAAATAAAGTGAGTTGGTGTATTCAATGATGATTGTCATAATTTAATAATAATAATAATAATAAGATACTATAAATGCTACCTCTTAAAGGAATGTGTTTCTGTGTCTTATGTTTATTTTAATAATATAAAGAAATAATATAAATAGGAAGTATAGGGTGTTTCGATTCATATACATAAAAACATATTCAAACTAAAATGATCGCTTAAAATAATTTCATCACAGACAATTATCTAAAATAAAATAATTTTTTGGGTGTTTAACATAATTCTGACATGATTGTAATACAGTGTTAATAAAAATAAATACAATGATTTTAGAAACTCATATTTATTCTCCTATCGTACTTCATATAATATGCAATTTTTAAACTTATCAATCTATCTTTAAATGAATCACTACTAAAATGTCTTTTTCGATAATAATGGTAAAGAAGGGATGAAATATCTTAAATAAATTATATCCGTTTCTCATTTTTAAATTTTAGATAAATAAATTAAATTTATCTTTTTAATTAAATCAGTATATGTTTAAATTGTTATATTTAAGTATTTTTGTTTATAGATGATTTTGAATATAAATTTTTTTATTGTAAATTTAAATAACTTATAATAATGTTATATATATATATATATAATGTTATAATAATGACAATATGTTTAAATTGTTGGGTTCGCAGTAATAATAAAATAAAATTGAATAAAATATTTATTAATAATAGAAGGTGTATACACAGAATTATTACAATTTCGTCTATTAACAAAGTTCATAAAAACTTTATGTATAAATCTTATTTAGAAAGAGTAACAAAGACCATTCAAAACTAATAGTGTTAAGATATTTATAACAAACCCTTAGTTCAACTGGTTTCTCCAGTAGATAGTGTTTTCTCTTTCATCTCTTGAGCATGATCCGATGTGCATATTTAGAAATCAGCACGTGGTTTAGTATTTTGTTCGGTGTTATAATTAATGTGCTACATAGTTTATACATTGTCTCTGAGAAAGGAAAAAAAAGGATAAAAAATATGAATTAGTCTTGTACGTTACGTAGTATATATTAGAAGGTGCAGAAGTTTGAGTTGACTTGGAGGATCATTCACACATCACATGCAATGCCATTCTCTCCTTCCTATTGCCTTCTGCTTTTTCCAACCTTCTCTTCTTTCTTCAAGAAAACAAAATCTCAGCCTTTCACCATCTCTTCATTTCACTTGCTTACATCTCAAGAAACCACTCCATTCCATTCTTACTTTTCTTCTTTATTTCTTCTCTCATCTAAGCAAACACCCCAATACCCTTTTCTTCCCTTCTTTTCATTTCATCAAAACCAAACATCGGACTAATCTGCCGTTACCTACGTAAGGTCTGCATGGTGATTAATGCATAGGAAATAAAAGACTATAATATATTAATTTGAGTTTATTATTATTACATGTGACAAATCTATCGATTTTAATAATAACTGTCATAAAGTTACATAGTTATTATGGTTTAATTATATTATTAAAGAAAAAAAGACACGACTGTGGGAAATCAACGTAAATTTAATATCACTATTTTTTTTTATGAAGATATATGACTAAATTGTTTATGCTTGTTAGAAAATCTTGTGTAATAAGGGTGGGGTCCATGCGTGTGTGGTTAAATGAGTGTGCTTTGCACCAGGAGGAAAATGGCAATTACTAAACTTTTCTTTTTAGGCAAATCAATCAAAAACTATTACATAGTATATACTTTTGAACGAAACAGCCAAAAGATGGTTACTTACAGTGTGATAAGAGGCTTTAAGGAGACATGCAGCTTTTAGAATGGTGTTAACTCAGGGCAGTCATTCAAAGCAATAGTTTAAACATCCCAATAAACATCAACATCAACATGCAAGCATGATTTGGTGCTATTATTTGATTGATATTACCATCCCTAAGCTATCATTTGTGGTTACTTTTTATGCTAGCTAATAGATATCATCGGTTTTCCCACTTTGCAAACGGCTGTGGTAGATTTAACAAAGTAAACGTTTATTATATTCAAGCTCAAACAAAATGTTTGTGGTGGCAAATGGGGTTAGGATTTGATGAGAAACTCACGCTATAAATATAGGAACGAACCAAAATGAATAAAGATGAAGAAAATAGAGAACATAAAATTTAATGAGGTTTGACAATTTGTCTATATTTTCGGGAGTGTTTGAGTAGCTGTGTTTTATTATTAAAGATATCAATTCCTAGGGTTATAATTACATATAATTATATAAATAACCCTAAACAAGGTATAATAACTAAAATACTCTCGCATTCCTGACCCAGCCCACAAAGCCTATAACTTCTCCTATTGGTATTATAAGTCATATCTAACAAATCTTCACCTTGGCGAATATACGCCCCCTTAGAAGATATACAATCTGGAAGTATCAAACACATAGTGGGTTGGACTACCATGCTTCTCTAGTAACTATAAACATTCAACAAATTCAAGCAATGCTTGAGCCGAAGTATGAGTCGAAGTTCCACATTGGGTAGGAATGAAAAAGTTGAGCAACATATAAGAAAAAAGACCCGCAAACTAATGCTTTAAGGTTTTGGGTTGAAGGTGGTGTCATTACCTTATATGGGTTGACTCTTGTCTCATTTTTGTGAGATCTCCCCAAAGTTTCCCCCTTAGATTACCCAAAAAGTGGTATCAGAGCCGTTGGTTTACGGCCTGGGCGAGTACAGTTTGACCCTATATCGAAAGTCTTCCTGATGGTGATTTCAGGCAAAGCGTGTCTCGTATAAGTGTGTGAACGGCAATACAAGTGAGGGGTCATAAGTAACGGGGTTGAGAATGCTTCCGCTTGAGGAGGAGTGTATCAATGTGGTAAAGGACGGACTCACACTTGAGAGAGAAATTGTTAGATATTCAAGTGTGAGTCGAAGTCCCACATTATATAGGAATGAGAAAGTTGAGCAACATATAAGAAAGAAGACCCGCAAACCTAATGCCTTAAGATTTTGGATTAAAGATGGTGTCATTACCTTATATGAGTTGACTCTTATCTCATTCTTACAAGATCTCTCCAAAGTTTTCTTTTCAGATTACCCAAAAGGTGAATCAATCACAAAACGAAAGCGGTTCAAAATAAGTGTGTATCTAATGACTTTCTCACTTTTACTTCTTTTTGATTCTTAATCTCCAAAAGAAAACCATTATAACAGTGTTAAAAATTGAATCGATAAGAAAATGATTGCATATTGATTAAAAAAAACACAAAATCTGTTTGGTAAGAATTTCAAAATGAATATAGAGAAATATTTATTATATTTAAATATAATATTATGTATTTAGAGTTATTTAACAACTTATAAATATACAGGATTATGTCTCTAGAATATTATATATTTTAGGTATGATATATTATATTTATCAAAATATGATAATAAATCTATATCATACCTTTTAATTATATTATTAATATGAAAAAAGTTAAACTTCTGAATATTACAAGAATTATGAAACAAATTTCTAACATATCTTTCTTTTAACATTTCTTTATTATAAAATATTTAAAAAAAAATCAAAAAAAGTTCATATCTTTTGTAAAAAATATTTTACAATTTTTTTTGCAAAAAAGGTGCTTTTTATAATTTTCTTTAATTATTTTAAAAAGGAATAAAAAACTCTAGTTCTTGAACCTCAATTTGAAGGTTTCATTCCATATTCAAATGTGTTCTCCTATTATCTTAAACAAAAGTGGAGGGATAAAAATTATATGCACCAAACATTTGCCTTTCCCCTGGTTTAGGTATATGATATACCATTAATTAACAAGACTATTAATTTGTCTAAGAAGAGTTTGGTGGAAGAATAAATGAAGAGAAAGGAGTGGTGGGTCCAAGGCACCTTTGCAATTGCACATTATGTGTAGACCACAGAAGATGATAAGGAGAAAAGCCCCCACATGTTAGTACCTTCTTCCATCCATGTTGACTATCTTCATATGGTTAATTTTATTTCACTTAGTCATACGGCACCTTCCTAGTTCAAAAGTTGGTGCGATGTGTAATTGATATTTCATCACTAGTGTTTGGCTCACAATTTTCCAACATAAATCAAATCTTGCTTTTTCTCCTAAGCATATCTACCTATCTACCTTTTCCGTCAAATGGAATGGCTCTAATAGTGTGTGCCTTTTGGGTCTTCTTCTCTTCAACATCTTTTGAGGTTCCAAGACTAGATTGTGGTTACTACACATTGTTCCCAAGACATTGAGCTTTATTTCCGATTCAAATGCTAATCTGTGTCTGGTTGGATCAAAGAAAAGGCTCAGGATTTTATTACCAATCTTGGAATCACAATTGTGGGTGGGCTAGTCGATGGCTTTCACAATTATTTTTCATAATGAATATCCTTTGTTATTGTTTTGAATGGCTGCAACATTTTTATTTTTCTAGCTTTTATTTTTGGGTCTGGTTTGTGTCATGTCACACCACTTGGAATGGAATTTGATAAGAGGAGTCATAACACACTTTTTTAACATACACTTTCTCAGTAGTGGAAAATTATTCAAAATCATAAAATCAGAAAAGTCCTTAAAATAAGCAGTGAAACTCACAAATTTAAATTTTAATGAGTGATAAATATATATATTGTTAAAATTTTCATTGCAAAATTCCTTTGGGGAGCAACATAACTTAGCACTGGAGAAAGATTAAAATGGGCCGCTGGCGCCAGCGATGGTGCTAGTTTGTAATTCTGGTTGGGTTATTGCTATTTACACTAGTATTCTCTACGCACACCTAAATTATATTTTAATTAGTATATATATACCCCTTTTAACCCTGTTTTTACACCCCCACACATGCTTATTCAAATCCTACTTTTCCACCTATATTTATTATTCTTGAAACCCTAATTTTTAACTTCCATTTCCATCTTTATTCATTATTCTTTAAACCTTTTTGTAACATATTATCATGCTCACTATTAAATTTATACATTTCGTCAATTTTCCTCCATCTGAGGTAGCATTTGAAGGTACATCCATCATTGACCTTTGTAAATGATACATTTTTTTACACAACAAAAATAACAGATATATCAAACTAAGAAAATAAAAAGTAATGATATATCCAATCTATTAATGTTCAACATTGAAACAACTGAGTGTACAAACAACTGTGTGTTCAATGATTATTACGGCTGTTGAAGATACGTAGAAATCCTAATTTAGATTTTGGGTATTTCTATTGAAAAGTACTTTTCAGAGATAAATGTTGCTTTTCGCACTTGATATCTGGTATTCCAAAAAGTAGCTTGTAAAACTGCGAATATTGTTAAGACAAAGTTCCAAACATTACTTTTCATAATTGATATATGTTGTTCTAAATTATGTGTATTTTATTAAAATATAATTTTAGAAATTACTTTCCAAAATTGATATATGCGGTTTCGAAAACAAATCTATTATACGTATTGGGGTTGAAATACAATTCTTTAAATTAACGTTCCGAAATTAAAATATAATTTAGAAAGTAAAGTATTAAACTGTTGAGTATTTTTATAAAAAACATATTCCAACTTAACAGAGACCAACAAACTCCGGCACAGAGAATAACCTTTCCAGAATAATTAAGGTTGTAGTTACTGTTAGCATAACATAATTTTATATCAACGAGGAAAGTGTAACTCTTATTAGAAAGCTTTAAACGTCAATTATAAACATACATCAAATCATACATTTCAATAATAGAATCAGAATGGTAGTTAAATTGTATTTCAAATACGGGAAAGCAAAATAAAATATGAAAAATACATACTGGTTCTCGATATGAAAAATATTCTAATTTTAATTATATACATATTGGACTGTAAAGGGTCTAACTGTCCTTATTTACAGTTTTCTTTGGAATCATATATAAGGACAAAATGACAATACATGCGAATGAATAAAAATAAATGTAAATACGATACAATCATCTACAGGTTGTTTTCCTTTCCTTTCAACTAAAACGAGAAAAAAAAAACGAAACTTTCTGTCTATTCAATATTGCTTCTCTAAAATCTTTGGATACCTTACAAATAGTAAATATATAAATATTTCTGCAAATGTGTCCTGCAATTAGAAGACATAATATAACCAAAATTGGTAGTTGGTAGTACATTTTCAAAAACTATATTTCAGTGAACTGTTCAATAACATCAAAGTTCAGTCACTAGGCCCAGCTATAGAAAGAGGACACAACAGAATCATTATAGCATATAAAATTAGGTCCAAAGCAAAGCCATCCAACTGGTTCTAAAGCAAATAGATTACCTGATAAACATTGAGCAACAGAAAGAAAATGTCCCCAAACATGGGGGATATTTCTATCTTTTTTTGACTTTATGGTAATAACAGTACCTCATTTCTAAAATGCCCCAATAAAACTGGACACCTTTAATGCAGCATTTAACCAGTAACGACTTATGCCATGAAAAAGCAGTCAGCTAGAATTTCTGTATGACAACTGAATTTGCTAGTCCCGCCTGTTCTATGGTCTGAGTTTCATCGGTTAGAACCTTTGGGGGGAAACCCATCATCTGAAGTTGATAATTCTGCCGACCCCCAGGTCTAGATGCATCAATGAAGGCACGGATGTCACTGATCCGGTGGTGATGATTAAAATGTGATATCAAGCGGGTTCCATCCGCCAACCTGACTTGTATTGAGGTTGATGGCAGTGATTGATCAACAACCAGGCCTGCAGAAGGAGTTGGCGCTGTGGTTGGAGGTGTTAAGGCAGCAGTTGGGTCAGGAGCCACTGATGTAGAGCTGCTTCCAAGAGTTCTTCCCACTCCCTGAAATGGAACAGCCAGCTTTACGGGTTCCTGAAAGCATGACCAAGTTCACTTATAATTTAAGATGCAAGTAATTATGTACAACAAGATTGCATTGCTTTTCAAAATGCAAAAGTTCAAAAGCTCCAAAAGTAGCCAACAATGCCTACTGAATTCATTGTGGTTTCACACAAACAAACCAATAAACTAACAGGAAACTTACAGGATAGTTCTCATTCCTCCTTATGAGGTTAACATTAACAGATGACCTCCTATCTGCAGGTTCAAGCTCTTTGGGACACTCAGATTTTTTTATGCTCTGCATTGAGAAATAGCAAATATCATTAAGCACAAAGATGTAACAAGTTAGAAAGTAATAGTAGCCCAAACACGTCTCTGCGGCAGCATTCTTACATGGTCATGAAATAAATTATGAAAGCAACTGACAGAAGACTTATAATAAAATATGCTTGATTTCTGAAAATGTAAATAAAAAGGTGAATTGTATGTGAAATCTGTTACGGTGTTTCGATATTTCGTGAACATTATTCACCAAAATTTAAATCCTCTAACATCAGAATTTGCATTTTCCGGAACACAACCTCATTACTTCCAAATCATTTTATCCTCAGTCCATGAAGGAATCAAAATCCTAAATACCATTACCTCTAAAAAGGAGGCATTTTCAGGGTCGTCCAATCTTCTCAAAGGTCCATCATTTACAGTGAAACCATTACTCCAGAAAACAATGTTGTGAACAACAGATTCGGGTTGCTGATTAGTAGTAGACTGTGCAGTTTCCCCTGAGAGTAACCTGCCAGTTCCTGTAAAGCTAGTTGACCTTGGGGGCTCCTGAAGCTGATCAAGAGGCCTTTCAACAGCACCAAGTTGCCTAGCTTGATTGAAAATTGCATCCACGTCATTTCCCTTTGAAGGATCCTGGACAAGCATTCCACTGGAGGTATAATGCACAATGGTTAAATACTTTGCATAAAATAATTAAATCATAAAATCAAATGACATAGATGTGTGCATCAATAAATGTTTTGAAAAAATGTGAAAGCGGTAATTTTAATATCCAAATGTCACACTTTCAATGAAGGTAGTCAAGAGTGATTTTTGTCTGTAAGGTGCTCGAGGTTATAGAAAAGTAAAGCATCCAGGTGAAGTTAAGTTTACATTGCAGCTATGTTTGGAAATTTTGAAGAGGATGAAGCATAGAAGTAAGGTACTACTCAATTTGAAATTTAGGGAATGGTGGGGATCCCCTTTCCTTTGTTTGGAAGTAAAGGTGATAATTACTTGAGTGGAGTAAATTACAATTATAGATAACTGCCTCCAAATATAAAAAGAAGTGTTCCATCCAAAACCCTCTAAATGAGACTATGGAATTTTTGAAAGTTGAGTGGTAAGGTAGTTTGGGTTGCCATAGTTAACCATTCCACTTCATTACCTTAAAAACTCTCTAAAAATGGGTTGATTATCTTTTATCATGTAGCTCCATCCATTCAAATACAGCTTAAATGAGAATGTATAACATACTATAAAAAATATCACTAAAAATACAGATATATAGCTATCCCTATCTATATTTTCAAGCTACTAAGCTATATAATTTGATAAATTCAATTTTTGAGAATTTAAACCAGCTTAAAGCAATCATCACGTGGGAAACACTAGAGGTAGTGATATAAAGTTTTACACAAGTCATTATAGACTTCAAAGGCTATCAAAATACAGAAGCCTTGCTATTAAACCTTGGTAGAGTAAATATATTTCCTGTATGAAAAAAAAAAAAAAAAAGAATCACCAAATGATAAACAAATCAGAATTTTTTTTTTCATTTTCTTGCCCCATTCTTTTACTGGCTAAGATGAATCTGAATGGTTTTCAAAAGCCCAACACCTATACCAGAAAAAATAACCCAAATTTAGCAAAGATAGGTTCAATGTAAAGGTTCAAAACCTCTCATTAAAAGCATGATTTATTGCTTTTATTAATGCCTTAAGATAACTTTTCAAATGCTTCACCCAAAAATGAGTTATACAAAAATCTGAAACCACTTTATACTGGTAAAAGGGAAAAAGAATCAACGCATGTCTATTTTACCATTCACTGGCCTCCAACTTACATTCCCAAAACCCCCTATTGTTACTTATGCATTGAGCGCACGTTTGGTTTCACGTCAGGTTCGGATTAAGTCATAGGTGGATCCATGACTCATATTCAAACGAAAATTACTTTGAATAAATTCCATTTTTTTCACAGACGAAACGGGGATCCAAGAATACAAACATCAAACTAAACACACATGGAACCTGAAATAGAATGACCCGCATTCTCAACAGTAACACAAACATGCGCTGAGCTGAAACCTAATCACTAAATCCTGTAAGAGAAATCTTCCTCTGTAATATGAAAGCAGTATGCGATCAATGAAGTTAACCAAGACAAGAGAAACGGGGAAGAAAAGTCATCAATCAACACAAACAAAAAAGTAACATCACCAAACCATCACAATCTATAATCACACGAAGCTAAGGCAAACAATAACATCACCAAACCATCACATTATAATTCAGAGGACAAAACGAAACATACCAGCAAAAATTGCAACTCTGATTTCAATCATGCAAGAATAGTATATGATTAAAAAAATGTTCGGAAAATCTAACCTAGTTGATTGACTGGTGGTGATACGCTAGCTTGTTGTAAGTCAATGATAATTCTTACAGTAATATCGGTAAGGGAATATATTATGCACAGAGTTCGATATTAAGAAGTTTCTAGAGTTTCTAAGATGGGGATTTAACATTAAAACTAGTAATATCGATAAAAACTTTATTAATAGTTTCTAGTTTTGCTGTGTTGGCGTGATAGAATGCAAAAATTGAAGCGTCGGCGAATGAATGAAGAAAGTAGGAGAAGGATTGGGAAAGAAGAGAACCTCTTCTCGCCGCCGGTGTAGTACTCCTGAGGGCCATCGGAGTCACTGTCGGAATCGGCGGACGGACGGTTCAGATCGGAGAGAGTGCGAATTCTGCCTGCTCGGCTGCTCGATGCCTTCTTGTTGTCCCGTGACGTCATGCCTATGAAGATTTCACGCAACGAAACGAACGAAACGCGAGAGAGAGAGAGAGAGAGAGAGAGAGATAGTGTGTATGTGAGAGAGAGAGAGAGAGACTGTGAGGGAGTATGCGGTGTGGCTCTAAGAAGAGTGAGGCTGAGGCATGTTACACACAATGTTTAGCCTTTGCGTTGCTGCCAAGTACTTCTGATCCCTGTCTTTCTTCTAATATAGTCCAGCCTAGAAAGTATTTCCATTTTGCTCGTAATTGTTTTAAATATCAATGTCAAAAGTATTTTTTTTATGAAAAAATATAAGATTTATATCATCAATATATCTTAATTACTATTCAGAGCATAATTACTACTTACTGTAACCCTTTTTAATTTTAATTACTGTAACGAATATCTTTTTACAATATAAAATATTTTTTAAAAGTATTCTTATGTTCCAGAAGATGCTCAAATCTTAGAAACCCAGAGTCTTTTGTTAAGCCCTTATAATATATTCAGAAGACAAAGATCTGCACTCAGATCTATCACTAGACTCATCTCCTCAAAAAGACCCCATGTCAAGGAATATGTCCAATCTTCCAGAATGGACCAATG
>Ga0123340_1003528_pt1 | contig 14666 bp, 12 predicted proteins | sample SirMexnodulemix_FD_89961 | JGI IMG/M metagenome (GOLD analysis project Ga0123340, IMG submission 89961) | Root nodule microbial communities of legume samples collected from Mexico - Siratro Mexico nodule mix | ecosystem: Host-associated > Plants > Roots > Nodule | place: Mexico: Nepantla... | reverse complement strand
ATATATATATATATATATATATATATTTTTTTTTTTTCTTTTTAATTAGTTACACACTATGTCTAGTTTATTTTTGGAGTTTAATACTGCTGATAATGATAAATCCACGGTGATAAAGAGTTCATCATATACTAGATAAGTTTATATGAATTTGTTAATAAAGATAGTGTGGTGAAAATGTTGGGTATTAACTGATGAATTTAATGATCCATTTAGAAGATATAAGGATATAACAAAGAATACATACCCACACAATTTTAACTCAGCTTAATTAAATATTTTACAAAACATCATTATAACGATTTAAAGTTTTCATTTAGAAAAAAATTTATTTATATTGTTTAAATATAGAATTAAACATTATAATGCGTGATGATACAATGTTCATCTTTTAAGAAAGGAAAAATATGCATGAATAGTAATATAAATGTATATACTTAAAAAATATGCAGATAAAAGAGAAATATAAACACGACAGGTAATAAAAATACAACAAGAAAAATATAAATAAATATTAAAAGAATGTCAATCAAGGATATGTTCCTTTTTATATATTATGGATAATTAGGATACAATTATGTGTATGGGAGAAGAACTTTTTCTATTTCTATGAAATTAAGTAGGAAAAATATGTTTGTATGTTTGTTTTGTTTTTTAGAATATAATATTTCTAGAAATAATATTTTTCTCAAAAAAAATTCACATAAAAAAGTGCGAGACTAATTTCTGAGTAAAAGTAGATTTTTTTTTTTAAAAATACCATATTTGTTTTATTAAATAATTTCATATGAAATGCTTTCCACAACGAAAAAAATTCAGTCATTACCAGAAATAGTAATTCTTTGGGGATTTATGATTCATAGGTATAATTCTTTTTTCCTTCTACCAAATCACTGTCAAGTGTATTTGTTTTATTACACTTTTCAAAGTACGTGTCACAGTCAATGAGTTTTATGTCGATGCATCTCCAACAACAACGCAAATAAATCCTAAATCGGTAAGTGATAGAAAAATATATATTGTAATATCACGAAATTTATTAACATTTTAAAGCAACTTTTTTTAGAGTGAGCACCTCTCAGAATAAAATTTGTTTAGTGAAAACATTAGAAGAAAATAAGAAAAGTTGTATTAAATGTTTAAGAAACAAAGAAGCAGAACCTTGTGTTGGTCGAGAATGTCCGTTTCCTCAGACGGGTCCAGTGCATGCGAGTGGAAGGACACGTGAACACCTCCTTGTGCCACTCTTCACCACGTTGCATCTTCAAACCCCTTTTGCTCAACACATCACCCTCACCTCTTCCCACCGTCAAAACCAATCCTTTATATATGCATGCATCTTTCACTCCTTCTTTTCCATCATCAACCTCCTTCCAAAACCAAAACCTTCTTTCCAACAATGGCTTCCGGTGACCAAAAATTCCCCCCTCAGCAACAAAAAACACAGCCTGGCAAGGAACACCTCATGACTCCACCACCCCAGTTCACCAGCCCTGACTACAAGCCTTCAAATAAACTCCAAGTAACACACAACTAACCTTTTTTCTGTTTTAGAAAAGATGGTGCATGCACGTTACGTTTTGTTTGTTTGGTTCATTCTGTATAGAAAATTGGATTTCCTTTTTCAGGGAAAGATTGCATTGATTACTGGTGGTGATTCTGGGATTGGACGAGCAGTGTCTAACTTGTTTTCGATGGAAGGTGCTACTGTGGCCTTCACGTATGTGAAGGGGAGTGAAGACAAGGATGCCAAGGAGACTCTAGAAATGATCAAGAGAGCCAAAACTGCGGATGCCAAGGATCCAATAGCTATACCAACCGATTTAGGTTATGATGAGAATTGCAAGAGGGTGGTTGAAGAGGTGGTGAGTGCTTTTGGTCGTATTGACACTCTGGTCAACAACGCAGCTGAGCAATACGAGTGTGCAACTGTGGAGGACATAGATGAGCCTAGGCTTGAGAGGGTCTTTCGAACCAATATCTTTTCCTATTTCTTCATGGCCAGGTAAAATGATAAACTATGAATGGTAAATGATGTGATGGAAAACATGAAATGATGTGTTTTTGCTGTATATAGGCATGCTTTGAAGCACATGAAGGAGGGAAGCAGCATAATCAACACGACATCAGTGAATGCATACAAGGGAAATGCGAAACTGCTGGATTACACTTCCACCAAGGGAGCAATTGTGGCCTTTACCAGGGGGCTTTCCCTTCAGCTGGTTAGCAAGGGAATTCGGGTCAATGGGGTGGCTCCAGGTCCCATTTGGACTCCATTGATACCAGCATCTTTCAAGGAGGAGGAAACTGCAGAATTTGGAAGTCAAGTGCCAATGAAGAGAGCTGGTCATCCTATTGAGGTTGCACCATCTTTTGTTTTTCTTGCTTCCAACACCTGCTCCTCTTACATAACTGGACAAGTCCTTCACCCCAATGGTACGTAACACTGCTTATATTTCAATGCGACCACTCTAGTTGACTTACTAACTAACATGGCATGTGAATTTTCAGGTGGAACCGTTGTCAATGGTTAAAGTGCATCAGTGATACTCTAATGTAGTACGGTGTTACATTTTGTGTGAATCGGCTTCTCTCTCCACTGTTCGAGGTGGGGATGTTGTCCACTTTTGAATGTAGAAAGTTAGCCGAAAGAAATAAGTCTTTGTAGCTAAATATGAAAAGTAAAATCATGCAATAAAGTTCAGTATGTGTTAAGGTGTAAATGTGTCTTGTTATAGAGGTGCATGCGTGTCACATTCTACTTAATCCATATCAAAGGCTCCATATAGTTACGGAAATGAATGATAATCGAACTTTTTTGGTTCATCTTGATCAGAAGAGGAGAGATATATCCCATATACTAAGAACTCAAAAAATCAATCATAAAAATCATAAAAATGGACACTCCCAGCAAATCCAAGTCTCTAGTTTTTGGAAGAGTTTTTTGTTCAGTATACCAACAAGTTAAAGATCAGTATTTTCTGGGCCATGGAGTTTTCGTTAAACAAATGGATTGGTTACATATTCTGTCTTAGCAGTGAATATTGAGCTGCAATATTCGCTATACTTTTTAGTTTCGTTGAGTTAACATAAAAAAGCACTGCTAGTTCTACCAATCCGAATGGAAAAAAAAATGTACTCCAATTAGATATTATTTCGTTTTAATTTAATGAAAACTTTTCTAAAATATTAAATATTTAATGATAGCTATATTTTTAATAAATTTTTATTCATTTTCAATGAAGATATTTAAAAAAGATGAAATTAGTGAAATTAAGAAATGATGCCAATTTTTATTTAGTTCATGCCATCAAGCTTTTCGGTCTAATCACTATCAACATTCCAAGAAATATTCATTTTTACTTGGCTTATACTAGATTCCAAGTGTTAAGAAATATTCATTTTTACTTGGCTTATACTAGATTCCAAGTGTTTCTAGTACCTAAGATCATGTCTGGATGAAGTGTAAGTGGTAGAGTTCCAATGAAACTTCACATTTGATGACTGACAAGCCAGCCAAAATTCAAGTCTGTTGGTGTGTGATAATAAATGGATGGTGCTATCCATGTGTCCCTGTGAGGTTCCCATAAAACTTATTTCTCTGTAGCTGACACGGCTGAATATCAAATGCGTCAACAACTGATCACTTGTTAACATGATATAGTACTACTGAAGCACAATCACTTTCGATGCTTTATTTGTTTTAATAGGCAAGCAAGTTTAAGAAGAATGGTATGACTTGACCAATATTTGAACTTTATAACATCTGAAAGAAACAGGATTCAAATACAATTTCCCCTCCTTTGATTTATGTCCATAGTTCAGGTTATGCTTCTCTCCCAAAGCATCTGAAAATATGGGAAACATATTATTGAGCATAAATATAAGAATGTATAGACACAGAAAAAAACAGAAAGCATCTAGTTTCATTTTTTGTCTAAAGTATGATGGCACAGATCTCAAAGCTTCCACAAATTTCTTTTTTCCGGTTTTTGCAAAAATATAGAACGTACATCTATATTGATGCTCTCTGCTTTGCTGCTTTCTGTTCTTCGATACTAGCATAAAGACTCTCAACAAGGTGAAGCAAAAATCTATCTGCACCATGTCTGGCCACCAGAGAAATTGAGAGGGGAAGATTATTATACATCCCTAGTGGTATGCTTACCTACACAATGTCAGGAAATACCACATTGTTATTCTGACATGAAGTTCAATAGATTAAGGAAAATATGGGAGTCCAAGTGCTTCATAAACACAGAGAAAGGGACAACCTGACAAAATCCAGATACTCCAGCAATGGACAGCAGGCTAAAAGCCCTTGCACGAAAAATTTCTAATTCAGACGCATTTGTTTGTAGTTTTGGGGGAGGCCCCGGAACTGTGGGGATCATGAGAACACCAAAATCCTGAAATTTTCAGACACAGTATTATAGTAACTTGTACAAAAGGCAAGCTTACAAAAGTAAATGTGTTGCTCAATGACTACACTCCTTCATTTTTACAAAAGAGATTCAGAGGGAGAAGCTATAATCTTCATGGTGGAATTAGTTGTTTCGGAAACAAACACAGTCAAGCTAGATGATAAAAAATAAAAGTACAGAGCAGTTGTTACTTCTGACAAATGAAAATGTTTGCTGAAGAAAATGTTTAGAAGGGTCTCAAATAGTATTTTCTATGGTTAATAACAAGCATGTTTGAAATTATTTCTCCCTGGAAAAAATACGAAGGATGCTTCCTTTTGTGAAGACTTAAAGAGAGAATCTATGTCAGGCGGAAAGGCTTATGCATATAAGCATATATATACACACATATATGGTCTGATGAACATATAACTCATGTTCATATGTTGAAATATGCTGTTTATCAGTAAATTAAATACCCCAAGAAGAGCAGCAAGGGCATCGTGCAGTTCTCTTTTTACGGAATAACAGGTATCAATGTTCTCCTCTGTTGTCCTTAAGGCATCTGATACACGTTCTGAGATTCCAGGACCTAAATCTGGTTTGACTGCTGTGATCCATTCACCATGGTTATTCTTGAATTCATACCTACATTACAAGTGAAAAGTAAGGCTAGAATCAAGTTGCAGTCTAAGTCAATCCACAATCCGCTAGAAAATTACAATTATCTGTAGTGAAAACTAGGGATTAATGGTGAGCTATACCTTTGAAGCAACCGCATAGCACTTGAAAGTGCAGACAGTGATGGAATGTTATATATTTGGTCATTCTCTTTACTCATGAAATGTTTCAAACTTGGAACATTGGTCTTCACATAGTCTCCAAGGATTTCCTGCTTTAATACATCCCCTGCAATAGTGGATACAACAAAAAACCTTCTCACTTAGTAAAATAAACTTGCTCCAAAATACATCATTAGTGGGATGAAACCGCAAATAGATTTATAACTAAATTACAAGGGATAGAACAAGAATTCCTATTACTTTAGAACTTATATTTTGAAATCTCTAGTTTTATAATTAATAACATTGAATTGACAGCAACGGATCTATCCGAATATTCACCTCCATATAACTTCTCTACTGCTTTCACGACAGTTTGTGTAGCTACGTCATAAGGAATGAATGAAAGCTGGAAACAGTCCTCTGCAATGATGAAGCAAGAAGGTCTAACTGGGGCTACATCTGGCAATGGTAGAAGTACACCACCTACTTTGCTCAAAATCATTGGATCCCTGGCAAACCATCCTAGATATGAAGATGAGGAACAAGAAAATGAGTACCGAGAAGAAACGCTCAACAGCTAGTGAAGCTATAATTTCAACCCCACTACTTGTACACCGTATCACTTGGACATGAAATGTACAAAAGGGAAAATTCAAACTTAAAATTTGGATGAAAAAATTCATAGCTAACTTCGTATTGCCAAAGATCATGAAAAACAAGTATTAGAACCGTGAAAGTAAATGTTTTACATAAATGGTTATGTGAATTTCAAAGCACTGGATTGAAGAAAGAAACTTATTCATTGTAAAGTTAAAGAGAAACTTATAACTTACTCCCCTAGAGACTATCTAATCCCAATGTCATTATGATATGTTTATGCTTTAAAATAAATATTATGAAAAGTAGAGATTTAACATAGTCATCAAGTTAATGGATTATTACCCACAGTGTCAAAACTTTGTGCCATAGGGATAACTCCTGATACTGAGATAGCACCATGAGAAGGACGAAAACCAAAAATCCCACAGTATGATGCAGGCACTCTTACACTCCCTCCGGTATCAGTTCCTATGATTAAAAAAAGCACTTCAAATTATTAATCAAGTGATGTCAAAATGAAACTCAACGGAAAATAAAAAAGAATAGCTCACTGTTGAGGAAAACGTAACAGCACTTGAAATTATTAACAAAATGTTGCCAACAATAACTAATGGAAAGGAAGAATAAATCACCTATTGAGAAATCAACAAGCTTTGCACCAACTGCAACAGCCGAGCCACTAGAAGATCCTCCAGGAACCCGGTCTGCTGCACAAGGATTTCTAGGCGTGCCATAATGTATATTCTCTCCATTTATACTGCCAAAAAAGAGTGCTCAGTCGTGTGAGTAACAGAAATATGGCGCTCAAAATATGCACATATCTGAGACAAAAAAAAAATACAAATAATCAGTCATATTTTCGATAAGGAGGAAGCTCAATCAAAATGAGCAGAAGTGAGCAAGTATCCATTTAAATGAAGTGCAACTTTACTTGCAGACTCTAGAGACATCTTAATTATTGGGGAAATTTGTCCTTTCCATATGATCTAAATAGTGAGTGAAAGTTAAGAACTTTATATTACTTCCAACTCTAAGATTTATCCTAACAAATCACAGTTTACACGAAAATGATAGATAATAGTCACTCCGTTATTTGATATTTTCACCGTGGCAACAATTCTTTTTGTTGAATAAAAAATTTGCTTTTCCAATTCTAAAATTGAAGAGAATAATCATATTCCAAAAGTTGTTTGAGTGTTCAACAAATTTTCATCTAATTTTTCCATATAAAGAGTATTACGAATCACCTTACCTTCTGCTTGATTGTAACTCCAATGCTTTCTTTGTCTTTTATGCTAACATACTTTTCATTACCTGATTTAAATTTTCAGGCAAATGAAGAATTTATGTTAACAAAAACTTTTTTATCTTCGGTTATATGTTGTAGTCCAAATACTACAAGTTTTTATGCTTTTAGAGTTGTCTTTTGACAAGCTAAGAACACCCTTCGTTGGCCATTTTATGCTTCTGCAAATGAATTGTGTTGGTGATTGCCAAAGTAACATGAGTGTTGTTCTTATAAATTCCATACCATTTTTATGCTTTTACAATTGTAAAAGTGACATGTTATGCTTCTACAATGTTATTACAGATTCCCTACCATTTTATGCTTCTACAATTATAATTCTAATTGTTATAAAGACAACCCATACCATTTTACAAAGTAACAAGCAATACCATTCAATTTCCACTACGTAGGCACATCATTCAATATTGTTTAGAACTATGGAATAGACCCCTATGGGTTTTGGAATGAGCCAAAACATGAGCAAAGGAAAACCAACCTGTAAGCCATTTCATCCATGACAGTTTTACCAACACAAGTGGCACCTGCCTCAAGAAGAGCCAAAACTGTTGGAGCAGTAGAAGTGGCCACCGAATGAGTCCTTGCCCAGTCAGGATTTCCGAAGCCGGTCACATATCCTTCCACGTCAAATCTGTTCGACACAAACATCTCCTTCAAGTTCAACATGCAGAAGCATGGATCAAAGTCTAGCTGACTTGGGCGTCAACAAAGTAGAATTTTGACAACAGAATGTTGTGGCTCGAAAGGAAAAATACATACATCTCTTTGATAGCAAAGGTGAGTGAACTGAGGGGAAGTTCCGGTGCAGAATTTGGTGGTAAAGTGAATTTCTCCATGAATGCTCCGTAGTCATCTGAAGCTGTCTCCATGCCTGTTGTGAAGTTCCTCTCTCACGTTTACAAACCACTAATGGATGGTGATGGTCAGTGTAAATTTCACAGCATCTTATTTTACTCTATGATACTTGTCAAGATAAGGCTAAACTTTTGATGGGCCAATCCAAATACCAGTCACACATTTGTTTTCTAGTAACCAACCATTTAATATATTTTATTTTCCACATCGTTCGTTCATTCACTGGTGTTGTACTCCTTGTCCACTTTTTGCTACTTATAGTTTCAAAACCATTTTATTTTATTTTTCATTTTTGGCATCATTCATTCATTGGTTATGTTATCGGCCATAGTTCTTAGTTCTTAGTTTTTCCAACAGTGAGATTTTTCTCAACCTACGCACCTTATTCACTTCATTTTTAAATCTCTGGCACCATTCATTCCTGTTGATTCATTGTGTATTCCGACCTATCATTACTTATTTTAGTGTCTCCAGCAATCAGCTTTTCTTCTTATTTTGTTTTATTGATTTATGCTATGTCGCAGATTGGAGAAGATTACATGTTTCTCACTGCATTGGATAACACTCCTTATGATACGTTAATTTGTGAAAGTGATCTCTTGTTAGCTAGTAATTGCTCAAGGAATTGAGCTTTTAACATGTCGGAAAAGGAGCCTCCTCTGTTTTGTTACAACTGCATAAAATTAGACTACGAAAATTGTTATACTAACAACGAGCATGTGGTAAACTACTTTACACTATTAGGTGGAGAATTGCACCTTCTGCGGTAACTGAAGAGGATCAATACCACTCATTGAAGTGTGAAAAAATTCTCCTAAGCAATCCAGGAAGCAATTACAGCAAATACATGAGAAGAACAGAACAAATAATCTACTCATTTTCATCAGAGTCACCATCAAATATGTACAGGTACGGAATCGCAGTTGTGCGATCAACTACTGCACTGTTGGAAACCTCAGTGTTTATCCCGGGTGAGCTCCAACCTAACCATTGTACGTACACAGCATCATAAGCTTCAATAGTCATTCCTGAAGCAAGAAATAGTTGAATCTCATACACAAATCTGTCCGTTCTTGCAGCCAGAAATCGCCTTGCAGCTTCAGAGACTGACATCTTGAACTCTTCCTGTTTCTTTTCGGGTGCATTCATTTCTGACTTCTGCTCTCTCCTGTAATTCAAGAGTTATTATTACTAGTCACGATCCATGTTTTCCACACTAATAATGTTAAAGCGACTTAAAATGCACAAAGAAACTTACCTTGTACATAATACTGCTTTGACCATGCCAATTATATGGTGCACAATGATGTCAACATCCTCCTCCTTCAGATTCAGCAAAAGCAGGTTTAAGTCAAGAATTAACACAGCTATGCAATTACTATAGCAACCCCCTCCCCCTTTTTCCTCCTTTTCGAAACAAAAACTGATTAAAAGACAGAGAGGAGGACAGGATATAAAAGAATAAGAAATTTCACCTATGATTAAGCACATATATACAGTAGCACAAAAAAAAACGCAACGAAATGTGAATCAATATACGCGTAGCACATAAATCACACTGTTACTGAATATTTCCAGCAAGGCACCAACAAACCACTAATCTGATAAGTTCACTGACCTGGATAAGAGCTTGAATTTCTCTTCTTAACCAACTTTCAAGCCAGTAATTTGGCTGAGAGTACTTACGAGATCTCCAATATAGTGATATATTGAATATGTCATCTAACAAACCTGCTGACACCGAGTTTATAAAAAAGTAACACAAAAATATCTATAACGAACATTTGACACAAGCCTCAGAACAGGCAGACACCATTATCTCATAGAAATTGTTAAACAGAAGGCAGTAGGACGAACACCTTGGTCAGTGTAATAGCACTGTAATCTATATCTGTGCGCTCTTGACAAGATAAAACTGCACACACAAGCAGAAGAGCAAAGTATAAAAGGATAATTCTACCAAAAATTTTAACTTGGACTGAAACTAGACAAACCTATCCTCAAAATCCTTATTCACATAGTGCCGCTGAAAGCAACCTCCTTCCACTCCATACACGATAGAAAAATTTTCTGTCTGCATATCAAACACAAACTAAGAAGTCAGCAGCTCACTTGATCCAGCTTGATACTAACTTCTACTATCATTCACTCACTTGATTATCATAAATCATCATCCTTAATGTTTTGCAAATTCAGCATCCATAAGAGGCATTCAGGGAGCAGTAAATTGAGAGCACTTAAAAGTCCAGAATTGAAATTCCTTTTAAAGGGTGTAAAATGGAGGGAATAATTTATACTTCATCAAAGTCCATATGGCAAACAAACAACAGCAACAACAAGATATATGGTGTGTTGAAAAATTAAGATATATGGTGTGTTGAAACATTAAGATATTTAACCAAACCTTACAGAGGGGGCATTTTACAGAAGAAGGAAGAGAACGGTGCTTGCCAGCAGCCACCTTGGTCCAGCGTAAAATGCAATTGAAGCAAAACTTATCTGCCACAAGAATAAGCTCATTGATTAGCTAGGAACAATAACATATAAAAGCATCTGCCTCTTATTGCTTCTTGAATCTCAACTCTCAAGTAATGACCCTAATAAAACAAAGCTTTTTCTTGATATAAAATTTGCGAGGGTGATTTTCGAACAAAAGGGTTCCCCAAGACTATAAATTAAAGCATGCAACCAAATCATCAATCAATCAGTCAAACCCAATAAAGGGTCTATACCAAATGCAACAAATTTATAAACTTTGGGATTAAAAAGACATCATCTTGCAAAAAGAAGGTAGAGATGAATGGTTATTAAGAAACAGAGTAAGAGGAATAGTTTGAGGGCATACGAAGACATTTGTCGAGGTAAGAAAGTTGAACGAATGACCCCAAGCAGATTGGACAACAGCAACTCGAATCCTCCGAGTTCGACACCGACGAAACATGGTCGCTCACCCCAATCGCTGCATCATCTTCCATCTTTTCCAACCCTATTTTTCCTTCCAATGCACACACTTTTCTCATATATATTATTAGACAAAATGATAGATATGATAAATTATATATTACAGTAAAATATATCTTTATTATTATATGTAAAATTTTAGAGCTTAAGATTAGATTATATTTAACTATTTTTTTTTTTACTTTTAATCATTGAGTATTTTAAATGCAAGGTTTAAATAATTTAAACAAAATATATTATCTTATTTTATGACTAAGGAGTATTAGCAGATTTCTGGAATGGGGTTGGAATACAGTGAAAGAGGACAAATAATTGAGACATTTATATTTTACATCAGAGTCACTATTGCATTCAAATTTCTTACATTATTCTGAGAGAAAAGTTAAGTAGCATTTATATTGTACTTCTCAATCTATCAAGAAGGTTTATAGAAGTGTTTTTACATAAAGAACTAACTCTCTTTCAAGGAACGCATCCCTTTAGTTGCTTTTGGAGCTTTAATTTGCAGCTGTGTACTTTCAAGAGTTGTGATTTTATCATTTCAACGTCTTTTCTCATCATGTTTATCTCCTGGGCATTTACTATTTTCCTTCTTTCCAAATCTTTGTTCACTCTCATGATTGTCTGAGCTTTTGTCCTACGGTAATTTGATCCATTACTTGTCATTGATGCTGTCATATTCACTTGCTCTAAAAGCACAAATTCCGTAGTTAATTTCAAGGGCAACCTATCATTTTGCATCACATGCTTACGTGCTTCTTGCGACAATCTATGGTATTCCAAGTTTCTACACATATCTGTTCGATCTTCTTCTGTTAAATTTGGATGTGCCTGCAAAATTAAGTTAATTGAACCAGTCTCAGTGTTATGCAAAACAAAATTTCCTATATCTATGATCCTGAGTTAGAGATTTAGAATTGGAAATGATGTAAATATTATTACCTTGAGGTACATGTCAATGGCTCTATAGAGGTTGTCATCACAGTGTCTTGCATTTTGTGGCAATGCTTCAACAAGTGATTTGAAACTTTCCATTGTGAGATTCTCATCCCTTGCAACTTGTATCAGATAGCCATCAACTAACCTTCCAACACTGTTTGGTTTTGCTTTTGCTGAATGATTACTTGACATACCACAGACATAAAACCGTAACACCCTAAGTACCACAGTTACATCATACAAAGAATGTTTTTCTTCTTGATTTTTAACCAAGAGATCAGGAACACGACATTTCTCCAACATCAAAGCTACCCTTCTTTCTAGCACACACAACAACTCAGAATTTATTTTCAGCATCACCCCTGCCTTTAGGAGATGAAGCAAAAAATTGCATGTAACTGAATTTTCTTCTGTAGGAAGCAAGTTAATCAAACACTCAATGGAAATTCTGTTTAGAGTTAAGGATTTAGGAGTCTCCTTGTCAAGTGTGACTTGAGAAAACCATTTTGTTGTCCAACGTTCTATACAAGAACTTACAAGCTCAGGTTTGATTCCACATCTTCTGATTGATTGAATCACTTCAATAAAATGGTCTATGCGTAGAAATGACACATCTTCAAACCACCAATCATGAACACTACTACTAGTTTTACTTAAGGGTCTTTCACTTTGACAAGTAAAACCAGATGCATTTGGATTTGCACACACTTTCAAAGCTATTGCCTGTGAGCAACGTTTGACTATTTGCAAGTCCTTGGCCCAATGGGAAATAGATTCAGTAGTTTTAAGTATTCGAAATGTGTCTTTCCATGAAGATAATATGAGAAAAGTGAGAAGTGCTTCTGTCTTGGATATGAGATTTCCTTCTTGGAGATCTTCACTCATTTCCAAGAAATTTGCAGCACAATACAATGGGGCAATGTTGGATGCAGTTATATCAAATTTCCTTCCATAACAAAATCTGACTATGGATTGAAAAGACTTTTTACCACCTGGAAGATTTTTAATCTGGATGATGAGGCTATCACCAGCACTTTCTCTGTTGCTTCCCCTCTCAAACACAAGCCGGTTCAAATATTCACTTCTTGAGACCATGACAAGCTGAAAATCAACCACATTATAGACAATTAAAATTTTACGAATAACTTTTATTTAATAAAGCAATACAATTTGTCTTTAGACTTGCTTAGGGTGTACATGATCTTAAAGAGATGAAAATTGGCTTTGACATGTGTTTAAAGAGATGAAAAAGAAGTTTGTGGTTGGGAAGATGTTGTTATGCAGATACACAATCCAATGGTGTATGAATCTGCAGCAGCAAAGTGTTTTCTTTCATACAGATTGTAACTTTATGGTGGATATATAGTTCATAAGCCAACATTGGATTTTTATATGGGATTATATTTAAATTATTATTGGTGTGATTGGCCCACCTTATGCAAGTGGAAGCTAGAATCACCAATTTGTATGATTAAATCAGTGGGGGAATTTGACCTAGCAATCCTGCATGAAGTGAATGAGGGTAATTAGTTAAGGAGAAACAAGCACACACATTTATAGTTTTGACTTAGTTTGCAAGAGGTGTGAGAGACATTAATTTACCTGTTTAGAATAGGAACATTAGGTGGTAGAAGGTTACATGGGTGACACTTCTCTCCCAAAGGACTTTCCACTTTGCTTCTATCAAGCACTGCAAACTCAAACCCCTTCTTCATCTTTTCTTGCTTTAAGAACTTCAGTGGTGGAAATTATATGAAGAGGTTCAGCATGGATTGTAGAGAATATATAGACAAAAAGTCATGCTTTTAGAAATATAGTAGGTGTCATTGTTCCCTCATTAATATGATGATCAATGATGTTTATCTATGTGAATTCAATTGGTTTGCAGACATTATAGAAACATTATACCAATTGGAATATGGGAGGCAACAACACTCCAATTTCATCCACTTATTGATGAAGACAAAACAACATTTCTTCATAGTGTCACCTTCATCAGTTAAGAAGCTGTTTCCTGCAGGTTGTACCATATTAATAAGACATCCTAAACCGATTTCAGCCTCATCATTGTGTGGTCAGAAAACTTGTTCAAGCTTCTCACCTATATTTTCCTTTTTGTCTGCTTGTACTTTTTAAAATGATAATCATGCCCAGAAAAAAGTAATGGAAAGGTTTTTCTCATTGGGATGCACTTTTTTTTTATTGTCAACACAATGCTAGGTACAAGGTTCAGAATTTATAAAAAAGAAAAAAAACACTTTTGTTAAAATGAACTGATATAACATAGTAGAGCCTTAAATTAAAAACTTGTCTCAATATTGAAAAAATACACTATAAGTTAAAGTGAAAGTAAAAGAATAGAAAAAAATTTTAAAAATGTTTATCCTAATATTTGAATTCATTTAAAAAATTTAATGCGAATGTTTAAAAAAGTAGTGAGGTACATTTAAAATAACATAACATCTATATAAATAATTTATAGGACCTTTTCCATTATCGATCTTTTAAGTATTTTATATGTACAGATGGCACCTAAATATGTGATTCCTGGTATGTGGTCATTAATCAATTTGAGAAGGTATGATGTTGAAATAATGTGAGAGAAAGGTGGCATGTAAATATGATATATAGCTACTTCTATCAACTCATAAATATACAAATTCAATGGATTTATTAAGTATTTCTATAAAAAGGGAAAACGACAAAGTACAAATGTTTTTCTTTATGTGAAATGAACCCGTTCCCTTTTTTTTTTCTAAATTCCATTACAATTTTACAATTTGAATTAGGTGTTGAAATAATTAAATATATACCTGT
>Ga0123340_1003527_pt1 | contig 14667 bp, 13 predicted proteins | sample SirMexnodulemix_FD_89961 | JGI IMG/M metagenome (GOLD analysis project Ga0123340, IMG submission 89961) | Root nodule microbial communities of legume samples collected from Mexico - Siratro Mexico nodule mix | ecosystem: Host-associated > Plants > Roots > Nodule | place: Mexico: Nepantla... | reverse complement strand
TGCAGTATGATCATAGATGGAGGGAGCTGCACAAATGTTGCGAGTACCACCTTGGTTGAGAAGCTGAACTTGCCAACCCTTAAACATCCCAAACCTTATAAATTGCAGTGGCTGAATGAATGTTGGGAGATTCGGGTAAAGAAGCAAGTTCTAGTTTCGTTTTCAATTGGCAAATATAGTGATGAAGTGCTTTGTGATGTTGTTCTTATGCATGTTGGACATTTATTGTTGGGGTTGGCATTTTGCGAGGCATTGTTTGCGTTTGGGTTTGCATTTTGGGAGCCATTGTTCGATTTTGGGGTTGGCGTTTTGGGAGGCATTTTTGTTGTCTACTAGAGGTATGTTTTGTGTCTTTGAAATAATTGTTTTGTGTATGCTTGGACTGCTTTATGTATGCTTGGAATGCTTTCTGTATTAGATTGAATTTGTTTATGCTTGAACATATATAGTGAGTGCGTTTTGGTATTCATTCCGGGGATGTTCAAACCCTAGCAATTTGTATTTAATTTGTGCATTGTCTGAGTGCGTGTTGGGATTGAATCCAAGGATGTTCGATCCTTGGCAATTTGTATTTAATTTGTGGATTGTATAGCATATATAAAGTTTTTTTCCTCTATGTAGTCATAGATCGAAGTTGGATAAATGGAACTCGAATCAGTGATGTGTATGAGAAAGGTGTTGAAGAGTTTCTAGAATTTGCTAAATGGAATGGAGTAGGAATAAATGGAAGATATTATTGTCCGTATGTGAATTGTTTAAAGGGAAAAATACTAGATATTCAGTTGATACGAGAGCATGTTCTTTGTGATGTTGTTTTGAAGAACTATACAACATGGACTTGGCATGGTGAAGTTCTGGACTTACCATATGTATCTGAGACTGAATGTCAACATTCTAATATGTATTTTGAGGATTGCATGGAAGACATGATTCGTGATATTGGAGAAGATAGTTTCCACCAAGCACATGTGTATGATTCGTTGAAAGATGATTCAGTAACATAATTGTATCCTAGTTGTTCAAGTTTTTCACGTTTGTCAGCAGTATTACTATTATTTAATATCAAGGCAAAGAAATGGGTGGACTGATAGAAACTTTATTGAATTGCACGAATTGTTGCATGAAATACTTCCAGAAGATAATACATTGCCGACCAATCACTATGAGGTCAAGAAGATATTGTGTCCAATGGGTATGGAGTATTGAAAAAATACATGCTTGTCCAAATGATTGTATATTGTATAGAAAAGAGTTCGAAGGATTGCATAAGTGTCCTAGATGTGGGGTATCAAGATACAAATTAAAGGATCCTCCTGCAACGAGGATAAAGATGACATGAAAAACGGTCCTTCTGCAAACGTATTGTAGTATCTTCCAATCATACCACGATTAAAATGTTCTTTTGGCAATGTTAAGGATGCAAAAAAACTTGACATGACTTGTAAATGGAAAAAAATGTGATGGGTTGTTGCGACATGCTGTTGATTCACCACAATGGAAGAAAATCGATTCTTTGTATCCTGAGTTTGGAAGTGATCCAAGAAATCTCAAACTTGGTCTTGCAACTAATGTAATGAATTTATATGGTAATTTAAGTAGCAAACATAGTCCATGGCCTATTTTGCTAATTATTTATAATTTATCGTATTGGTTGTGCATGAAGAGAAAATATATGATGTTGTCTATGATGATATCAGGACCAAGGCAACCCAGAAATGACATAGATGTTTATCTAAGTCCTTTGATAAAGGACTTAAGGTTGTTATAGGATGAAGGCAATAGAATCCTAATTTTTATTACACATAGAAACCTAAAAAATAACTTTAGAGCCCAGCCAAACCCGTAGCCACCAAAATCAAAGATTCAATTCTAACCATAATAAAAGAAACCCAGGCAACCAAATCCCAACTCCGTAACACATGATCAAATATAGAATAACCAAATTCGAAAATTCCTAAACCTATAGCATAAACAATTCAGAAATAGAAATCCATCCCAGCATCCAATCCCAAAACTGAACAGATCCTAGAATTCCCAATAACCAAAATAGTTAAATTCTCAATGCTAAAAAGCTATTATCAAAAGCTAAATAACCTATTTAGAACCAAACCCAAAATATCTAGAATAGTAGAAACCCATAGAACCAAAATTCGTAAATCCGAAACCCACCAAAATAACAGGATAGAACCATTTTTCCATTTGGATACCAAGTTCCTCATTTTAGAACAACTTCCAAGTAATTCCATCGAACCCAAAGCAGAGAAAAGTCCCCAAAACCCAAATTAGAAACCCTTGGAGGTTTTGGCTTCCGCTCCATAAACTCATGCCATCGGTGATAACCATGGTATAATGCATGGTTCCCCTTGCTGTCATCGATGACCATCGTGGCATAAATAGCCCCGCGGATAGTGAAAGTGCTCCCTAGTCTTTATTGCTAAACCCCAATCAATTAGTATGATGAGAAGTTAGGCATGGAAGTTACAATTGAGACTTGGGTTGATTTTGATATTGACTGAAGCTTAAATGAAGCTTGGGGTTTAGAGGAAAGTGGTAACAAAGAAAGGGTAAAGGAAGGATGTACAAGCATGTTTTTTTCTATTAATTTATTTGTTTCATTTTTATATTTGTTTTGTTATTTTATTTGTCTTTATTCATATTATTATTCTTATGTTTTGGGAAAAATGACATTTTGTAAAACCACACTTATTTCTACTCATTTGATTAAAGGTACCGTCTTAGGACAGGTGTTGTGAGGTGTTAATACCTTCCCCACACGTAACCGACTCCCGAATCTTGAATTTGGTTCGTAGACATTTTATTTTTGGTTTTTTTTAAAGTTTTCTTTAATAAACTATGGTGGCGACTCCAAATCTCTATTTAAATATTTTTTAAATTAATTTTTTGATCGCCCCATTGTGATGCTGGTTGCGACACATAGATTTCCAAAACAAAGAAAGTCAAAAGTAAACCCTCGTGGTGATGGACCCATCCAAATCCTAAAAAAGATCAATAATAATGCTTACTAGTTAGATTTTCCTGATGATTATGGAGTACATACTACCTTTAATGTCAATAATTTACTTCCTTTTGTAGGTAGTACAGATGATGAGGCAGATAATTCTGATTTGAGGACAAACCTCTTCAAGAGAGAGTGGATGATGGAGGAAGGCTTAGAAAAGGTCCTATTACAAAATCTATGGCCAAGCAAATAGAGGAGCAACAGGAATCTAAAGCACAAAGACCTATCAAAATGCTGACAAAGTTGACTCCTTGATACTGTAAAAATTGTACAGACTTGTAATACAAAAATATTCAAAATAGGAATAGAATCAAAACCCTAGACGCATTAGGGTTACGATTGTGCCTAGGGTTAGGGTTAGTGTCTCCTTTTCCTTCCGCCACATGTCAACACGACATTGAAAGCTTGCTAAGTGAGCTAGGATTACATAGCCTAGGATTTGAAGCATGTGGAGCAAACTAAGGTTAGGGTATTGATAGAGGAGCTCCTAGGTGCCTTAGCTTCTTGCGCAAGCTTCAATGGAAGTTGAACATGATGAAACCTTGAAGCACCAAATAGAAGAAGTGGATGAAACTCCTCATGATTTGGAAGCCATGGAAATGCAAGGAAGGAAGCGTGCAAGGAGGTTGACGGTGAAGTAGATGGTGAAAGCCTTGAAGGAGGTTGGGCCAACCTTCAAGAGAGAGAGCTTCTAGCTTCTAGGAGAAGAAACTCAATGTGAAACTTGAGGTAATGTGCTGAAAATTTGACAGCATTTTATTAGTCAAATCAAGTCTACAAGAGAGGTTCCTAGACCTCTTATTCATAGAAGAAACGATAAGCTACTTAGCTTCCCATGTAAGCTATCTAGGTAGGGTATGGGAGAAGCTAGGTCTAGAAACCCTAGCTTATAAGACAAGCTTCTAACCCTAGCTTCTATGACATGCTTCCCAAACCTAGCTTGCACTCCAAGGCTCTCACAAGGTGGTAACAAGTGGCACAAGGAGAGAGCTCCTTGTGCTACTTGGACTCCTTGATCAAGCCCAACATTATTTATGGACCCCAAGGCCCAAACATACACTACATGGCCCAAAAATACAAGGTCCAAATTTATTCTACTTGGCCCAAATACAAGGCCCAAATTATTCTAAACTATTTTAAACAATTTATACAAATTAGAAGACTTCTTCATAATACTCTATTTTCTCCAAAGGGATTTTTTCATGTTTGTATTTGGGCCCGAGCAGCTGATTAAAAACCCAAATAGGATGAGATGGGCCCAATCTTCTAAAAAGCTCTTAATTGTCCTTTTGGCTCTTTGTCCGCTTTATTCTTTGATTAATGTCACTGGGGCGTACTCCATCAGGTATAGTAGCTTGCTCCATATGCTAGGGTTGGAAAGCTTCTTCCATAAGCTTTTCCTTCTCCTTTCTTCTATGAATAGGTGTGTGTAGTCTATGTACAATTGACACTAATGAAATGTTGTTGAGTTTTTTCAACACTTGTCTTGAGCTCTTCTTTATTTTCTCTCCTTAGAGTTAGACTTAGAAAACTTTTGATAGCTGGCCTAATCTTTATCAAGAACATTGTTCCGTCTAACACATCATTTTCTACCATACCAAAGCTTCTCCTACACACTTCCATTGCTTTCCTTTACTTCACGATACGAGCTCCTTTGATTGGCTTCCGCATCACGCATTTGGAGTTGCATTCCACTTTCAATCGGTGCAATACTTCACCAAGCTTCTTCTGCAAGTTGAATTACAAGTAGAAGCAAAGCACCAACAAGCATCTCCATCATTTAGGGTCTAGTTAAACCCGTTGTTTGAACTTCCACTATCCATACTCATAGCTACATTATCATAATATCTCAAATGTGAGTCATTTCTCGTTTCTAATAGGTTTGATTATTCCCTACTAGAATATCGTTTGAGCTCATTCTCATCTCTCAAAGGCTTATTTACATGTCTCTGTGATATCTAATCACAGTTATCAACTACCAACTGGGCTCATTCTTGCCTCTTATAGGCTATGTTATTCATCAAAAAAGTATCTGCTTTACGACGCATCTCATATGATGATATCACATGTGAAATACATCACCCTTCACATAACCAATATAACATTTTATGACCAAGGCTAGGATTTGTGTCTATGTCCTTTCTTCTTTCTGTTTTGTTGATTTCTTTCCCATAAAAAAATCACACTGAAACTTAATCCACCTTTTGCAGAGAAGGAAAGAGTCAATCCATCTCTTACCCTTTTCTCATTGTTGGAAAAATGCCTCTTATGATGCAATTTGTGAAAATTCAAAATAGCACAAGTGTAGGAGAAACATCTAAAATCAAGGGATTTGATATTTAGTTTTTTTTTTATTGCATGAATTTAGGGTGTTAGTTACCAGGTCTAGTAGTCTATTTGTAACAGACATTTTGATTTATAATTGGTTTTAAACTGATTTTTTTTTTGTTTAGATATGTTTTTAAATTATGATTTTACGTTCTGTTTTTCATGAAGATGTATAAATATTAGTTTATATCAATAAAGATTTATCCTTGCACCCAAATATAACTACAAAGTGGTATCAAAGCTCTTAATTCTTAAGGGTCTGTGTGTGAGAGATCAATGACACTCGAGTGACAAGTATTCTTGAAGAGGATAAGATATGGCTGGAAATTTCATGGCAGTTCCACTAGTCTTCTCAGGTGAAAACTATGAGATATCGTTGGTCAAAATGAAGTCTTTCATGGAAGCTTGTGGGAAGCTATAATTTCTGAAATTCAGCCACTACAAGCAAATCCAACTGTAGCTGAAATCATAAATCACAATGAAGAATTAAGAACAAGATCGAAGGCCAAGACCAACATTCACTCTGCGGTTTCTGATGTTGTATTCACAAGAATTATAAACTGTGAAACAACTAAAGAAACATGGGATACTTTTCAAGAAGTGTTTCAAGGGAACGAAAGAACTCGAGAAATGCAAATTCTCAATCTCAAAAGAGAATTTGAGATGTTGAAGATGAAGGAGACCGAGTCTATCAAAGAATATTTTGATAAACTCTTGAACGTGGTAAACAAAATTTGTTTACTACATGAAGATTTGCCTGACAGAAGAATTGTAGAAAAGGTACTGGTGAGCCTCCCTGAGAGGTTTGAAGCAAAGATCTCATCACTTGAAGATTCAAGAGATCTCACAAAGATTTCACTAATTGAGTTGATGTACTCTCTGCAAACCCAAGAGCAGAGAAGAGCCGAGTATTGAAGGAGCTTTTCTAGTAAAGTCACAGCTGAGTTACAAAACAAAGAAGAAAGGCTGGAAAAATGAGAAGGAAAGTGATGAGGATGGCAATGACGAGAAGGAGAAGTACTCAACATGTCAACACTACAAAAGAACTTCTCATCCACATTGGAGATGTTGGTGGAGACTCGATGTGGTGTGTAGGTCCTGCAATCAAAAGGGTTGTATAGAGAAGGTATGCAAAAGAAAGCAACAAGGAGCGCAGATTGCTCAAGAGACCGATGACGAGAAAGAAGAGCATCTTTTTGTGGCGACTTGCTTTGCTAGTGACATCACTAGTGAAACATGGTTGATTGATAGTGGATACACTCATTACGTGACACATGATAAAGGCATGTTTGTAAAGCTAGATAAAACCCACTTTTCGAAAGTCAGAATTAGGAATGAAGACTATATTGAGGTCAAAGGCATAGGTGATATTGCCATTGATTTTAGCTTAGGTAAAAGAATAATCTCTGATGTTCTATATGTTCCTGAGATTGATCAAAATTTATTAAGTGTTGGACAACTTCTAGAGAAAGACTATGTTGTTGTGTTCAAAGATAAAACTTGTGAAGTCTTTGATTCAACTGGCATTAAATTGATGTCAATAAAGATGAAGGGCAAAAGCTTCTCGGCAAACATACAAACCAACTTAGCCTATTCCTCCACGACTGAAGTTGGGATTTGGGAGAAAGCATAAATGACTGAGAAAGCAGTTTCTGTCCGTTCGACTTTGCAAACACGAGAAAGAGCAAAAACCACAGATGCAGAAGACAACGATACCAGCTCGCCCGAGCGCCAGGACCAAACCAAAATTAACAAGAAGAAGCTTCGCAAGAGAAAAAGAGCAAATAAGAGCGAGCATAAACAAGAGGAGAAGAACTATGCGAAGACTGGTAGCACGCTAACACAAACCGAAGATGAAGAAGAAGAAGAAGAAGAAAAATAAGAGACAAAGGTGAACACTAACTATTCATCCGGAATCATGAGTTCCGACTCTTTCTCCTCTCTTAGCTTGTCCGAAGCTGCTTCCAAAACCATTGTGGACACGGGCTTCAATTTTATGACTCAGATTCAAGCGAGGGAAATTCCGCCGCTGCTGATAGGAAAGGACATGTTGGGTGCAGCCAAAACGGATGTTGGGAAAACCCTAGCGTTTTTGGTTCCGACGGTGGAGTTACTGTACAACGCTCAGTTCACGCCGCGCGACGGAACGGGTGTTGTTGTCATATGTCCGACGAGAGAGCTCCCGATTCAGACGCACGCCGTGGCGAAGGAACTGTTGAAGTACCATTCACTAACGCTAGGGTTGGTGATTGGGGGTCAGGGACTAGGGATCAAGGACAGACCCAAGAAAGTGGTTGGCTGCTATTATCAGGGAAGAAGACATCCTTTGGCGATAGTGATGAAGATTCTGCTGACATGGATTCCCTTGAAAAAGATGCCCATGATGACTTGAGAGAGAAGATTGGAATTTGCATCAAAAGAGACAAGGAGGAGTGTTGGAAAAATACCTCTTATGATGCAATTTGGGAAAATTCAGAATAGGACAAGTGGAGGAGAAACATCGAAAATCAAGGAATTTAATATTTAGTTTTTTTATTGCATAAATTTAGGATATTAGTTAACAAGTCTAGTAGTCTGTTTGTAACATACCTTTTGATTTATAATTGGTTTTAAATTGTTTTTTTGTTTAGATACGTTTTTAAATTATGATTTTACATTCTGTTTTTTTTAAAGATGTATAAATATTAGTTTATATCAATAAAGATTTATCCTTACACCCAAATATAACTACACTCATTCCTAATTCAATTTTATTGGGTATGCTAGCTCCATCTAGACCTGAGTTAGATATGATTATTTACTGGTATTTTTTTCTTTTCTGAACTTTGATATCACTATATTTCTAACTAGTAGTTGATTAAACTTATAACGGATAATTAAGTTGAAACCGTTTTCTACTGGCTAATTATGCCATCAATGACCATTAGAATCTTGTCTATGATCATCAATGCTTCCAACCCCACTACTTCCTTTAAAATGACATATTCTTCGTGCAAACACTTAGGGAAAGCTAAAATCAGCCAAAATAATCAACGATTTAACGATGTAAATAACCCTTCTGTATTTCATTCCAACACATACACAGGGTGTCTTGAAAAGTTGAATTTGCAAGAGGGAAACCAAAATGCTCGCTCCATTTTATTGAACGTGCTTGAACAAATTCTCCTATTTGCTCAGAGAAAAAAACATTCGGGCATTCGCTTATTAAATAATATTTTCTTTTCACTCAGTCTTCTTCTCTTGCCTAGCTTCTCTGTATCCCTCCAAAGCTCTTTTTTGTTGCAGCAATGGAAGGGTTTGCAGATTGCATAATTAACTGATGACTGAGAAATTAGCATTTGGGAAGATCTTTTGGTGGGGGTATCACTGATTGCTTAGAACCTTTGCCATTCTCCACCAAAAAGGCCATCTTTAGTCCCCATGTTGTGTGCACCTCCAAGTGGCAGTGCATGAACCAAACTCCTATCAAATACATGGAATTAAAAATATTATTATGTAAGACATTCATGAGTAATCCAACAGACCCTGCAAAGACTTTACACTGCATCTGATCATATTTTATTAGTTATTTTGTTGGCTTCAAAATAATTACCTTCAGAGTAGATCAATGTAATTTGCGCTATGTTTTTCAAGCCCACTATTAGAGTGTACTAATTAAGCTGATTCATTCGTTGTCTGAGTTTGAAAATTTTTACCTGGATTATCTGCTCTGAATCTAATTGCTGTCCATCCTCCAGCTGGTACTCCAACTGTGTTCCTTTCAACAGGATCAAAAAGGTTAAAGTTCTTTGGGTCAGTATTGGGATTGTAGTTGCCTACTCCTCTTCCAGCAACAAAGAAATTGAACCCATGAAGATGAACTGGGTGGTTCTCAGGTGCAATGATTCCAGTATCTTGTAGAACAACCTGAACTGTGGCATTGAATGGTAGCTTGTAAACCTTTGTGCCAGTTACGGTGTTCAAATTGGCTGGTCCAGGCCCTGAGTAGTTGAAAACATGTGGTGGATTGGCAGGGAAATCAGTGGTAAACACCCCTTTGATGTTGAAATAATGTGCCTGTAGTAAGGCAACGGTCGGCATAAGGAATGTCACATTATTGATAGAAGCCACCACCCTGCTCCCATTTGCAGCTTTGCAAGATGGGCACGGGTTAATCCCCAACCCAACAGTGAAGAAAGTGAATGATCTACTGTTAGTGGGACATTGACAGGGAACTTTTTGGAGTTAAGGCCTCTAAGAGAGCTGATGAAGTTGTTAGCAACTTGGGTAGCATTTTTGGGAGGTGAAGTGGTGAGAAATGTGGGGGTCGTGGCAAGCGTGCCTGTGTAGTGCAATGTTGCTGTGGCAGTCAAGTTGTCCACGGCAACAGGAGCATCCATGAAAGGAGAAGCTGCCACCAAGTACTTGCCAGATTTTTGGTCAGCATTTAGAAGGACATTGGTGGTTTGGCCAGGGGCTATCACAATTGTTTCAATCTTGAAAGGCTTTACATATGTGGCATCAACTTCTACCACTGTGAGCTTGTGGCCTGCAATTTTGAAGAAGAGCTCCTCATTGAGTGCAGCATTGACAATTCTCAGCAGGTAGGTCTTTCCACCTTCCACAGGCAGGTTGTAAACATCTGCACATATTCCCCGAAAAAGAATACAAATAAAGCTTAGTTTGAGCATAATGAAAATATTTGAGTAAATAGCTGATAGGTTAATCTTTTTTGGTATCATCTGATGATCAATTACTCTATGGTAAGTTTGTTAACTTTTACAACAATTACGTTAAATGTAATATGTACATGATTATTGATTGATTGACAGGGAAAATATGTTAAGCAGACAAAATACCCTGTGAAGAACAATTGGTAACTGTCCCTGGAAGGCCATTGATGGTATGAGCATCTGAGACATTTGGTGCCAATCCAGATTTGAGTGCTTCATTGATAACAGCTTCAGTATCAGATTTCCACCATTCTCCTACAATGTATCACCACAGTGAATTTTAATATGAATTCCAGGTAATGGCATTTAACTATGTGCAGACTTGACACCAATTAACTTAGTAAATAGGACAATTTGAAGGGTACTGTTTTTGCTCACCTAATACCACAACCAATTCATCATCTGGCTTTGGGAAAGGATAAGGCACGCCTCTCTTTGGCAAGATAACCAAGGCACCATGGAGAGTTGACCTTAGCCAGTTAACATGTGCATGATAAAGAAGTGTTCCTCTTTGCCCTGTAAGGGTGAAATTGTACACATAGGTTTGCCCTGGTTGAATTGGGCACTGTGTGACATATGCTGGTCCATCTGCCCAACCAGTTCTCAATTGCCTCACACCATGCCTACCAAGATGACACAATCACTTCAATCAGTATTGAATTTGAAGACTTTGTTAGATCTAAGTATCAATATTGACACTGACATTAATACGACACAAATATGTATAATTTTTAAAATATAAAATATGAAAACATAGATTTATATATATATAATTTAAAAGTTTTTTATTGTATATAAGTTTTTTTTCTTATGTATATTAAGTTTATAAATTTTTAAAAAATTATTATATTAATTCTTTTTAAAATTATGTTAAAATCATGGTAAAATGGTCATTTATATAAAAAAAATATCTTTTAAATTTGACATTTTAAAGTACGTGTTGTGTGTTTGATATGTGTGAGACACATATATATCACGTCCGAACTTCACACTATTGATCGAAAGGAGTTGTTGTTTATAATAATGCCCATTACTGATTTTTTTTTTTTGCTATACTTTTTGTAACTTGAAGCAAATGAATGAATATATGCTCCCTCACCAATGGATGGTAACGTTGTGGTTGACTTGGTTGATGACTTTGACCAGTACTGTGTCATCTTCTCGGGCGTAAAGAGTCGGTCCTGGGAACTTCCCATTTATGGTGACAATAGATTTGCTCGAACACAATCTAGGGGTTTGTTTGGCCACCACCTGCACCCGTTATTACCAAGTTAGCTAATCCTCTGAAAGAAACTAGAATAGAGCATCCAAGTGGATGGTAAAAATTGACCGATTCACTATCTTTAGGTGCTGATTTGGAGCTCTACCTTCCGTGTCGCCAGAATTCTAAAATATTACTCATTTGTGTTCCATGGAGTGACAACGTTGTTGGCATCTACTAGTAACCTTAATATAGGATTACTAATTATACCTTTAATAACTTTTTATAAAATGTAAATTTAATTAATTCAAGCATTAAATTTTATATTTTATTAATTAAATTATGCCTACAAAATTATTTAGAAATTGATTACATCAGTTAATTTAATTTACAATATGATATTTAAAACATGTAAGTATTCTTTATTAGGTAATACGTCAATAAAAATTAACATAATCATTAAAATAATATAAACTTTAACAAATTATAATTGTATTTATAAACTCTTATTAAAAATGTAATTTAATTAACTTTTACTTATTAAACAAATTTCACCTCATATATATATACACACACTACCCCTAACTCGGCTTAAATAATTTGGGTGAATAATTCAAAAATAATTGAAACATATAATTGCACTAATAGTTTACATGAAAAGGAAATGTAATCCTAGGCTGCTTTCGCAGTTCTCACAACATTATTCTATCTTTAATCAAAGAAAAATGATCTTAACCTCTGCCAAAATCGTACCCCATCTTTATCAAGAACTTGATAGAAAATTATTTGATAGGAGAGGAAGATGATTGAATATAGCATAAATTAATTGCAAGCATTTATATACATTATTGTTCTTTAAGCTTCTATTGTAAAAATGATATTTTTAGGTGCTTCTAAACTAGGAGAACTTCTACATCATTATTTATTTATTAATTATAAATTTCCAAATATAATATTAGTCATAAGCTATATAAAAAAAATTATTAAAATGCATGACACAACGGAATGCACATCACAAAGGCAATAAATTAGAATGGTTTACTTACATGAAATTTGTAGTGCCGGACTCTGCACTCGACCAAAGCTGGAAAAATGCAAGCCATGAGAAGCATGATTCGAGCCAAACGAGAATCCATTTTTCTCACTCTGAATCCTCTCTACACTTTCCCTGTCTTAGTTTGTTGTACTTGTTATGTGTCCTTGTGTGTTGCATTCACAAACGACTCGCCAACCCACAGTTATATAGAACGAAAAGGGCATTGCTACCACGTCGTTTTAACTTGGTTAGGTGAGTGATGGAGGCATTCTTGGAAATTAAGACTTACAACACCAAATTAAACTAGCTTATCCCATGATATCTTGCATGTCACATAAAGCAGTGTATAATGGGAATCGCTGTATTTTCGGATGCAAGTTATTAATCAGACTCCTTTAGATACATATTTATTATGATAAATAGGTTATTACAATTTTGGATTGGTTGTGTTTTGACTTCCAAACTTATATCTGTTCCCCACCAAGTGAGTTTCATCTAGAAACTTAGCTGATTAAAGTATTTGTAATTTTGTTTAGTTACAAAACCTGATTCATCATTTTGGGCCTTAAACACCCTTTTTACCAGCATCCCCTAATTGTTAATGACCCTATATGATATTCAGAGTATCTAGTCTTTAAAGCCATAATATTTTGCTTTATTTAACTTTTAGAGAAAAAAAGTATTCTAAATTAACATTTGTTTTATAAAATCAATTATGCATTAATTATTTTTTTTTCTGATCTATCTATGGTAGACGTATTGTGTAATAAGAATAAATAAGTTGTTAATTAGAGAGAGAAAATATATTACAAAATATAGAACTTATTTATAAAATTAGAATATTAATTGCATTCTTTGATTTCTTAAGCATCACATAAAATATAACGAAGTAGAATATTTATTGAGGGCAAGAGCAAATTATAGCATTTTGCATTTGTAAAATAAAAGTACGCTTTTCATTGTCTGTATTTTCTAATTTTAACACATGCAAAAAAATATCTCTGTCTATGAAGACTAGTTTAGTAGGTTTAAGTGCGAGAAAAATGATATTGCATTTTTATCAATAAAGTTTATGTCACTTGAGTCAAGCTCTTTGGTCAATTACAGGATTTTTTTTTTTTACTATGATTAATGTTGTTATTTTAATTTTTTTTCTTTGTTGTATTTATTGGCAAGAAATATTGGATTATCTTGTTTAATATAGAGAGTCGTTTGCCTCCTGATTAACGTGTCATAGCTTAAATATGTTTGATGGACATTGCGAACTCGTATATCTGAAAAATGAATGAGAAGAAACCCGTGGTTAATGTGACAAATTAACTAAAAATGACACAATATCAATCTTTATATATTAATGGTAATCGCATGATTGAGTTTCACAATTAAACTAATATTTGTCTAATATATGGATAGAAAAGCATAGGTTAATTTGCACTTTTTTTCACTGATTACTTATAAGATTTTATCTCTTAGGCTTTTTTAACCAATGAAGTCTCTCCACTTTTTTAAATGAAGAAAAAATAGTCTTTCCCCTGCTTATGTAAAACTCTCAAATTCCAATCTTCTAAGTATTTAGAACACATAGATTCTAATAAAATCGAAGTTAATTTGCAGGATGTAAAATATGAAATTAAGAGTTTTAAAGATAACGAGAATTTGAATGTGTTGGATGAAAGAAAACAAGTAGCTCAATTTTAGGTTAAAAAGTAAATAAACTTACTCCATTTCAAAAAAAAAAAAAAACGCTTGAAAGATCAAACACAATAGCAAATTAAAAGGGACTAAAATTTCATTCAAAAGGGCATAGACTAAGGAAGCAGAAGGTTCTTTGAAGGATCCTAATTGCTTAGTTCACAAAATAAAGTATTGTTGAGCTATGGCTTTCAAAGTTTAGGGTAATATACAAATATATATGAGGTAGGAAGACACTGATGGGTGCACATCATGTTTGGTTTGAAAGCCAAGATTAAACCAACATTGGGTAAGTAACAACTCTGTCACCTTCTGGTCTCTCTTCTGTTCCGTGCCTGTTTTTTATTTTTACTTTATTTTTTCATTTGTTAATTGCACTTTTGCAGTAGGTAACGGACTAACTCATAAATGAGTAGCTATAGTTAAAGCACAAACTGCTTAACTTGATGGAACGTGTATCATAATGATATTTAGGTATAGTGGTTTAAAGTTACCTTAGAATAGAAATGCAGCCACATCAATAAGTTGTGCCAAAGTGCTTTATCTTTTCTTTCTTCCTTTAATATCTTAGATAAAATAAAGATAGCTCATAAGCCAACAAATAAATAAAAAAAAGACATTTTTTATAATAATAATAATAATAATAATAATAATAATAATAATAATAATAATAATAATA
>Ga0123340_1003525_pt1 | contig 14669 bp, 9 predicted proteins | sample SirMexnodulemix_FD_89961 | JGI IMG/M metagenome (GOLD analysis project Ga0123340, IMG submission 89961) | Root nodule microbial communities of legume samples collected from Mexico - Siratro Mexico nodule mix | ecosystem: Host-associated > Plants > Roots > Nodule | place: Mexico: Nepantla... | reverse complement strand
TAATATTTTGTAGTTTTTTTTTTTTTTTTTTTGTTTTTTTTTTTTTAACACCTCCAGGACTGTTAAAGACTGTAGGAAATATATTTTAAACATCAACTTAGCATATTATTAGTAAATTTTGAACTTATGAATAACGGATAAACATTGAACTCAGTTTCCCTACTCACTAACAACTAGCAAAATAAGGCTAATTAGTACAGTATATTTCTGAATAATATATATATATATATACTAATAAAAATCCTGACTGAAAATTGTCTTAGCTAGACTTTGTATCTAGACACGTTGAAGATTTATGAATTCGAAAAAGGAAAAAGACAGATTCTCAAGCGTGTGTCACGCAGATAAGCGAATGAGTGGTTCAAGGAGTTTTGGTTTCAGTGTCTCAAGCGTGTGTCACGCAGATAAGCGAATGAGTGGTTCAAGGAGTTTTGGTTTCAGTGAAATGATGGAAACAACTGTATCCTTTGATTTTCAACTTGTGTAGATCTAGTGACCCTTTAAGAAAAAAATATATTTTTTTTCACAAACAGATATTAAGAAGGGATTGAAAAAAAGTAATAATTGAAAAAAATAGAAAGAGATATAAGTCATACACACAGGAGTAGGATTTTTTAACATATATAATTTCAAAAATAATTTTGACCTTTTATACATATTTTCATTTACTTGTTGCACTTTTAGTTGCCTGTCTCCGTTAATTACACACAATATTTTTTTAAATAAACTAATTATTAAAAAAATTGTCCAAATAAACATATTCGCCCTTTAACTTTCAAAGTAAACGTGTTTAACGTTGAAAATTTTGCTTCTAGAAAACAACTGAATTCTTAACTTCAAACAGTTTTCATTCCATTTTTTTTAATTTTTAAAAAGAATTGTAAAAATCAAGAGTTCCGTTATTTAGGAACTGAATTCCAACATGTTTTCTAGTATGAAGAAGAGTTCAATTCCAACCTAACTTTTTTACTTTTTAAAAAAAATTAGAAAAAAAATGTAATATTAGTGTTTACTGTTCAAAAATTCAATCTTTTAAGAAAAAAAAATCACAACACATATATTACAAATTTGTTTCTCTCTTTTTTTTTCTAGAGATTGTGACAGCATTAATCTTTGTTGGGGAAAGCATACATTATTATTGTGTCACGGACCTGAAAGATATTGCTTGCTGGTACCCACTAATAGGTGTGAGGACCACGTACAGCAGAGTCATATGTACGTGTAATCCATCACGTCACAATTATACCACCAAGGTAACTGGGGTTATGCTTTTTGTTCTACCTTTCTTGTTTCTTGTAGTTCTCTTTGTTCATTGCATTTGCAGTGTTTCGCAGTGTACGGTTTATAATGGAGCTTTGAGGGTATATGTATCTGCATTGAGGTATACGAATGTCTATAATTTCTCACGTGAAAAAGTAATGAGTGGTATAATTAAGAGAACTAAGGTAACACCCATAATTGCCAACAAAAAGATTTGTGAGATTTCAATGTCTTTGTACGCTTAAATGATGAGTCCAGTAATAAAACTTTAGAGAAGCAAATCCGTGATTGAATTGCACCGAAAAATCTGCCGAATATGCTTTTGAGACCGTAATTACAATGACAACATTTTCCTTCTCTTACATGTCAGCATCTTGTCCCTTCCTAAAATGTAAGACTGGTCTCTATAATGGATTCTATAATGGATGGTGGTTAGAAAAAATCCATAATCCATAATCCATTGAGATGGGTTAATAGCAAGTAAAACATGGTTGACAAAGTGCATCAAATTTAAGAGAGAGGCACAACCATACCGATTAATGTCCACATAGAAGAATGGTCAATATCCAATATAATTAGGTAACGTATTCAAACTTTATTTTTGGGGTTGATCTCGTAGTCAAACATTATATTTAGGCTGGAGCAATTGTTTTGGCTTTGGAAGTTTGTGTCTTGTCACGTCCATATGTTGTAGCATTTGGCGACAGGAAGTTTTCCCTTGTGGAAACTTGGGGGGATTATGGATTAAATGTTGTTTTAATAAGATTATTGTCGATCAAATTTTATCTATTCTTCGGTCTCTTATCTGGTCCTGAATATATATCCTGGGAAAATAATTTGAACTCGTCAAAGGTTATGCGAAGTTTATAGAGTTTCTGCTGGTGTAAATATTATTCGGTCAGAGAGTAGCTGGATTGCACACCCAAAATCTTTGAATTGCAAAGCATTGTCAATGTGAAAAATCATTTTTTCCACTAATACCTAATCATTTATGTCACGTAGTGTGAGGTTACTTTGGTCAAAAAAATGAAGGCCACTGTTCTAATTTAACTTCTGTTATGCATTGCCTTGGCTTAAGAAAGCATCAGAGTCGTGTTTGGGATAAAAGGATAAATATTGCTTAAACAACTCAAGCATTCCGTAGTTGAAAAGGTCCTTGATCTTAACCAAAGTGACCAAGGAATGGTAATATGTGATTGAATCTGTGTAAAACAGTAACAGCACTAAATTTTCTTTGATTGTCTTCCTTGACTATATACAGGAGTTAATTTTAGAAAAAAGTTTAATGTCACTTTCGAAATTTTTTCAAACAAATTAATTCATCTGCTTTTCATTTTTCATTTTTCATTTTTTAACATATCAGTAACACCGTTTTGCTGTGGCTGGAACCAACAGGATATATATGTAACCAAGATTGTCAAAGTTAAGATCATTTGTTTTAGTTGCTCCTTCCTGCCGACTTTGGCAATGGAGAGATAATTGGACCGAAGTTCTGTCATTTACACCTCTATTCAATGAACGTGCTTCTTATCAACTTTGTGAAGCTTATCAATTCAATGTTTTTAATGGTGATAGCGACTGCGAAAGCGATAGCATTGCCTTTTTCCTACTATGCACGCATGCTTTACAGTACTGTCATGTTTTGGGTCAGTTTAGAAGTGTACGATTTGGTTTTAGATAAAGGAGAAAAGAATAATTAAATTTTGTATGCTACCTTACTCTTAAAGTCTTGACTACGATAACAAGACAAATAAAAAGAAAAGAGAGAATATATAGCATGATTCACGTTCACAACAAAGTGCAAGAATTTCCCTCAACAAAGTGCAGAAAGATAGAATAATAAATACTAAGATTAGTTTACGACACCAGCTACTCCAAAAATTAACAAACATTTTCACTTGTTGAAATTGATGCGGTAAAGTTGTGTATCCTCTTGATAAAGATCTGATATCAAATATCTTTGTTCATTGAACTTGACACTTTAGAGTTGTGTACCTTCCGAGTTGAAATTGGGTATTCTTTTAGGAAGGAACAGGCATCAAACTTCTTCACTCTTTAAACTCGATACTCCAAGAATATGTATCCTTTATATTTGTATCGAATTTTGGTCGATCAGGCTATAATCTTTTAGTGGAATAATTAGATGTGCTTCTTTCTACTAGTCCTTTTCTAGATTAATCTTTACACATATTTTATTCTTTATCGTTACCTGAATGACCTGTATAACTTGTATTAGATTTCGTTTGTAATTATTATTATTTATTTTATGTATTATTAATTATATCTTTTAAATATTATTATTCATATTAAAATAATTGAGATGTCATAGTAATATTATTACGATTTACTAATGTAGTAAATTTAGATGTCATATCCTAATTTAATAAATTTAGACTTATGTAAGTTGGTTTAACTTTAAAATAATGTGTATGATTTAATGGGTGATTATCTTAATAGACAGTTTTAAGTTAGAGACAATTTTAACGCGTATTGTATGGCTTCAATGTGGATTATCAAGTTTTTAGTCACATTAATCATTTGATCATTATTATAGTGCTCATGTTTTGGTCGTCATTGTGGCTCTAATGCTTTAATCATTTTACCGTCATTATAATACTCATGTTTTGGTTATTATTATGGCTCTAATCGTTTGAGTATCACTATTGTGCTCATGTTTTTGTGGTCACTACAGTGTTAATAATTTTATTGTGAGTACATGCTCATATATTTTGACTGTCACTACATGACTAGTCATTTGATTGTCACTACGATGCTCATATTTTAGTTGTCACTATGACTTCATCACATAATTGTGATTTATCTTCCTATCCTAAAAGTTTATTAGTATCATAGAAACTTTGATTAAATTGGTAAGTGCAACATACCTTTGTTATAGGTGCACATTTCCCTTCACACACCCCAGCCTAGAGTCAATTAGGCAAGTTTTGTCAATCTAGACGTATTGATATACAAAGTTATGCATAGTTTCAGATTATACGGACACATATCAGTTAAATGGGCTAACACATAGTCGGGTATTGTTCAACTGGGACATAGTTGGGATTTGTTCAACCAAAACATGGTCGGAATTTGTTCAATCAAAAGATAGTTGGGATTTGTTCAACGAGAACATAGCGAATCACCTAATCATATCAGGTATAACTTAACTTGAAACAACGTAGAAGGATTAAGAAAGTCATGAAACAACAATAATATATGAATAAGATCCAACAAATTTAAGATCACCAAAATAATATTTGGTAGTAAAAAGTCATAAGAAATCAAATATTTATCTTGTAGAGATAAAAAAAGTTTTATCCCAACACCAAATGTCCGGATCAAGTGCCATAATTAGTGATCTTTTAGCCAGAACATTAATTATCCTTCTTCTTTCCCCCCTTTTTAAACTAATCATCTTTAGTTCTCATCTTCTAATCTTTATTCGTTTTAGTCATTAATAATTATTTATGTATTCTTAATATCATTATTCATATTAAAATGATTTAGTAACATTATTAAGATTCACCCATTAAATAGAATTAAATATTATATCATACTTTACTAAATCTTTAGTAAATTCAAACTTAACTAATATTAGTCTGATTCTAAAAGTAATATATTTAATTTAACGGTGATAGTCCAAATTTCAAAACAGACTAATTACAAATCCGTAAAAGAAAAAAAACACAAGAATCTTCGGTATATTATAAGATTGCGAGATAGAGAGCTCCATTATTTTTCCCAAAACCCAAATCTGGGATTAAGATATGCACGTTGTATAAACACCTTTGGTAGAGAAGAAAAAACAGCAGAATACTCATTCAAATGTTCTGATGCGCTTTGCTTGTCAAAATATTCGTTTATCCGTTGCTTTTTGAATGTTAACATAAAAGCAATCTAAATTGACTAAATTATGGATTTGGTTCCTCAAAAATCATAGAAACTCAACCCCTTATTGGAACTTTGCGTAATTATTATACTCAATTTGTTCCTGGATGCTAAGAAGTGTTCTTAAAAAATCATATATTAAACAGAACTTTAGTAGGTGTAGAAAAAAAAAATTGAACCTGACTTTATAAAAGAAATAAAAAATAACTTTGCATAGGGAAAATAAATCAATAGCTAGGTAATAGACTGGGATAATTTTTTTATTAAAATTAAAGATATAGGATGCTGAAAACAAGGAATCACAACGTAACTGTCATAGTGAAAACATTAAAAAAAAATCAACCCTTAACCTACCCCTTGAATTCAGAATTATCCCGTTCACACAGACACAAAGAATCAAACAAAACCCTCAAATCCAAACCTAGTCAAATAAAAAAGTTGGAACATCAATTCATATATCTTATCTTTTGCCATGCCATGACCGTAACTCACCTTTCCACCCTATGACCTAAATTCTTAACAAATCTTCGGAACCGCCATTCATTTATGAATTATCGCCACCTAATTATGCTTAATAAATAATAATAATAATAATAATAATCCTAAAATAAGATAATATCCATAAAAAATGGAAAGACTTAATTAAATTTGAAGTCTCTAATGAATTTAAGTATTTATAATTGAGTCTAAGCCTATATTTATATGCAAAATAAAAGATAATATTATTAAATTTTCAATATCTTGTAAATTGGTGTACTTTTATTTGTGTCTTTAGTAAAAAAAAAATTATTCTATTAAATATTTAAAATTTTATATTTTTTAATTTGATTTTGTCATTTTAATAAATATAGAAATTTTAGATACTTAGTAGAATAAATAGAAACTCTTAAAAATACAAGAACTTGAAACTTATTTTAAGACAAACATGCTCATGTTTCCCATTCTATCCTTCGGTTTTTCGTACTATTGAGAGGAAATGGGTTAATTGGATTATTTATTTATTTTTTTAGCTAATATAAGACATTGTTATACCTTCCCTTAAATTTAAATGTTTTTAGTTGGTAGAATTTGAGATAATCCAATTTAGGTTTTTAATTTTTTTTAAAATAATTCTTTAAATTATAAAATATATAATTTTTTAAGTCCTCAAAGTGAAAATTATTATGGTTTTGGTACTAAACTGTATTATTTGGACACGGTATTTATAATGTAATCACCCTTTATTTTTATATTTGTTAAAGATTTTTAGATTAGAGGACTTTTTAAAGTGATTTTAACAATAAGGACTCAATATGAAAGTCAATAAACTGTATAAGGACTTAAAAATTAATTTAAACATATAAATATAAAAGGATTTTAGTTATGAATTATTTAAAAAATCATTTATATGCATTTTTAAGTAACATGGTAAAATTAATTTTATATTTAGATATTCTAACTGAAAAAATAATTTAAGATGCTGGATAAAAAGCTTATTTATTGTCAAACCACAAGCTATAACTAATATTACTATTCTTTGAAATATATTATATACACGAATTATTTAAAGGATCTTGATCAGACAGTTGTTTGCTATTCTAAATTTTAGTAAATAAAATTTAATTCTATACAGTCGAAAATAATTCAGAAAAAAACAAGAACGGTCGACACTTTAGTTAAGTGTCACCTTTCAACTCATTTAATACTCAATAATAATCATATTATTTACACACTTTTTAGTAACACTTTACAACTGATCATTCTCTCTATCTCTTTCAATCATATTATTCATTTTATCTCAACCCTATTTTCTTCTTATGTCATCTATTTTAGTTATAAAATATAGTACGCAAATAAAATTTCTCTAATAATTAATTAGAAGCGAAAGTTGACCAAGTTTATCTTCAAGCTCCACTTTTCAGCAGATCGAGGAAGCTGTACTTGCCTGCCCATATGTTTGAAAAATAGATAAATTGATTTTGAATAGAGTTAACTATGATATATCTATTTGATATAAATTTAAATAAATCAATTAATATAAATCATGAAATTGTTCCAAAATATATTTTTTCAAAAGAATAAGATGATGACCATAATCGCCATTTTGAAGAATTAGGGCTTGCTTGATTTCCTGTGCATTTTTTAAAGGTATTCTCCAAATTCATACAAGGTAAGTGTTGTGAATAGTGTTTTAAAATTAAAAGAAAAAAAAAGAACACAGAATCAAACTGAACTGCTACACATTTTCACATCTCTTTTCATTGTGTGTGTGTGTTATAATTTAAGCGAGTGAATTACATGGGTGGAGATGAGACATGAATTTAGTATCTATTTTTTTTTTTCTTTTGCTCTTTTTGAAAATAAAGTAACTTTTTTAAAAGTTGAAATGACAAACACCCTAAGATTGTTTGAAAATGGGAATGAAAACAGCCTTGATCTCTAACTGTTGGGATAAGAACGAAGGATTAAAGAAAAATGAGAGTTTGAACAAACATAGCTAGAGGGCAAAAATAGGGTGTAATAAGTTGCAAAATGGTGGAGTGAAGTTTTCTCCTAACTAAGTAAAAACTTCTCACAGTCCCTGCGCAGCCTGGTAGCCATCACTTTCTGATACCAACACACCCTACAACCCCATGCCCGCATGGTTCGCCCCTAAGGAATACACTGAGGAAACTTTTGCTGACGTGGCGACATATGTGGACCCACATGTCGGCCACCATGTTCCATCCCTGGCCCACATGTTTCCCCGATAAGCTACACTATCTGAAACACACACAATGCTTTGTCTCGCGGATCCCCATTAAATCCTACAACGTCATTCCAAACGCTGTTTGCTCCCGCCAACCATGACGTTCACTGTGACACATGCGTCATACTTCTAATTCATTTTCCCCTTCTTGCACCACTCTATAAATACCACTCAAATTTCTCAACTTTTCTCCATCCATATCCACTCTCTTTCTTCTCTTAACTTCTCAGATACAACCAAAGAGCCAGAGCTAGAGTTGCTGTAACTCACAAACACGTTCCTCTACCCATTTAGCTTTCTTTTTCTGTGTTGCGATAACCCATCATGGCCATTGCTGCTGAATTATCCCCATCCCCTCTTCTACTTCCTCCTGCTTCTGCGGACAAGAACGCAAAGGCTTTGCGCTTCATTGAGGAAATGACCCGAAACACTGACGCTGTCCAAGGGAGAGTGCTTGCTGAGATTCTGAGCCAAAACGCTCAGACCGAGTACCTCAAACGGTTTCAGCTCAATGAAGCCACGGACCGTCACACTTTCAAGTCCAAGGTTCCTGTCGTTTCGTACGAGGATCTGAAGCATGATATCCAACGCATTGCGAACGGTGACCGCTCCCCTATCTTATGCGCTCACCCAATCTCTGAGTTTCTCACTAGGTACGTACAATGTATTAATTAATCCACAAACTTTAATCGGAGTAAGATAGATATTTGTATTAAAAATTTTACCTTATAAATCTGCGTTAACCTTTAACACATACAATTTTTAAGGCAATATTTAGAATTTTTTTTTCATGTATACATAAATTGTGCTTGATATGAAGTGAATTAACAATAACCTTGGGCGAACTGCAGTTCTGGAACATCTGCCGGGGAGAGAAAATTGATTCCAACGATTCGTGAAGAGATGGACCGTCGTCAGTTACTCTACAGCCTTCTCATGCCAGTGATGAACCAGTATATTTCCGTTCCTTACACATGTAATTATACTTTGTGTTTTATGTCACGAGCTTATTCATGTTTACATTACGCAGATATGTGCCAGGGTTGGAGAAGGGTAAGGCTCTCCTGTTTCTGTTCATCAAATCGGAGACGAAGACGCCGAGTGGGCTAGTGGCACGTCCAGTGCTGACTAGCTACTACAAGAGCGAGCAATTCAAAAACAGACCCCACGACCCATACAACTTGTATACAAGCCCCGATGAAGCAATCCTCTGCCCCGATTCCTTCCAGAGCATGTACACGCAAATGCTGTGCGGCCTCATCATGCGCCATGAGGTTCTCAGAGTCGGCGCCGTTTTCGCCTCTGGCCTTCTTCGAGCCATCCGCTTCCTCCAGCTCAACTGGGCCCAATTGGCCCACGACATCTCCACCGGAACCCTAAACCCCAAAATCACCGATCCTGCCATCACGGAACGCATGGCTCAAACCCTGAAACCCAACCCTGAACTTGCCAACTTCATTACCAAAGAATGTTCAGGACAAAACTGGGAACACATAATCACCAGAATCTGGCCAAACACCAAGTATCTGGACGTGATTGTGACAGGTGCCATGGCGCAGTACATTCCAACTCTTGATTATTACAGCGGAGGCCTACCTCTCGCTTGCACCATGTACGCCTCCTCGGAGTGCTACTTTGGGCTTAACCTAAACCCAATTTGCAACCCCTCTGATGTATCATATACCATCATGCCAAACATGGGCTACTTCGAGTTCTTGCCTCACGACGACGACTCCTCTTCAACTTCATCTTCCACCTTGTCACGTGATTCGCCACCGCCTTTAGTCGACCTTGCCGACGTTGAACTCGGCAAATTCTACGAACTCGTTCTCACCGGATACTCCGGCCTATGCCGTTACCGTGTGGGAGACATCCTCCAAGTCACGGGGTTCCACAACACCGCGCCGCAGTTCCGCTTCGTGAGGAGGAAGAACGTGCTTCTGAGCATTGATTCCGACAAAACGGACGAGGCGGAGCTGCAGAACGCCGTGGAGAACGCCTCCGTGCTGTTGAAGGAGTTCAACACGAGCGTGGTGGAGTACACGAGCTTCGCGGACACGAAGTCGATCCCGGGGCACTACGTGATTTACTGGGAGCTGTTGATGAAGGACTCGCGTCACGCTTCCTCGCGCGACGTGCTGGAGAAGTGTTGTTTGACCATGGAGGAGTCGCTGAACGCCGTTTACCGACAAGGGAGGGTCTCCGACCATTCTATTGGGCCGTTGGAGATTCGTGTGGTGAAGAACGGAACCTTCGAAGAGCTCATGGACTACGCCATCTCACGAGGCGCTTCGATTAACCAGTACAAGGTGCCACGCTGTGTCACCTTCACTCCCATAACGGAGTTGCTGGACTCGAGGGTTGAGTCCGTTTACTTTAGCCCCGCAGAACCTCACTGGACCCCGGAACGTCGTCGTTGACGGATTGCCACGTACGTACATGCAATGGTGCCCGATATTATTGTCAATAAAAATGTTGGAATAAAAGTGAGGGAAAAAGAGAGTGAAAGGAATGGGTGGTGGTTGATCGGTGGAACCCTTGAAACTGTCTGGATCTGTTGATTTCATGTTACGTGGTTTTCATGAAATAAAAAAAGTTTATGTCTTTTGCTTTAGATTTCTGTGTGTCACGATAAGCTTTAATGGCAGCATGATGGATCTGTCCGAAACATCTTTGTCTTTTCGTGTAGGGAATCCATCTTCTGCACACTTTTAATTACTCCACATTAAAATCCATCTTTTTCTTCAACAAAATGAACGCTTTTCATACATTTTAATGCCCTTTTTTTTTCTTCACGTGCATGTATTGTAACTTTCATGGGCAAAAAGTCAGATACACGCTTGTCTTTTGTCTCTTCTTTTGCGTGTGGAATTGTCTGTATACAGATATACCGTATAATAACATTAAGGGAATTTGAATTTTGATTAAAAAAAATAAGGAACTTGAATTTAATCAATTTTCATGTCCAACGCTTCAAAAATCAGGATTGTTTGGCTAAGTAAGGAGGTTAAACAGGTTCACAAGCATTTGCATCGTTTCCGTTTAGCATTCATCTCTCACTGCTTGAAAGGTTTAGAAAGCGACCTTACTAAGATTATGTTTTCTAGATTTTAGACATTTTAAAATTATGTATTTTCTCTCTTTCTTTGTAACTTTTCTACCTTGAAAATAACAAACACTAAGTAACACACTTACAGTCATGCACAAAGTGAATGAGAGAGGAAAAAAAAAATGTATTAACTTGTAACTACTTCATACACTGTTCATATATGTATTATCATTTCAATACTCTCTTTTAGTTCAGTATTTTTGAACATCCAAGCTTGGTCAAAATGTTTGCAATTTGACTCTCAAATTTACAAAACTTTTGGTTGCGTAGGAAGTGAAATTGAGTCTCAATGTATTTACATGTGCTATTGAACTTTTAGCCAGATTTTTTGTGAACTTGTTATCTACGTTAAAAATATATTTTCCTCAGTGTTATCTTCAAATCTTCAAACAAAGTCCTTACAATTTGGCAAGCATCCATAATAATAGCTATATAATCAGTCTCATATGAAGACAAAGCCACAAAAGATTGTTTTCTTAATCAATAGTAAATTGGAGCACTCCAAGCATGAGTGCAGAACTTGTGGCGTTTTCCTTTTATCTCCACATCAATAACCATCTTGTGATTAGAACTACTAAATTTGTTAAGAAACATTAAAATCCATGCCAGTTGTTCCCTTAACATATCTTAACAACCTCTTTAACTATAAACAAATGAGATTATCCAAGCTGCATTAAGAAGCCACCAGGTCATTAAGAAGCCACCAGGTCTTTTGTTCTAGACTTGTTGAGGTTGCTTCTAGACATATAGAGTTGATGAACATATTTTTACTCACACTTAGAAGCTTTAATTGTTATATTTTTAGATTGAAATCAATAATAAATTCATTGTTGTAATTGAAATTCATCTAATTAAATTTATTTGGACTTTAACAATTATTTCTACTAACCTTGCATTTCTACGAATATAATGGACAATTTAACATGTATATACATTAGATGATCTAACTAGATAGTTTAATGATTAGATGGAGTACATTAAATCTTCTAGTCTAGTTGGTTTGTTTTCACTGTTCATCATCTTTTTCTTCTTAGTGTTTTTCTTTTGTTACTTGCGTTGGTTTTATGATTTTCATTGTTAGAAATTCAATATGATATCTAAGAAGGTTGATCCCTCTCTGTTTCTCTTCCTTTCTCCTTCCTTTTTCATCTTTTGTCTTTTTTGTTATATTCTTTTTTCATTTTTTTATTCTGGTTTCGTTTTTCTTTGTCAAGATCATGGTTTTTTGTTTTCCTTTATCTAGTTCTAGTTTGATTTTTTCTTTGGCAAGATCATCGTCTTTATTTTTTCATTTCTCTTTGATTTCGTTTTTGTTTAGTAAAATCATGGTCTTTATTTTTTGTTTTTTGTTTGGGTTTGATTTTTCTTTGAAAAGATCCTAGTCTTTATTTTCGTTTCTCTAGTTCTGATTTTGTTTTTCTTTAACAAAATCATGTATCTGTTTTTCTTTTTTATATTAAACAAATATTATAAATAATGAGCGCAATACACTATTATAATGTGTGATTTAAAGTGGAGTCGTGTCAATATAATATAACTTATTTTTTAAAAATGAAAGTTTTAACTAATCTTAATCAAAATTATTTTAATCTCAGATGATTTTACCATTTTACTAAAATTTGTCAAGTCGATATAATCTACTTCAGTTAAACTAAAGTCATGTCAAATTCATACATCTTCTCACTATAAAGTCATATGTCATATTAAGTTCACGCAACTTATCTATTTTAGTAATAAAAACAACTATCCATTCCGATAAAATATTATGCTCAAGGGCACCACTTTGAAAAAAAACCTACACTTATATATACAAAATGATGGAGTGTAAAAAAATAATAAAAAGGGAAAAATTGTATCATTTGATATTAAAAGAAAATATCAAACATATTTTACATATGACTACCATTTGTAACTAATAACATATTATTTATGAACGTTCATAATTACTATTTCAGCCTCTTAAAAAGGATATTAGAGGTATAATATCTCTTATGAATTATTTGGCGAAAACAAAGTACTCTCACACTGTGTACCTTTTACTCGGAAAAGAAAAAGATTAGGCCCACTCACCTTTTCTTTGTTATTTTTTTATTCTAAAAATGAAAAAGGTGCAAAAGGGATTTTATAATGTATAACATTTTTTAAAGTTAAGAAATGACGTTGAAAGCTCATAAGATATGGAAACCGTTCATGTTTTGTGTCTCTGGAATGGGAAGAAGTGAACTTTTGTCCTTATCAACTATGCAAGTTTTCAAAGTATTTATGATTCTGCTCAATTGTTAAGTCATAATTTATCCATAACAATTAACATAATTGATATTACTACATTGAAATTAATCAAAATTATAAACACAGTAATATCCAACTGTTTCTTTACTCTATTATTTCTTTTACTACATATCCATTTTTTTTTTTTTAAGAACGTCCCAAGACAAGTACTTCTTACCAATGAGAATGCATTGATCAGATAAGAAAATTGATTATGTTGACATTTGACTTTAACCAACAAGTATTTAATTTAAAATTAAGTTTGGTGGGCTTCCTAACTAATACTAATATCTTTGACTTCTACTTAAGAGATTGTAATAATCAGCTGAAATACAAGTGTGCTTTAAGCAAATATTTTTATATATTAATTTATATTTCATTTTTAGTTATAAAAGAAACATCTGATTTTCTTGTTTCAAAATCATATAGAAAGAAACATAAGATATAGTTGCAGTCTTTAACCCCGTATCTCGAAATTCTACTCAATAATGAAAGCATACATATAATTTATTTGTGAAAAAAATATAAATAAAATAAAATGTATAAAATATGGATTTTTTTAATTTTATTTACAGTATTCAATTATGGGTGGCTCAAGGCCTAAGCAGGTAAAGCAACCGTTTTAGGTCTCAAGGCCTCAAAGGTCTCAAAAAACTTTAATACCCTTTACGTCTCAAGGCTTCAAAAAATTTTAATATTAATATATTATAAAATAAAAAATATTTAATTTTAAAATTTTATACTAACAAATATTTAATTAAAAATTTAAATATTTTAATTGACTTTAAGTTTACATTGCTTCTATAAATATTATTTAATGACTTTAAATTTATATTGATACTATAAATACTATTTAATGGATACTTTCTTATAATAAATTAATAATATTTTAAAAAAATTGAACAGTCAAGGAATCTTAGGTATCAAAACTTTCTAATTTATCTCTTCCTTATATTCCAACAGATTAATATCATCTCTTTATATGCCTGGATTCTTCTACTTCTCTCCTTCTTTCTTCACTTATCTTATTTCTTCCTGTCTTTTTGTTCCTTTCATATCCAATTTTAAATTTCTTTCTTTTCATATTTCATCATTCTATATTGTGCATATGTGTCTTTACTTAGAGACTTTGAGCAGTAGATTGATTGAAGAGTTTGTGTTCACTTTTACTAAAATAATATGAGATTGATCAATTGATCCCAATTTTTTTTTATTTTTTATTACTGTTTAATTAATCTTAAAATAATTTGTGCAGATTTAAAAAAGAGAATTTAGAAGTTACAAATTATATTTAAATACATACCAAAGGACATGATCAAAAGATTATATCATAATAGGAGACTTAAGGATCAAGTTTATTATCTTGACAATCAGGCTTTATCTTTTTAACTTAGACTTATATTATATATTTATAAT
>Ga0123340_1003524_pt1 | contig 14671 bp, 5 predicted proteins | sample SirMexnodulemix_FD_89961 | JGI IMG/M metagenome (GOLD analysis project Ga0123340, IMG submission 89961) | Root nodule microbial communities of legume samples collected from Mexico - Siratro Mexico nodule mix | ecosystem: Host-associated > Plants > Roots > Nodule | place: Mexico: Nepantla... | reverse complement strand
TATATACATACATATACAGTATTTTAAAAAAATATATAATCCAATAATTTAATTATGTTTCACTATCAAAAAAATATACACTAATGAGTGGGTATTGGGTTGTCTTATCAGTGTATTCTATATCGAATAGAAAAAAAAAATGATGCATACTAACAAGAAATAAATATAACATCGTGGTTTGACATGCTAGAATGATGTATTATAAGGACTACAAACATCTCCAATGCAAGATTTAACAGTAGACTCAACTTTATATGAATGTCTTACTGAAACATGTCAAAGAATCAAAAATAATTTCAGTATCAATAGCAAGTCTTTAAATTAATAACAATAAATTAATATTTAACTACAATACTTAAGTTATAAAAAATGCAACTAAAAATTATAAAAGTGAGAATCTTACAAACTTAAATATTTAATTATAATAATTAAATTATTATTTTTTAATTATAAAAAATAAATGCAAATAAAAAACTATAGAAGTGAAAGTCTCACAATCCTTTCTATTGCTGTAAAACTTGTAAAAAATGTTTAAATAAATGCATGGTAAAATTCACTTAAAGTAAAAGACCAGAGGGAGAGTTTCTTATGATAACTTTTTTATTATAAATACTCTAATTCTTAGTTGTTCATCTTATTGTACTATAATTTTGTGTATAATAATTAGAATTTATTTATTTATTTATTTCTGCTCCTCTCCCCTTAACTTCCTTTTTCTGGATTTGTCCCGGTCAAAAAGACTACCCGATTAATCACCAGTGGATTTCACTGGGTAGATAGCTCTTTTAATCCGTTCCTGAAATAGAATGCTCATCTTTGACCAGAAACTAAAACTTTAGACAAAATAAGAGAAAAGAAAATCTAGAAGTAAATTAATTAAATGTATAATACACAAGACCGTTACCGATTAACCAAACAAGAATAAAAGTATGTGATTCTTCCTTAACTCTCGAATCCCCCAAAATAAGAAGTCAGCAATGACCCCGCTGGAGAAAGTCCTGTCATGAACATTAGGAACAAGGTAACCAAGTAGAATATATGTTAAACAATGAAACAAGTCCAAATCCTGCAATAAGCAAGCACGAGTTCTCACTTCTAGGTGGCCAAGTTACTGCACTTCACAAGCACCTCAAATAAAAGCAGTTCATTGTAGACTTAGGATTGTCCTGAAGATGCAAGGTGCTTAGCTACCATTACTTCTTGCCCCGCTTCTTTCCTTTCTTCTTATCTCTCTTATTTGATGGCTTCGGCCGTGACTTGTGTTTTGCAACCTTCTTAAAAGATTTCTTGTTACGTATAGGTACCCCTTGCCTTTTATCGGCCACAACAGAATCGGGGGTCACTGTTTCCTCCTTCCTCTCACTATGATAACTTTCTTCCTCAGGGTTTATCTCACTTGTCACAACAGTAACTTTCAAATCGGCGTTCTCGTATGTCTTCGTTTCTTTCAACAACAGAAGGTAAACCCAATCACAAATGAGTCACAACCCACAAGCACAAAAGAAATCAATCACACATAGTAACTAAAAAGAGCCTCAGATTCATTAGTAAATAAACTTTGAACAGGTTTTACTCTAAACATTCAGGTTACATTCTTTTGTTTTCCACAGATCTCCTTTGAAAAAACAATCTTGTTCAAGGCACAGTTAAACATTAAATGTGATCACTTCTTCAAGTTTTGGCGTCTTCAACTAGACCTAACCCCCGATGACAAACTTTTAGGTTACATATGTCCTAGTATCAGATCAGGCTCAAGCACAACATGAATGCCAGAGTAAAAAGGAATGCTGATGTGACTAAGGTCTTGTTTGGATAAATTTTTCTAGTTAAGCTCATGTATAACCAAATTTACAGAAAGTCTATAGTTTAGCTTCTTCAAAAAGAAAAAACTACAGCTAATTTCAAGTGCTAATAAGAAAAACCTAACTCATTACACCTTTTTTTCTCTCTCAAAAGTGCATACTGAAAACAAGTGAGTCTAAATCAACAAGTGAATAAACAGTGAGGAATATCCCAATTGAGAAAACGTACCAGCAATAGATTCAACTTGGTCCGCAACTTCTTCTTGGCGCTCCTCATTTTGCTCAGGTGGCACGCCTCCATAAAGAACGAATTCTCTTTCCAACTTCCTCTGCAAAACGAGTCCAATCAAATAGATAAGATAACGAAACCCATTTCAAAAAAACTTAACCCACACCAAACCCTCCATTGGGTAATGCAATTTCTTCATACCCTAATAATATTAAAGCACAGAGTGAAGTGAAAGTGGAAAAAGTAAATACCTTTTTCCGTTCTTCAGTGCGTTTTCGGCGCAGAGCCTCGTTCTGTTGCTTCTGAGCTTCCTTTCTTCTCTTCTTCTTGCGCTTGTGAAAACCAGTGACGTAGTCTTTGAGGTCTTTCTCGTTGAAAGTGATGCCCAAAGCTTTGTTCTTCAGAGCCCTCTTCTTCAGGTGCGCGCCTTTGCGCTGGACTGTCTCCTCCATCGCGCAATCAACCAAAACCTAGACTACGCCCAAATCCTTTTTCATATAATGTACTTAAAAAATTAAGTATGTCAAATAATGTATTTTAAATTTTAAATACAGTATTTCAGAATAAGGATTGTTTCAGATATTAATTCTTTGTTTATGACATTGTTAAATAAAATAACATAAAAACAAGCCAACCATGTTAGAAAAAGGGAAATTCAAATTTTAATAATTGGGAAAAAAAGGTTATTAGTTCGAGGAGGTATTTGTGTAATTGAAATTTTTTACTTTCAACTATTTGTTTGCCGTGTTAATTTATTTATGAAAAATAATATGTTTAAGAAATATTGTTTATTGAAGAATTTTTCTTTTAATTATCTTTTCTATAAAAAATACTTTTATGGAAGAAAACAAGATTCTAACTTGTGGTAAAATAAAAATTTAAAACAGTGAAAGTACAAACGTTTTTTTATCAGAGTATTCCTGGTGAAAAAATAAAAAATTCTAAAATCATAAAAGTATTTGATTTTTAGCACCACATTCATCACTTTTTATTTACTTTTGGAATGGTTTAATATGTAAAAACAATTATTTTCTCTTGACGTCACTTCAAGTGGTCACTTACGGTGAAACGCATTAATTTAATAGTACAATACCTTTTCTATTGGTCGTCTTAGATACTCACTTTTGTGAAACACAAACATTTCGTATTGTAACAAAATAAGATGGCATTTTAATAAAATAAGAGAAAAATAAATATCAAATGATGGTCTTTGTCTTCTCCAACAACGAATGGTGTGTTTGTAAAAGATATTTTTTATTTTAAAATACCTAAATTGGATTAAAAGGATGTATTTTTTCTTCTAACCTTTTCGTGTTTTTTTATAAGGAATTAAATAATGTAGTTTTGATATGATTGATTAATTTTATATAATTTTTTCATTGTACTGGTAGTGTTAGGATCATTAGGTGGGTGTATATAAAGGATAAAATATTATTATATATTATTTTTATATTTAGTATATTTGTCTCCAACTTCATATAATCATGTTATAAGTATTTCATCAAGTATTTCATCCACACATGAATGAAGATATAGAATTTAATTATTTTAACGGATGATAGTTTAACTTAATCTTTTGAAAACATAGAAAAAACTCATACCAATAAATAGTACACTTAGCATTTAAAAGAAATATAATATAACTAAAGTAACAAAAGACTCTACAAGAAGTAGCTCCGTTCAATCATGACTACCATAGCCTAATGGTCAGTAGGGTGTAGTGAGAATAGGAAGAGAAAATAAGTAACATGTTTAAAGTTTTAACTTCTAACTTATTAAGATAGACAAAAATATTATATAGTTTGTATCAAGAGTTTAATGTTGTAAGTATGATGTAAAATATTTCATATTGATATATAATAAAACATTAATTTAGACTAATCTTATTATTTAGTTAAACTTATGTATTATTTCATCCATTTGGTTTATTCTATCATTTATCATAATTTTTTTTTTGTCTAATCAAGTTTTAAATAATTGAAGAATAAATTCTTAAACGATATAAGTTATGAATTAACTTTTCCCATATATTTTATTGTCGGATGTATATGTGTTTAGAGTACTCTTTATACCTTGTCATTAGAACTAAGATTGTGTTTGTGTTTTATAAATATAGGAATTTTCTTTCTTTATCTTTCTATTTTCTATTATGATTCACTTATATATTAATAAAAGACGTTAGAGTTATCCCCACAGAATGTAATCTAAAGATTTAAAAGGAAAATTTCAGCCCAACTATTTCCAGCGTGAACAAAATAATCATATAACTTTATAGATGAATCTGCAATTAATTTGATTTAATTTTGAATTGTTTCATGAAGAAAAACAGAGACCAAGAATAACCTCAAATATGTTGCAGCGTGAAATAAGCAAAATATATACTGAGAATTAGCTGAACTTCATTTGTACATAGATTAAAATTGTTTCCGTTCAATACACCTGCAATTACTTTTTGAAAAGAATCATTAATTTGCGCAATTTTATTTCAAGCAATAACAATTAAATCAGCTGAAATATTTTTGAGCAAATTTAAAATAGTTTTCATTAGAAAACAAAGATAAGCACTAAATTTAGTGCAGCGTGAAGTGAATAATTTGGATGAGCACAAATCATGGGTAACAAAAAATCGGCTACAGTGATGTAAACAAAATAGGAAGGGCAATGAGTTAGGTCCAAGCATGAATGAAGCATTTTGATTTATTGTTTCCGTATATATAAAACACAATGCAAAATTAGTTTTATTATATTTAGGCACCATTGACGCAGTATTTATTTATTTCCTAAACAGTTTTTTAGTGTTTTTTAAAAAACAATTTCTTTAAACACTGACTATTGGTTCGAATAACTTTATTCCAAGATTCTGCAAATTAATTAATGGTAAAATTTCTTAATGTATAGAAGCCTGAATAAGACCTCTCCTAATCCATAAAAATATCACTCACTGTTGACAACATCAGTATAAAATCAAATTGATTTGATCGAATTTTTAAATTATTTCTAAAACAGTTTTATATTATATCATAAATTTTTGATTGCATAAAAGTGATTTAACTATTTTAAACAAATAAAAGTTAAGTTGATATTTAAAAAAAATTAAAGCCAGTTTTAAAATACTTTTATTTTTTAATTTATAATTAAAGTTAATTTAATAGAATAAAAGTAAACAAAAATTTATCTAAGTTTGCATTCCAGTCTGTATATATTCTTACTGTAACAAACACTGAGATCCAATGACGATTCCACCATAGATATATTTCAAAAGAAAGTTTCATATCTTGATCATTAAGATACTTTAAAAGATTACTAATTTTTACAACTGAATTTATTCCTTAGCTTGCATATTTATTTTAACACATAATCATAACTCTATCACGTGATTTATTTTTTTTTTACATTGTTTAAGACATTCTCTTATTTCTTCGAAAATCCAGAAAAGAATTTCTTTATCACTTTTCTACAAAAGTTGAAATCATGTCATGACTAGTAGCAATGTGCCATTGTTTACTTCAGAGAATTACTCCATTTTATGGAGGCTTTGCTTTGAAGACCAATATGCATTGTTATAATAAGAGTCCTAAATAAATGTCTAGCAATTCAAGGACCTATAACTGAAGTTGTAAAGGCAGCAATAATTATGTAATTGATGAGGAAACTGAAATTGTAATATAGGGTATTTATGTGGCATTCATTATCTTGGACTGTTGAAAACACCAGCTAGACACAAAGGTTTGTTATATTATATGTGTAAGAATTTATGTATATAATTGCTCTCTCATTCTGTTCACCTTTTTGTTGTAGTAAGAAGTGTTTCTTAGTGCTAACATAGTAACATGGCAGTGTTGCAGATAAAAGACTACAGTTCAAAAGAAGCACCACCATGCAGAATAGATATATGGAGGCACTCACATTTTAGGTAAAAACATCAAAATGGTGCAACTTTTTCTCAAAAGTGATAAAATAAAAGTTTATGATAATAACAACATTTTTTAAGTAAAAGTTAATTTAATCAAAATTTCAGTTTAAGTATTCTAAATTTAAAAATAAAGTTATAACCTCCTAACATGTAAAACAATTAAGAAAAAATGGAAAAAATTGAAAATAAAATTAAGAAGTAACCTAAAATAATTAAAAAAATAAAAAAAACTGAAAATTAAATCAAGTTGTAACCTCTTCACGTTTAAAATAATCAAAAAACTGAAAATGAAATTAAATTATAACCTCCGTAATGTTTAGAATAATTAAATAAACAAAAAAAAACTAAAAATAAAATTAAGACAAAAAATGAAATTAAATTGTAACCGTTTAAAATAATTAAAAATTATAAAAATGTTAAAATCTTATCATGGGTCTACCATTTTTATTTTTTTAGTAACATGATTTATCTATTTTGATAAAAGAAATTTACACCACTTTCTTTAATATATAAAAAAAATTATACCATTTTAATGCTTTTATCCAAATTCTATCCCATCTTATTTTTATTTATTTTTCTCAGCGTTCAACTTTTTGAGGTTCCAACACGTATCAACTTAACTCACGAGAGGCTGAAGAAATAAATTGACCAGCGCTCTTGCAGCTAGAATAAAACATAAACTATTTAGTTAGAAATGGCAAATATGTTTTTATTTCATTAATTAGTTTTAATGTTTACCGTTTCTATATTATTTTAATCTGATCATTAAATTGAAACCTTTCACTCAAGTTAATGTCCTCTTTCAATCCAAAAGTCGTGTTAATTTTCTTTTTATTTTATTTTATTATGGCACAATACTTTTAAAATATATTTATGAAACTTTTGTTACAAAAATTTTATAAAATATACATATTAATAAGTTTTTGTTTATTTATTTATAAAATATTTTTTATCAACAATTTAAGAAAAGATTCTTAAATTTTATATTATACGAACATATCAATTGTTACAAGTATGTGAATGATGGAGGTAACATGTCATCTACTGAGAAGGTATGGTCATCAATGTCCTTCAGTGCAATGTTTTTTTTTATTTGAAATATTTTCATAAAAGATTTGTTATTTTCTGTATCTCAAAAAAAAAAAAAATTATGGGTGAAGTTTTGATCTTAGAAACCTGACCCTGGAGAAAGAGAAGGAAAGGACCATGCAGAGGGTAAGGTTCTTGCAGACGGGAAAAGGATCGCATACCAATGTGAAAAGAAGTCTCTGATGGCCTGATATATACGTTTTAGATAAATCAATAATGAAAACATTTACATTATTTAATATATATATATATATATCTAATTATTTGTTTTTAATATGATAATGAGATGGAAAAAGAGGTTGATATGTTATTGATGTATAAGTTTTGGTGCTGACATATAATGGATTATTCCAAAATTCAATGAAGAAGTTTTATCATGCAAGTCATGGACTTCTTCAAAAAAATTTCACAAGTACAAAATTGACAATGTGATAAATGACATTGTAATAACTCCTCACCTACCCAAAAGCAAAAAGATAAAATCAGAAATTACATATGCCATATTGTCTTTCCAAACATTTCACATGATTTTATGTCAAAAATTCAGAGAGTTGACCCACCAACTTTTGATCGTTTTCTTCTCAAGTAAAGAGAAATAAATCATCACAAATACTTACATTAATTATAAAAGAATCAATATGATTTTTTTTTGTCTCATCTCCTGCAAAGTATGTTCAAAATTCAATTAATATATTTTAAATTGGAAGGAATGATTCATATTTAAAAGTAAAAGCATAGAGATTATATTACACTTGCAAAAACATATAAATATTAAAATCACACTTTTATAAAAGAACTATAAATTATTAACTATGACAAATTATTTATGCCAAATAAAATAAAGCTTGAGTTTATTGAGTAGTTTTTTATATAGCTCATTTGTGAAATGATATTAGTCCATGTTCATGAACAGCTTTCAAAGGCGATCGAGTTCAAAAAAAGCAAAAAACGTTTAGACCAATTTTTATTTTGTTAATTTCAAAAATAGATTAATCCAAACATAAACTCCTTTCTACGCGTTAATACTTGTTCTTGAAGTATGTATATTTATGTCAATTTCATTTAAAACTTTTGCGAAAATGTTTAGGAACAACTTTTAAAAGGTGGTGAAAAAAATTGTAAGAAAATAAAAAAATAGACTAATTAATTTCCAAAATAAATTATTCTAAATATAAGACGCATTACCAAATACTTATTATTGAAGTGTGTATAAATATATTAAAAAATGAGTTTATTAGTTAAGAGACGTTACTTATCTAATTTTAAAAATCAAGGCTTTTATTACATATTTAAAATTTGATTGATAAGGTTGAGAAAAAGAAATCAATAAATTAATCAATTGTGTTCCTCCTAAGTGAAGTCATTACCATTATTCTTTGACCTTTTGGTCTGAACGTTTAATTAGCAATCAAACCGGTTCTCGCAGGAAATGGACCGACCCGCCGCCGTAATCTCCGATCGGGTCAACGTTAACGGAACTGTGACGCAGCTGTCCCTGCTCGCCGATGGGAGGCTGTGGTGGCCGGAGGGAGGTAAACGGAATTTGACCATCGAAAAAGAGGTTATCGGGTTCGACACCGATGGTTTGAACATTAGGCTGAAAACCGTGGTGGAGGGCGCAGATGGATGCTGTGGTTGCGGGAACAGAGGAAAATTGGTCCGAAACGACGTCGTCTTTCGGCCATCGTCGGAGGAATCGCACAGGCTCTGGTGCAGCAAGCTTAAAGAATTCATCGATTCCCTTGGTAACTAATTCGAAGCTTTTTCGGTGGCTTGTGTGATTAATTTTGTGGTGCGGATTCTGATTTTGAATGGAACAGGACGCCCTAAGAGACTCTTTGTTTTTGTCAATCCTTTTGGAGGAAGAAAATCTGCTGCCAAAATTTTTCGAGATCAAGTTAAACCTCTTTTGGAAGACGCACAAGTCCATCTCACTGTTCAAGGTTTTGATCTTTTCCTTAGTTTCTTTCTTTTACCATTATTGTTATTATAAAAAAAAAAAAAGGTGTGATTGATGATAACAGTCTATTAAGACCAATGAAACGTTAATATTCCTAAAATCTTAAAAGAGACCAAAAATTTAATATATTTATATATACACACACTCACACACACAAATATCTATCTCCCCTCAAGGAATTGTAATAGTTATAGAGAGTGTGAAAACAAAATGTGGGATATTGGTGGGGATAAATAGGATATACTTGAAAGGGTAAGAAATCTTTGAAAGTTTCTAATCTTCTCGTGATGACTAGATTTGAAGTTAATTCTTTTGACTGATGGAGAAGATAAGGAACTATACTGACATTGAAGCCTATTCAAGGATTTAATTTCATTTTGCATTATTTATTTATGTTTTCATCTTTTATTAAATTTAATCATATTTATATTGGTTATATTGACGTGCCCTCTCCTGAATTTTTTGGAAATGTTGTATCACTAAGTACCGGTATCATACCCGTATTCATGCAATACACATAAAAACTAAAATGTAAAATTTTTTGTTGTGGGTATAAAATCCAAATAAATAATTAAATGTTATTATATGTATTATTAGTTTAATGTTTATAAGTCTAGAGATTTTTATACTGTGAATAATAAAAATTACTTTTTAAAAAATATTATTATTAATGCATTCTATCATAGTTTACAACATAAAAAAAATATAGTAATATCTATAAGTTCGAATTATTTTTTTGTTATTATTTATCAGAAACCAAGCATCAGCTCCATGCAAAGCAAGTTGTTCAGTCACTTGATTTTTCCAAATACGATGGGATAGTTTGTGTCAGTGGAGATGGGATTTTGGTTGAGGTTAGTTCACTGAAATTATTGTTGTTAATTGGTTACAGTTCGTACCAAGTACTACCATTATGATTGTGCTAATGGCTGTGTGAACTAATGATTGTTTGGAGTTTCTTTCGTACACGTGGTTGTCTAGGTTTCTCTTTACTTATCTTACTAACGTCACGCATTTTTAGTAGGTTGTAAATGGACTGCTTCAGAGGGAGGACTGGGACACTGCAATAAAGATACCCCTTGGAGTAGTTCCAGCAGGTTTTATTCCTTTTTCTTTAATGAATTTAGTCAATAAATTTTGTGATGTTAATCTTCTAATTATCTCTTTCGTCATGTACGTTCGTATAAAATGAATGAAGGTACGGGGAATGGCATGGCAAAGTCTCTTCTCGATTCAGTGGGTGATCCTTGTACAATAACCAATGCTGTTCTTGCCATTATAAGAGGTCTCCAACTTGTAACAAATGTGACCGTATGTATGATTTTTTCACTGTGTTGATGTAAAGTATTTACTTTGTATTTAATGCTGTCAGGCCGTAAGCGATCCCTTGATGTGGCCACCATCAGACAAGGGGAAACCGTATTTTTCAGTGTCTTGATGCTTGCATGGGGTAATTAAAAATTAACGTCACCATATATTGGATTTTGAAACAGAGGTGGTTGTGCAGAATCATCTGGTTGTGGCCATGATATTCGATGTAACATTTGATACCTTTATTTCAGGTCTGGTGGCTGATATTGATATCGAGTCTGAAAAGTATAGGTGGATGGGAAGTGCCCGAATAGATTTTTATGTAAGTCATGTAATAATTACGTTAGTTTATGTTGTTTTTTCTTTAGTTTCTGTCTTTTTAGATGAATTATTGTTGCATCAGTTATCTTCTTATACTTTAGTTGAAGGCAAAAAACATAAATCAAAATGCCGTTAATCATCAAACTATTGGTCACCTATCCTATAAGGTTTACAAAAAAGTTATTTGTGTTTACTTAGAAGCCAAAGTACCGAATTAAAATTGTCTCTTGATTTCTTGCGCCAGAGTTGTGTATATTAGCTAGTACTGACCCACACTTCAGTGGCAGTCTAGTTTGGTGACATGTTCTCATTGTTATACAGCAATTTCTTTGACTTAAAAGGACTGAAGTTATTTGTTATTTTCTTTGCATTACTATTGTTTTAGGCTCTCACTCGAATCATTCATTTGAGGCATTATGAAGGACGTCTTTATTTTGTGCCTGCACCTGGATTTGAAGCTTACGGGGAGAGCATAAGTTATCCTGGCAGTTCTACTAGCAAACGCATCATTAGTGATCTAATTGATGGGGAACCAGTGAAGTTAAAAAGACTAGGTTATCAGGGACCTGAAATTGACTTGGAGAATCTGAGTTGGAGGGTTTTAAATGGACCATTTATTTCTGTCTGGCTTCATAATGTGCCTTGGGGTGCTGAAAACACCAAGGCTGCACCAAATGCAGAGGTAGGTTGTGTGCGTAAAAGTTTTTTTTGTATACCATTACTCTCTTATACTGTTTCACCTGATGCGTGATGTCATAGCAAGAACTGATTCATATCGCTAACATGACAGTTTTGGCAGCATTAAAAAAAAATTAGAAGATGAATCCATATAAATTAGTAGCTGAACTGGTCCCATGGAGGCTAATATACAACTAAATGAGGAATGGCTATATTAATTTGCTTCATTTTAATGACTATTAGACATTTATGTTCATTATAAGCATCGCGCAGAATAGATCATAGAGACACCCCAATTGTTGCCATCATTCACATAAATGCTAGTTGACTCCACACCACAAATTTTCTCCCTCTATCGTTGGACACCTTACCTATTTTATTGGTTATATAGTTGCATACAGCCATGAACTTGACAAGTCTTTTGTTAATCTAATTTGTTAAATGCAGTTCTCAGATGGTTATCTGGACTTGATCATTATGAAGAATTGCCACAAATTACCATTGTTGTCATTGATGTCAGATTTGAATAATGGAGGTCATGTAAAATCGCCACATGTCATGTACCTAAAGGTGTGGTCATCCCTACTGTAATACTTTTCCTGCAGCGATTTATTTGCACGACAAGATTTGTTACTTTCTATATCTTTTTGCAACAAAGTATAGGTGAAAGTCTTGGTCTTGGAACCTGGGCCGCGCTTGGGGGACCAGCAGAAGGAAGGGATCATAGATGCAGATGGTGAGGTTCTGGCAAGGGGTAAAGGATCGTACCAGTGCGAGCAGAAGGGTTTGATGACCTATGATAAACTTCAAATAACAGTGGATCAAGGCTTAGCTACTCTGTTTGCTCCTATGTAAAATCCTTAATCTTTATAACAAAAGTGAGAAACAGATAAAGAATGAACACTCTTGGTTTCAGAATTTTGGAAAAAAAAATAAAATTGATGTATACACCAAACCTCAGAGCTTGTTTGCTTCCGCATCTCCTCTGTTACAAAGATGGAAAGTTAGGATGAGAAAGGATATCCCCTGCTTTGCTTGAGCTGATTGGCATGGAAAAGCCAGGATTAGAGCAACTTCTTCCGCAATGAGAGAGAAAGAAGAATAAAAACAAAGCAAGAACACAAAAGAGGTGGACAAAGATCTGACATTGCTGGAAAATGTGTTTTAAGGGGTTATTTGAATAATAACAATAATAAACAATTAAAAATAGTATTAAAATAATAAATAAAATTATTTTATATTTTTACTCTTCTTCCGCTCATATAAACGGTTTAACTTTTTTACTTCAATATTTTTCTTTCTTCATAATGTCCAAACAAAATATTTGTGGGAAGTATAAATATCTTTAAATGCGAATGTCAAACTTTTGTGGAAATGTTCGTTCTGCAATGATTTTTGTGATTCATTATATTTATCCATTTTGTTTATTTAAATGGGATTGGATCAATCCGATTCGAAAAATTAAATTTAATCGAATTTGAATTGATTAAATTTAGCTTCTAATTAAATCAATAATTAATTTGTTAAACATTATTTATTTATTGCGCCCAAAATTTAATAAATCCAATTTTTACATTATTAATATATGAATTAATTTTAATTTTAACCATTAATATTTTATAATCATATTAGAATTATGTATATTTAGAAGTCATCCGATGATACAATTACCATAACCTTCAAGTTAAGCCAACTTAGAAGGACGCACAAAGATATTATTATGTCAAACACCTCCAAGAATTTCTTAACATTGTAATTGACAGCCATTATTTTTTTTTTAATGTGTTTAGTAATGTCCCTCACTAAAAGTACATGATAGTATGTTTTTAAGTAAAGATGAAACTGTGAATATTTGTAACAATTAATAATGTAGATCTTTTTTACAATATTTTTATTACATATTCAGTGGACTTTATTCTTATTAACATAACTAATTTTTTTTTGTTTTATTATCAGTAAAAAAATTACCCATAATAATAGCAATTTTTGTAAATTGAAATTATAATTATAAAATTTAATAAAAATATTTATTTTTATAATTTTAATATAAATTTTATTTTAATAATTGTCATAATATTTCATTTTTAAATTTTTTTTTATCGTCAGTATATACACATGCACTTATAGGTTTGTGTTTCACTAATAATAATGTATAAACTTGTTGGTGCAATGTATACCAAATTGCCATACATGAATAACAACAGAGAACACACTTTACAATGTATGCCACAACTAAGAAAAAAGCCAACTAACCCATTCAACAAGATCTAATATGAGTAAACAAGAGAAGAGGGGTTCAAACTCCAATCTCAGAATAAACCTTCCTTTTCCACAACAAACCCTTCTGAAAATCAAACCTTAATAAACTCTAACAAACTAACCCAACACATTTATCTTCTTTCATCACAATATCATTTGTCATTAGTCTTAAGGATCATACAATTGTATGTCAAATCAAGAAAATTTCTAGCTTTTTTTCAGGGTTAAGAAGTGACCAAATGTATTTTTAAAGATAATAAATAGTTTCAAGATTAATAAATTTCCACCTCAAACCATTGAAGCATCCTCCACAATTAGAAAGAGGAAGGGTACCCCCATTCCTCAATCCTTTTGATAAAATCACTTCTTTATAAGGTTGTCATTAATGAGAATTTAACAACCACTACACATGCGAACCTTTATCCATCCCCACCACACTTCATTAAAGCACAATCTAATAATTATAAGAAACCTCCAACTTATAGAATCATACTCTTTTCATAGTCAAGATTCAGAATAAGGCACCCCTACACAACTTTTTTTAGTATAATTCAACAATCTCTTTGATCACAAGCACACTGTATAAACTTAGAAGGCTTGAGGACAACAATTTTGAGATTAGTTTATAGATATTTTCCAATAAGTGAAATAGGCTTAAAGTCAGGTGTGGCTTGAGGGTGATTTCTCTTTAGAGACCTAAACAATGAAAGAGTAGGAAGAAAAAAAGATCTTGAACTACTGATTAATATAATAACCACTTACAAATTTTTTTTCATGAGTAATTTAAGAATAAAATTTAAATTATATTATTATTAACTAAATAACCACCGGTTCAATTATTTTTTATTTAATAATTTATTTATTTATTATGTAAAAAATAGAAGTATAACAACAATAATGGTAATTAAATATTAAAAAAAACTTATAATTATTGTCTAGTTGATTAAAAATCAATAATATTGTCTTTGTCATTACCAATGACATATGAAAATATTCTTCTTCAACTTTTCTTTTGTATTTGGTGAAAATTGAATGTATATTAAAATTTAGAAACTTCTTTTTTTTCAAATTTTATAAAATTATTTGTCAATATATATATATATATATAT
>Ga0123340_1003523_pt1 | contig 14680 bp, 7 predicted proteins | sample SirMexnodulemix_FD_89961 | JGI IMG/M metagenome (GOLD analysis project Ga0123340, IMG submission 89961) | Root nodule microbial communities of legume samples collected from Mexico - Siratro Mexico nodule mix | ecosystem: Host-associated > Plants > Roots > Nodule | place: Mexico: Nepantla... | reverse complement strand
TTTATTATTTATTCTAAATTGCAAAGAACTAAACGACACATGTTAAAAAGTTTTAATTTCTTATTTTTATTCTTTTATTTTATTTTTTTCCTTTTTTATATTTGCAAAAAATAATTTTTATTTTTCCGGACGAAATTGGGTGTTGACAACATCCCTTATACATAAAAGGAATATATTGAATTCTTCTTTTCATTCATATTTTGATACTGATTCTTCTTTCCAAAAATATAAAATACATCACTATGTTTTGTTGTTATCTATCCCAGAGCAACGACAAGAACAAAGTGAAGAAAAATAAGTTTCTAAAATAATGACTCTACTTTTTCATAAAACTTTTTCAAAAATAAAGGGCACTGTCTTGTTAAATTTTCTTGTAAAAATAACAAATGTAAATGTACTACGTGGGTTAACGATTTCTTATCACTAGGTAAAGGGTAAATTGACCTTGGAAGAAAAGTCTTTTTTTATATTTTTCTCCAATTTTATGTAAAAATATAATCTATTTTATTGTTTGATTGTTTCTACAAGATGATGTTTGATCCTGGAGGAAACTAAAATGAACAAATAAAGTCTACAATTGTTGAACTCCATGCAAGATATGAGGACAAATCTTTTTCAAGAGGGAGGATATAATGCAAATCTGTCTTTGAGACTGACAAGAACAAAGAGTTCACTGAGTTAGAGCCTTCATTAGGAGCTTATAAGGAGTTTGGGCCTAATTGGGCTTGTTTGGACCTCCAAACAAATATTTGGGCCCACGTTCAAAATTGGAGAAGATCACTCTAATGATTTTGGAGCTTCAAGATTATAAGACCTCTACTTGTAAAAATTGTATAAAGTAGTGTAGAGTTTATTTTGGCCTTGTATTTTGGGCCAAGTAAAATAGGTTTTGGGCCTACTAAAATAGGATTTTGGGTATTAAGGCTTGTATCAAAGTTACATAGGACATCCACTTTTTGAGGCTTGCAAAAACTCCAAGATGGTGTTAAACAAACTTAAATAAAGAACTACATGTGAGACAAGTAGGTGTCACATGGAAGCTTGCCTTCCAAGCTTCTTATGTCTCTTGTCCACATCTCATTGGAGAGGATATGAAGCTCGAGCTGCAAGTCAGCATGGACACATGACACTCTCCCAATGGAAATGGTCCTCTCCACTCATGGCTTGTCACTTGTCTAGCTCCCACTGGAGAGTTTTCAAAATCTTGCAAGATAAGTCATCTTTTAGCCTATTCATAGGTGACTCTTGTAATTAAATATTCAGGTTTGAATAAGTAATGAAATGTTGGCCAACATTTGTCTCTTCACTCTTGTTCAAAATATCTCCTTAGAATATTCTCTTTTCTAGACTTGCTCTTGGTCCCTCCTAGGCGTGTTGGATCAACCTCACACTAATTCACTTCCAAATTTGCATCTCGAACACTTCAAGCTACTACAATCTTTATTTCTTCCGATGCATCTATCTCAAATCACGTCCACAGTAATAATTCTCCAAAAAAAAAAAACACATTGAAACATGAAATTAAAGCTAGAATTACATCAATAGTGATGAATGAGTTACATCAGTAGCTACTTAACTAACAGATACATCTTCAATTTTCATATCTTGTAAACATTTATGTGATTTCCTAAATAACATCAAATAACTATTTTAAACCCTTTCTCTCAGGATGTTCCCTTTGATGCTAATGAGAGCTCAATATTTCTTTTCCTCATTTTTTCATATAAATGTCTTCACACTCAAATTTCCCTCATCTAGATTTTTTTTTTTTTTTTTACACATTTTATTATCTCTTCTTTCAACTATTATTCAACCATGTCTACACAAACCAATCCAAATCCAAGGTCAATCCAAACACATTATTATGTATAAAAAACAGAAATTAAATCAAGCTCATGCTCCAAATATAGTATTATTCGAAGCCCAAGATATTTGCTTGATATCATAACAAAATGTATCATAAAGAATTTGTCAAATTTGTTTCCTTCTACCTTCCTTATATATTTCTAAATCATATACAGTATTATAGTGAATGGATGCTAAAATAATCGTTTTTTTAAGCATTACCATCATCTTAAATGAATATTAAAATAAATCACATTAACATCGACCAAACTGAAAATAAAACACTTTAATAAAAAATAATTTAAATTTAATAATAAGTTAACATCAGCTTAATATATAATACATAGAATTGATCATTAAGAGTCAACACTAATAAATTAACCTTTACTACATATACGAGATAAATATTGCAATATTAACTATATTAACTGCTTAGCATTAATATTATTTCATTAACATCAGCTTTTTGACACACACACACACATATATATATATATATTTAAAAATTACCGATTTAAAGTTTTAACAAACTAATTTATATATTTATGTCTTGATTTAGTGACTGGTGTGCTCTTAGTAAATTATTTCAAATTTGACATACTTATAAAAAGAAATGAGAATACATAATATATTTGAAAAAGTGAGCATGGGACATATTTTTCACTAGTACATAACTGATTCAACCTTTTGCAAAGTGGTGTAATGATTGAAAATTATTGAGCAAGACGCGTTTGACAAAAGGTATTTCTGACACTGATTTCAACAATGTTCGAACCATAATTTTTGGGCTCATATGGTGTACATAAAAGTGCTTTGTAATGACTAATGTCATACATTCATTTGGCCCTAGAAACAACACAAATAAAAGAGACAACAGCTTCAATAGAAACACAAGGCCCTTCAGATTATGGAAGCCTTTGATCAGGTTTCTATGTCTCTCAATATATAGCTGACATGCCATCCCTGCATGCTTAATATCATGATCTCATGTCTGTGAATTGATAATTGATATCAAGGCTTAAAGCAACTCATGTAATTAACGAGAGCCTTCCTTCTTCTTCTCTGGAAGATCATAAATTACATTTGAGTTAGTAGATTTTTGTATTGATCTGGTAGTAGTGTCTTCCATCTTTCAAGTTCATTCACTCACCTCTCTCCATTGATCACTTTCACTCCTTGTTAAATGTCAAATTAGTGAAACATCACTTAATTTTTAAAAACAGACATCAATTTTGCTTCTAATTTGCTCATAAATTATAAAAAGGTGAATCTGTATCTAATTTTGAAGATTGATGTCCAATTCTTTAAAATTGACATTCCCAATAAATTAACTTGAACATCATGGAAAATAAATGGTTTAGTAACACTTTTTTTATCTTTTAAATTTAGTTTCCATATTATTTTGTAGATTTAATCATTATATTGATTATTTATAATGATTCATACCTTAAGACATTTTATTTTAACGAAAATGATGACGTGACACTTCCTGTATTTTATCTAATTTTTTTATTTAATATTAAATGTAAAGTTAATTGCTGAACTATACAATTAAAATAATGGGATATTCATTTAAAAAAATTAGACTTAATTTAAAAATATTATTATAATAAGAAATTCAAAATTACAATTGAGTTCAAACATATTTAATCGTTTGAATAAGCATTTAGCACACTGAACAAAATTCATTGTGAAACAAGGATTGAATCAACGTGTATTGGTATTGCAAAAGTAAATTTACTAAAGCAAACACACGGATTTTCTTTTTAATTATTTTTTTTTAACAGCAACAAATTAAATTAATGGAAACACTTAAAGAGTGTTCCAATTTATTTCAAAATAAAGCATTTTCTTTTAACTTTCATAGTTAATAAACTTAGACCTAATCTTATTAATCTTTAGTATTTATATTTATTAAAATTAAAATCTATAGACTATATTATTCTTTTTTTATTTTTAATATTAATTTAAGTTAATATAGATTTAAAATATTTTAATTTTATTTATTTGTAATATTTATTTAAGTTAATATTTTTTATTTTTATTATTTATATTTATTTAAGTTAACATTGATATTAATCTTATTTATATGTTATAAATTTGTGTTTCTTCGTAGTTTAAAATAAGAACTTTAGATAAGTTTTAATCTAAAGTCTATGTTTAAAAATGGAAAAATATTGTGATTTATTTGAGTCTAATTCTGACTAAACAGGGTCTAAGAGTTTTCTATCTATAAATTTTGTGAGACTGAAATCTCCTTCATTTGTGCATGTTATTATTTTTTCTTTCAACTATTTTTTAGTCATGTCTACGTAAGGCAACCTAAGTCCAAGGTTAATTCAAAAGTTCTTATGTATACAACCTAGAATATGTTATTATTGGAAACCTTAGACATTTTTTTTATATAATAACAATACATGTCATCACAACATTATTCAAATATGTTTTCTTCTTTCTTCCTTAAGTGGGAAGATTATAAAACATCAACAAAACCAACTAACTTAAATAAATATTTAGGTTAAACACATTAACATCAACCAACCTGATGCTAAACCACTAATAAAAAAATATTTAAAATTTGGTGACAAATTAGCATTGGTAGCTAACACTATATAGACTTAGTATTCAAAAGTTAACACTAATGAATTAGTGTTCGTTGAATGTGTGACGCACATACAATGTTATTAAATAATTAAAAGGTTTAGAGTGAGAAGTTATAAATATAATGGTTTAACTATGATAAAAGCACAATTCTTTTACATGGTTAAATATAACAATTCACTAAATCAAAGTTTTATCTAAGTAATGATCACAACTTTCTCTTTTCACTATCATATATTAAGAACCATGTCATTAAATCATGCTCTAATCTATATATTTTAAAAAATGATATATCTAATAATAATCTGATTAAAGTTCTTACCCCTAATGTTAATCATGACTATAAATGTATGCTCACCTGTGTGTCTGATTTCAATGAAATTCTCCATAATTGTGCTTGACTAGAATAAGAATAGTGTCTTAGGCCTATAGGGTTTTGGGATCTCCTTTTATCAAACTTTTTTGGGGACATTAATGGGCTTTAAAAGGTTGTAAAACAAATATTTTGTTCATAGTTGACTTCTCCCTAATCTTACTGCAGACTCTACTTCTTTGATAGCTTAGTTTCAAGGTGTTGAGCAGATTCAAGATTTCAGGCCAATTGTTGCTACAAACTTTGGTTTTAAAATCATTTATAAAGTGTTGATTGATCTCTTATCTTATTATATTACTATGAGAAATTGTCTCTCCTTAATAGTTTGACTTTAAAAAAACACACGAGTATGTTGTAAAATTTGATACTAATAATGTCACATGTTAGATTGTAATTTCCTTCTTTCCATTTAAAAATTTGGTATCAGTGATATTTTCTATTATTGGATTGATTTCATTCTCAACTAGATTCTTAATCTTTATTAACGATAACCACTACAAGAAAAACGTTATTTAGAGACAAATATTTAGCTACCAAATGAAATAGTTTCTAATTGTGACTAAAATAGTCACCAAATTAAATTTTGATTGCTAAATAACTACAAAATAGAAATAATGATTGAATTTAGTGACCAATTAAGTCAAATAATTGGTATCTAACATTAAATACCAATGTTTTAGTGACCTATGTCATTAGATTCTAAATTAGTCTGTAACTTAATTAGAGACTAATTTAGAATCTAATGACATAGGTCACTAAAACCTTTGGTAGCTAATGTTAGATACTAATTATTTGTCTTAATTGGTCACTAAATTCAATCATTACTTCTATTTTATAGTTATTTAGCAACTAAAATCTAATTTGGTGACTATTTTGGTCACAATTAGTAACTATTTCATTTGGTAGCTAAAAATTGGTCTCTAAACAATATTTTTCTTGTAGTGAACATGGAAGCTTACATGACTTGTAGATAGTTGGGTAAATGGATCCTGTCTCACACATGCTTATTGACTTTAAAAAGGAGATTCTTAACAAATACATCTATTACAGGAAAATAAACAAACAAATTCTTTCCATGACATGTTCTAAAGGTATAAAAACACTATTTCTTTTTATGCAGATGACAATTTTAACTTTTGCAGGACAAAATACCTAATTTTTACTTTGCATATGGTCATGATTTTAGTCAAATTGTTAGTATAGCTAAATAGTGTTTAATGGTGTTTTTTATGCAGGTTTTATATCCTTGAGTGTATTTGTATGCATTAAAGCATCCTTGGTTTTGGTTGTGGATAATTGTCTTTAACATATATAGGAGTACCTCTTTTAAAAGGAGTTATTTGTACACCATTTTTGTGGCTTAGTAGGCTGTATTCATATTAAAATTTCTTCATTAAAAAGGCAAGCTTATGTTGATTATAAGATACATTTAGGTAGTTTATTTTTTTATATCAAGTTTCATTATTTATTTCTTATGTGTTTAATTTGTTGTTTGAAAGAAGGTATGTTTACTAACTACTAAGGGAGGATTAGGTTTAGTTTCTATTTCTGATCTTAATAGAGCCTATAATATTAAACATGCTTGAGATATGCTAAAATCTTACTTGCAATGGGCTCTTATGATGCAAGTGTTATTTCTTTTGTGCTAATCTTCATTTGAAAAGCCACAAGCCTTCTTATTTGTGGCCATCTTGAGTTAAGCTTATAATTAAACTCCATGACAGTATTGGTTCAGTATTGAGAGGCTATTCTCATAATAATTTTTAGAATGATACTTGGTGCCTAGACTCTCACTTAGAAAAAATCAATTAATCTTCCTAATCATATCCACAATCAAATTATAGCCATTGTAAAATATTTTACACATGAGGGATCTCTGCAAATCTTAATGTGTAACATTCATAAACTACCAATTCTAAATGAGAAAGTCATGGTTTCGCAAGAAGGTGTTGTTTGAGATCCTACATTGACTAGAGATATTGTTAAATTGTAGTATGTAAGTGCATCCAAACATCATCTTAAAAACCATTTTTCTCAAGTCAAGTTAGTTTTAAAGTCTACTTTCAATATTATATTAGATTTACCCTAATGAGATTTGTTGCACCTATCCAACCTCCCTCTATTCCTTTGATTGAGATGCCTAGTCCTCGACATGAGAGCTTGTGTTATTAATCCCAAGTTGACTTGAAATATAACCACATTATAATTCATACATACATATATATATATATATATATATATATATATATATATATATATATATATATATACACACACACACACACACGCACATATACATACATATATATGCATATACATATATATAGGTGTGTGTAAATCTCACCATACATACTAGTTCTATGAGGTTGAGTTAGGCTTAAAGTCCGCTTTATAAGATAACATCAGAACATGTCCACCTTGTATTCTAATGCTCATGATATCCTCAGTATGGAAAATGTTGGAGATTCCACATTGATTAGATATATGATCAAAGTATAGTATATAAGTGATGCAAACCTCACATTACAAATCGATATTGAGGTTGAATAAGACTTAAATATTTTTTAGAGAGAAGTTACAAATCTAGTGGTTTAATTATGGTGATAAAAACTCTAAATTATTTCACATGGTTAATTGTAAAAAAAAGCCACTAAATAAAAGTTTTTAAGGAATGATCACAACTTTCCCTCTTATGTGTTGAATATTAAAAATCACGTCATCCAAATTCTTCTTTGGTCTATATGCTTAAAAAATATTATTTGGTAAAGATCTTATTAATAAAGTAATTACTCCTAGGGATAATCATGCTTATAATTGCATGTTCACGTATGTGTTTGATTTCTAAGCAACATCCAAAGTTGTGTTTATGAAATGTAATAGTCCCTCTCCAGATGGTTTTCACATTTTTTTATCAAACATTTTGGGACATCAAAGAACTTTAATTCTTTCGACAAAGGTGACTCCTTCCTAATCTTAATGCTAACTCCATTTCATTCATACCTAAGGTTCAGGGTGTTAAGTTGATGCTATATTTCAGACTAATTGTTGTTGCAAACTTTGGTTTTAAAATAATTACGAAAGTGTTGGTTTATCTCTTATCTTTTATTATTTTTAGGAATTGTCCCTCCTTAAAAGTTTAGATTTATAAAAGGTATGAGTATGGTGGATGACATCAATATTGCATCAAAGTTATTAACATGTTTAATGAATGAATGGATTGATGGAGGAAATGTCGCTACAAAGTTTGATATTAAATATCCTTTCACACACTGATTGTAATTTATATCTTTTCCACATTGATATCCTTTGGTTTTAGTGATATTTTCTACTCCTGTATTGATGTCATTTTCACCTAGACTCTAATTTTGTATTAAAATTACATGGAAAGTTATACTGCTTGCAAAAAAGGTGTAAGGCAAGGGGATCCTCTTTCACCCATTCATATCGATTTCGCAAAAGAGGTATTTAATAAATACATTTCTTACTTGAAAGAACACAAACAAATCCTTCCCATGGAAAGTTTTAAGGGTATAAAAGGACCATATATTTTGTATGAAAATTATATTTTTGTCTTTTTGCAGGACAAATACCAAATTGTTACATTGCTATTTCAATCAAATCATTACTCTTAGGATATTTCTTTTTAATGAAGTTATTCATACACACTTACTGAATTGTATTCATGTTAAAATGTCCTCATGAAAGGGCAAGCTTTTATCAATTACGAGACACATTCAACTAGTTAGTTTCACGTTATCAAGTATGATTCTTTATATCTTACATGTATATAATAGGATAATTTCTTTGATAAATGATTTTGAACGTTCTATACAAAATTTAGTTTGGATTGGTAATATTGGTAAACATAAAAGTGGGTAATTGTTTCCTAAAGAATGTATGTTTGTAAACTAATCAAAGTGGGTTAGGTATGGTTTCTATTTTTGATCTTAATCGAACCTATAATATTAGACATTCTTAAGATATGTTATATTCTTACTCGCAATGGGCTTTTAGGATGCGACCTTGTTTTTTCCATGATATCTTCATGTGAAGTTCCATAAGCTTTCTTCTATGTGATCATCTTTATGTAAGCTTACCAATGAACTCCATGATAATATTGGTTGGGTATTGGGAGACAATTCTTAAATAAATATTTATAATGATACTTGGTGCTTTGACTCTCCCATAGCAAAACCAATTGATTTCCTAATTATATTTGTAATCAACTTTGTGAAGGATTTTGGACATAAAGGATTGCAAATCGCCACATGTATCACTCATAAACTACCAATTTTAAATGAGAAAATCATGGTTCTACAAAAAGATATTTGTTAGAGATCTCTCATTGACTAGAGATATGGTCTTATAGTATATAAGTGAGTTTAAATCTCATCTTACAAAAAGTTTTTTTGAGGTTGATTTAGACTTAAAGTCCACTTTCTAAGATGGTATCAAGGTCCATCCTAGTGAAGTTTGTTAGGCATATGGATACCCCTCTATTCCCATGGTCAAGATTTTCAATTCATGTTATGAGGAGTTATGTTAGAGACCCCAAATCAATTAGAGATTTGATGAAATTATGAGATGTCTAGTCCTTGATGTGAGGAGTTGTGTTAGAAATATCACATTAACTAAAAAAATGATCAAATTATAATATATAAGTGGGTGCAAACCTCATCTTATGAGTTATTTTTGTAGGGTTGAGTTAGACTTGAAATCTATTTTCTAAGATGGTACAAGAGTTTGTCCCCCTATATTCTCATGCTCGAGATGTCTAGATCTTGGTGTGAGGGATGTATTAGAGACCCCACATTGACTATAGATATATCTGAATTATAGGATATACGTGAGTACAAATCTACCTTTCAAGTCAATTTGTGAAGTTAGGCTGAACTTAAATTTCAGTTTCTAAGAGTGTTCATAAAGAACAACTACTTAGGAAACTAGCTATGAATAATATGTTTTCTCTTAATTTACGTTTGTCATAGTGAAAGACCACCCAACACAAAATTTAAGATATAAAACTTTTTTTGTCTCAAGCTATTCCTCTCCCACAATCCTTTCTTTTTTGGAGATTGATAAATAACATGCTACCTTTAACGACTTTATGCCTAAAAGTGGTTTTACAATGATATCTTCCTATAACTTTTATGATAAAGATGAAGAAAATACATATAATTTGTTTTTTTTATTGTGCATTTATGGTTTAAATTTGGCAAGGGGAATTTATTGGATTTCATGAGAACATAAGGTAAGAAATCCATGATAATCATAGTGAATTCTATTGTGATCCATATTATTTGGATGACTTGGAAAATGAAGAATTCTTCATGGTTTGATAATAAATATATTTTTCTTGGTCAAGTTTTTCCTTGCATTAAATTTAAAGTTTCTATCTAAGGGAGACTTTCTAAGCTAATGGTAGTATTTCCATGAATGATTTCCCTTTCTTTAAATTCTTTTGCATTCTTATCTATCCTTCTTTTGCATCTAGGATAATTGAAGTAAATTGGTTCCGTCCTTAAGGAACTCTGATTACGTCTCTTGATCATGTCTTTTTTATGATAACTTTGATCATGTCTCTTATGACGATTTTTTTAGTCAAGGTAATTTTCTCAATTATTTTCAGCCTACATCAATGTTGATTATACTCTAACTATTGAGATTGTAGCCATTACTCTTGCAAGATAATCTAAACTAGAGGTTTATATACCTTGAAGTTGACTCATAACTTGCCTTTTCTGTATCTTATGATGAAAATATTGTGCCTAGACATCTTAGAGCTAGATGGAGAAAGTGTTTATCTCTATGCTCGTCCATGATATTTCATTATTCACATGCAACTATTGTATTGACAGACTAACTAATTATGGTTGAGAAATTTTTATGTGAAGATTACATTTCCAATTTCATAGGTTATGATTTTCTTAAGAATAAAAAGGTCCTCTTCATTTTCAATTTGTTTGTTGTTACTCTTTTCTTTTCTTAAAAGAATGCTTAATTACTAAACATACGTGGTAATGATAAAATTGGTGAAATTAGACAAAGTTAACCCACCAAAATGGTGTCTTGGATTATATTGTCACCACTAATTAGTCTTGTCAAATCGGCAAGACTAGGTAAATATGTTACAATTGTTATTCTATTTTTTATTTATTTTAGGCTTAGATTCAAGTTATGTAATTTTTTTAAGATTTTAATGTTCCTATAAATTAAAATATATATTTCTTGTTAATATTAGTTTATTTTATAAACTTAATTATTCTAATAATAATATAAAAATTTATATTTTAAAATTTAATTTAGGCTATTTGTTGATATACTTTAGATTTTCTTTTCATCTAAATTTTTAAATTGAAGTTAAATGTTCAAAACAAAAATTAAAATATTTTTCCTTGTTTTCTCTTTTTTGGTGGCTTGTTATCCACTCATAAGTTAGTTCAACATACTTTTTTTGTCCTGCTTTAGGTAGGAGTTAATAGGTCTTGACATATTTTTAGTTAGTTCTTTTGTTACCTTTAAATATCCAGTCTTTACTTATACACATATTTTTTTTCTCCTTCCATCTTCTTTAGTTATAACTATTGTGCTTTTATTTCTATATTTATGATTGGTAAACCATTTTAGTGTTTATAAACTATATCATATTAGGGCTGAGAAGATTTTCTTTTGTAATTATAAGATAAGAAAAAGTTCAAATTATCTTTCATTTGTTACTTTTGAAAACACTACACCTATTATTAATCCATGTGCATTGATTAAGGGGGTATGGATCAAAATTAGGTGTAATATTTTCTAAAAGAACATAGATAACACAATAATTGAGAAGTCAAATTCTCAATAAACCTAAATGATCAAGTAACTTTAATAGTAAAAAGTAAGCAAGGATTAAGGTCTCACTATGAGAGGAGGATCTTCCTTATGATATCCATGACTAGGTCCATGTCCATGACTAGGTGCATGTCCATGTGCATGTACATGTCCATGTCCATTTCCATGTGCATGAGCATGTCCATGTCCATGTCCATGACCATTTCCATGATGACGGTTGCCATTTAGGGTATCCCTTTCATTTCTTTCATTTCCAAGGCTTAAACGTTTGACTTCAGCCAAATCAGTCTTTTGAGTTTTCTTATTTTCACGAGCTTGATTGAACACCATTGAATAGTCAGTAGGTACTCCTGACTTATGTTCCCACCCTCCAAATTGAGGCACAGACATCTTTGTAGATTTTTTCTGCATATATTAAAATAATAAAATATAGGATTATCTTAGTAATTTTGTTCCTCAAATTTTGCAAATATATATATAAAGTAAATTGATTTTAATTTAGAGGGAGAATAAAGTTGAATCCTTTGAGTTGTGTTGGTTAATACCCCCTCGTCAATGCACATTAACCAATACAAGTTCAAGGTTTCAATCAAACTCTAACATATATAAATTTGTTTGGATAGATTTATATATAAATATTTATAAAGAAATGAAATACACTTCTATAAAATAGGGTTAAATAATCTTGGCCTTGTATTGGTTAATACCCCCTTAATTAAATGAATGCACATCAACCAATACAAGCTCAAGCTCAAGAAACAAAAGGTAAATGGAAAGAACATAATATGTGGTCCTTAATTAGTATTATTGCTGGATGTTTCTGTAATTTGGTTAAGTGAACAAGGAAAAAAAAAACTAAAATAGGATTCATTTTCCATCATTCTAAAAAGTTTATTGACCAAGTTTTAATAGGAAACATTCCCATGTTTTGAGTTTGTATATTGTTTATTATATATCCGATTGACAATATGGTGATAAGATCATATTGAGGAGGAACCTTGCTGCATCGAGAGAAAGTTTGGTTAGACATTCAGTAAAATAAAAATAAAGATTACAGATAGTATAATTTTTAATCATTTATCAGCAGAACCACTATTCGTAATTAGTGATATAATGGTATGATGTAGAGACATAAAATTAAAAGGAAGTATAGTAGAAGCCATGAAAATATTAATTTTAAAGTAAAAATGACATTAATATATAAATTCATAAAGCCCGTATTAATATTTTAATTTTCAGAAATAAAAATCAATGAAAAGTTTAACGGAAGTCAAATATGTATCTTTTTAGTTAATTAATAGTACTACTTATGTTAGATTCATGAACTATCTCATACATCTCACTTTTCTCAATGGTTGTCCAATGCAAATGCTATGGAGTATGAAAAGACCAGGATTGGTGCATGAAAATGGTAGAAAATTCTATCTATCAACTTTTTATAAGGCGGGGATTTATGTGATAAATATATTTCATCAAACCCTTTCTTTTCCAATATTTCGATTATATTTTAAGATGTCAAAAGATAGAAGCATGAGAATAAGCAATTCTATCCAAAACAATTAAATATTAAATTATATAAATATTTACACCTCTTCTCTTGCCATGGCAAAATATAACATCAAATTCTAATTTGTCAAAGGCTAGGAGAGTTGTATTACTGTATACGTAAGTACTACTTTGATTTTCCATTACCTTGTATTTTATCCTGATAAAATGGTCACGAATTTTTATATTTTATTCTTATTTTACAACAAGTACATAAATGGAAACTATTTAAAGATTAAACGAAAAGTAAGAACACAATTATTAAAATAATAATTAATATCATCTTGATCTTTAAAAAGTTCTTATAAATAAATAAAAAAAGTTCTAAAATATGGATACCGTGCATGCATTTCAATACCCAGAAGTAAATGGTCATGTTAATCCTAAATCTTGTCCGTTTATTTATTTCATTAACCATTTATTGTTGCAACAACCATTAATTTCTAATGGCTCATAAAAAAAAATCTACAATTTATTTATGAGAAAAGAAGTTCTAGCCTCCCACCCACAAAATCCCCCAATTCATTCACAAGCTTACCTCCCTTCCTTCCATGGGTGATTCAACTTATGAGCTTGACTCTTGGAATTGGGATCTCCAACTAATATGTTTTATCAGAACACCTTCTCAAGATGTATATGCCCTAGTGAGGAGGGTGGGAACTTTCATGTCAATGGGGTGTTTGAGCTAGGAGTTTTATACCAATATTAAAAATGTCCCTCCTTCAAAGAGGATTCAATGGAATTGGGGTATTTGAAGCTAGGTTTGTCTTGATTAACTCTAACAAGAGTAAAAGTAGATCAAAAATTATGCTTGACCACTCTTCAAACCTTTCCCTTTTGTAAATAATGCATTGCTGCATATTAAACCATTGCCCAAATTTAGGGTAGGCACCCTCAATTTAGCTGGATAAAAAGATAGCAACACAACATTTTTTTATTCTTTTTAATACCACGTTTTATAGTTTTTCAAGAGATATTTTTTTTTAAGAGTCCTTCAAACGTAACATACTTTACATCAAAATCCTACACATAATTTGTATTCATAATAAACAATCAAATTTATAAGAGCAAGGAAAGATGTACACTCAAAATCAGGCAGGCTATTTTTTATTGGTTATTTGATAAGATACAAAATAAGGTATTTAAGACACTTAGGCATGGGATTTTGATTTGATCTTAATATTATTAGGTAGGCTATTTTTTATTGGTTATCTGGTAAGATACAAAATAAGGTATTTAAGACACTGAGACATGAGATTTCGATTTGATCTTAATTTTATCTACCATCCATTATTCGTAGTTTAATAGCGTTCTCAACAAAATGATTCTGACTATAATCAAATAAGACGTACTTTTTTCACACTGAGAATTCTAAAAGATATCTAATACTTTTTCATTTGCTTTAAAAGATGCACAACCATGATTTTACTTTTTTACTTTTCCTTTAGTATTGATAAGCGGTAATATATATATATATATATATAT